>ERZ773193.4252-NODE-4252-length-11754-cov-3.065048_pt1 | contig 11754 bp, 8 predicted proteins | sample MGYA00511110_ERZ773193 | MGnify/ENA primary metagenome ERZ773193 (study PRJEB29015, sample SAMEA2737784) | human gut metagenome | biome: human gut; feature: human-associated habitat; material: faeces | place: China | collected 2012 ...
TCTGGCGAGTCCCCAGGGCCGCCGTTTCCGGGAGGAGCTGGAATCATGAATCTATTGCTGATGTTTTCCTATCCCTTTATGCAGCGGGCGCTGATTGCCGGGGTTCTGGTAAGCCTGTGCGCCGCGCTGCTGGGCGTCCCGCTGGTGCTGAAGCGGTACTCCATGATCGGCGATGGCCTCAGCCACGTCTCCTTCGGCGCCCTGGCCATCGCCGTGGCCCTGAGCCACAGCCCCAGGCTGCTGGTGCTGGACGAGGCAACGGGAGGGCTGGACCCAATAGTGCGGGATGAGATACTCGACATATTCAACGACTTTACCCGGGATGAGAGCCACAGCGTACTCATATCTTCCCACATAGTAAGCGATTTGGAGAAGATATGTGACTATATAGCCTTTCTGCACCGGGGCAGGCTTATGTTCGTTGAGGAAAAGGATTTGCTCTATGAAAATTACGCCCTCGTGAATATGACTAAGACGCAGCTTTCGGGTATGCCTAAGGGCAGCGTGCTTGGCAGCAGGGAGAACAGCTATGGGGCTGAGGTGCTTATGCTGAGGAGCGACATTCCTGCGGGTATGACGACGGAGCGCACGACGATAGAGGATATAATGCTTTATATGGCGAGGGAGGAGAGATAGCATGCGCGGACTTATAATGAAGGATATGCTCACAATAGCGAAGCAGGCCAAGGCATTCCTTATACTTATACTGTTTTTTGCCGTCATTCCCAGCTTTTCGGGGAGCAGCTTCGCCATGCTGTATGCGGCCATGATGCCTATAAGCGCGTTGGCATACGATGAAAACTGCAAGTGGGATCAGCTTGCAGCCATGATGCCATACAGCGTCAGGGATATAGTATTGAGCAAGTACCTGTTCGGCTATATCTGCCTGCTGGCGACGGGGGCGCTGTCGGCAGCTTCGCTGTATGTTACTGCCGCCGTAAAGGGAACGGCCGTATCGGGCGAGGACATTGCACAGATCGCGGTAATGGCCTGCTTTGCGCTGATATTTTTAGCGGTGAACCTGCCCTGCATGTTCCGTCTGGGCGTTGAAAAGGGAAGGCTGCTGTTTATGGCAATGATAGGCATAATAGTATTCCTTGTGGTGGGCTTTGGCGATAACATAGTCGAAGGCATAAACACAGCATACGCGGGCGGCAGCCTTGCTCCCGGCGCGGTGGCGATAGCCGCTTTGGCGCTGGCGGCGAATATGGCCTCCGTAGCGCTGTCTGAGAGGGCGTATAAAAGGAAAATGAGATAGCGGCGCGATATAGCAAAATATCAAAAAAGCGGCGTTAAGCCGCTTTTTTGATATTATCCCAGGCCGGTGGGCCTATTCTGCGCTCTTTAGGGATTCTATCATATCTATACCCTTCATCTTTACGTGGGCCATCACGTTTACTATAGCGGAGAATATCACTGTAAGCGCCGCCGAGAAGGCATAGCTCATGGCGGTGGTGCTGCGCCCGAACATCATAAGGTCTATCTCCACGGAGCGTATCAGCCATGCGTGCAGGTACTTGCCGAATACGCAGCCCAGCGCTATGCCTGCCGCCGTGAGTATTATGTTTTCCCTGCAAAGGTAGGTGGTAACTTCTATATCGTAGAAGCCCAGCACCTTGATAGTAGCAAGCTCCCGTATGCGCTCGGTCATGTTTATGTTGGAGAGGTTGTAAAGCACAACTATGGCCAGAGCCGCCGCGCAGAGTATTACCACCACTACTACGAAGTCCACGCGCTCCATGCTGTGCATATAGGTGTCCTTGACGTCGGCGGTGCGGGAGGCGGCGGAAACGCCGTGAAGCTTCAGCATCTCCTCCATTGTAGTCTCGCAGGCGGAGTTGGAGTTATCCTCAAGGTTGAGTATGACGGTGTTTATTTCGGCCTCATCGCCGAATATATCCTCGTATGCCGCGGGCGTAAGGTAGATAAAGTGGGCGACGTAGTTCTGATATATGCCCGCTATCTTGGCGCTGTGGCGGCCGTCACTGTCAATGGTTATGCTGTCGCCCACATTGACTTTCAGCAGCTCGCTGAGCTTCTGATCTATTATCACGCCGCTTTCCGGCAGGGCCATCTCATCGCCCGAGCTTATTGCCCGGGTAATTACGAATTTACCTATATCCTCCGGGTCGAATACTTCCACATAGGCGGTGGTAGAGTAGGCGGGGGATTCGGCGGTGACGCTGCCCGCATATATCTCAGTGTATTCGCTTATGTTATCCGAACTGTCCAGATATGCTTTTATATCCGCATGTTCGGTATCCAGCAGCCCGTCGTTCAGGGTTATCTGGGCGTCGTAGCGGAATATGTCGCCATACTGGGTATCCATGGTCATCATGAGGGAATCACGCAGGCCAAAGCCGGCGATTATAAGCCCGGTGCAGCCGCCTATGCCTATCACGGTCATGAAGAACCTCTTCTTATAGCGGAAAAGGTTGCGCACTGTGATTTTCCAGTTGAAGCTGAGCGCATGCCATACGGGGGTTATACGCTCCAGCAGCACACGCTTCCCGGCAGGGGGCGCCTTGGGGCGCATGAGGTTGGCAGGGGAGTCGGTAAGGGTGGAAATACAGGCCCAAAGCGTGGATAGGGTGGTACAGGCCACCGCCGCGACGGTCGCCCATATACATATACCGGGGTAGAAGCTGAGGCGTATGTTAGGCATCTCGTACATTATCTGATAGGAGACGTATATCATGGTTGGGAATACTATGTGTCCTATAATGATGCCGAGAAGGCTGCCGGCAAGGCTGGGAAACAGACCGTAGCAAAGGTACTTTTTAGAGATATCCCATCTGCCGTAGCCTAATGCCTTCATAAGGCCTATCTGGGTGCGCTGCTCCTCCACCATGCGCGTCATGGTGGTAAGGCAGACCAGTGCCGCCACCAGGAAGAATATTACGGGGAACACCGAGGCAAGGTTTGCCATCCTGTCCGCGTCCTGACCGAAGCCGGTGTAGCCGGGATTATAGCCGCGGGAGAGTATGTACCACTTGCAGGTCTCGATATCGGCTACCTTGCGCCGTGCGTCCGCCAGCTTCTTCTTGGCGTCCGCTATCTTTTCCTCGGCCTCCTGCTTTGCGTCCTCGTATTCCTCGAGGCCGTCGGCGTATTCCCTTTCGCCGTCCTTGAGCTTCTTATAGGCCTTGGGCAGCTCGTCTATGCCCTCGTAATACTTTTTCCAGCCGTCCTGAAGCTCCTCCACGCCCTCGCGATATTTCCTTTTGCCATCCTGAAGCTCCTCATAGCCCTCGTCCAGCTTCTTTTTTGCGGCGTCAAGCTGGGCCTTCGCCGCGTCCAGCTCCTGCTTTCCGGCGTTGTATTCCGCCATGCCGGCGTCTATCTTTGCCTGGGCGGCGTCTATGGCGGCGTCTGACATAATGGCGCTTTCAAGGGCGGCCCTCTGCGCGGAAAGCGCAGCTATCTGTGCATTTATCTCCGCTTTCTGGGCTTCATACGCCGGGTCGTTGGGATTCAAAGACTCTCTTTGCGTTTCAAGAGCGGTAATGGCGCCATCTAACCGGGCGATCTGGTCGGGTATCTTCCTTGCCGCGTCAAGCTGCTGCTTTGCGGCGGAGAGCTCCGCATAGGACTCGTCCAGCTTGCGCTTGTTTTCGGCGTACTGGGCATAGCCGGAGTTGTATTCGTCAAGGCCCTTTTGGTATTCCTGCTCGCCCTCTATTAGCTCCTGACGGGCGTCCGCAAGCTCGCACTCCGCATCGCACAGCTTTGGGAGGGATTCCTCCAGCTCCTTCTTGCCGTCCCGGTATTCCCGCCAGCCCTTGTCCAGCTTTCTGCGGGCATCCTTAAGCTCCTGCTCCGCATCGGAGAGCTTTTCATCCGCTTCTTTTTCCTTGTCGTCCAGCTCCTTTTGAGCGTCGTCGATCTTTCCCTGGGCTTCGTCTATTATGTCATCGTAGCGGAGCTTTGCCCGCCTGTCGCCGAAGTCCTTGAGGGAATCTATAACATCGTCGATATAGTCGTCGTATTCGTCCGTGAAGGCGGTGAGGGCCTCCGCGCCCGCTACCTTTGCGTATGCGACGGTGTAGTAATCCAGGTCAAATGCACCTTCGGGAAGATATACATACGCTCTTACATTGCCGGAGCCGATCGAAGCGGAGCCGCGTTCTACGCTGATATAGTAAGGGCTGACGGCGGTGCCTACTATGGTGAAATTCTTGTGTGTGAGGCAGTCCTCGTAGTCGTCGCTGGGGTCTATGGTTATGCTGTCTCCCACCGAAATTTTCATTTTTTCCAGCAGGTTTTTGTCTACAATACACTCGTCGGGGCTTTCCGGCATTCTGCCGGAGGTGACTGTGAGCAGATTCATGCCGTCTGTTATGGAATACGCCTTTGCAACAAGGTCGCCGGCCCATGCGTCGATGCAGTACGCGCCTACAGCCCGCTCTATGTTGTCCTGCGCCCCCAGGGCTTTAATGTCGTCTTTGGTCAGGCCGAGGGTGGAGAGCACCTGTATATCCATGAGCTGCTGCTTATCCAGATATTCATCGCCGGTGTTTTTCATATCCGGCGCTGTGGCCTTGAGACCGGAGAGAAACGCTACGGCGAGAGCTATGAGTATGGCTATGGAAAGAAAACGGTTTTTGCTGTTTTTTATTTCCCTTATGAGATCTTTTCTTAAGGCAGTCACAGTACCGTCTCCTTTCCTCTGCGTTTTTTATAAGATGCGGCTACCATTCTATGCTTTCTACCGGAGTTGGGTTGTTGTTGTATTCCTCATGGGCAACGGTGCCGTTTTTTATATGTATAACGTGGTCCGCCATGGGGGTGAGGGCGCTGTTGTGGGTTATCACAACCACGGTAACGCCCTTCTGGCGGCAGGTATCCTGCAAAAGCTTCAGTATGGACTTACCGGTGACGTAATCCAGCGCACCGGTAGGTTCATCGCAAAGCAGAAGCTTGGGGTTTTTGGCCAATGCGCGGGCAATGGATATGCGCTGCTGTTCGCCTCCGGAAAGCTGACTGGGGAAGTTGTCCATACGGTCCTCAAGGCCCACTTCGCGCACGGCAGTAGCTGCGTCCAGCGGATCCCTGCATATCTGAGATGCCAATTCTACGTTTTCCAGTGCGGTGAGGTTCTGCACCAGATTATAGAATTGAAACACAAAACCCACGTCATAGCGGCGGTAAGTGGTGAGCTCCTTTGAACTGAAGCCGCTTATAACCGTGCCGTCCACGGATATGGTGCCCTCGGTACAGGTATCCATGCCGCCCAGCATATTCAGCACCGTGGTCTTACCGGCGCCGGACGGGCCTACGATTATGCAGAATTCCCCTTTGGCAATAGAAAAATTGATATGGTCTATGGCCTTTATGACCATCTGGCCCATCTGATAGTACTTTGAAACGTCGCTGAATACTACGTAATCCCGCATAATGCCCCTCCATAGGCGTCGATATATCATAATGTTTAATTATAACATTTACACTGTTAAAAGAATATTAAAAAGAGTGCTCCAAATGTGCATAAACGGTGACATTTTGAAATGAGAGCGTAAGGCGTTCGCCTTGCTTCCTATCGACCGGGTAGGGGGAGAAAGGACGGGGCATATTGCCTGCAAAAACGGTAATGTTCAAATTTAGTTCACAGCAGGCAAAACAAGACCGTGATAAAATGAATAATAACGCCGTGGAAGCGGTGTATGGGGGGGCTAATTGGAAAAGACTGAGCGCCGGAGAAGATTCCTTATAAACCTCGCGTATTGCGCGGCCATACTGGCGGTGCTGGTAGTGCTGTTCAGATACATGATGTCGAGTCTGCTGCCATTCTTCATAGCTTTTATAGTGGCGGCTGTGATACACCCGCTGCTGGATAAGCTGGTAAAGAAGTGCCATCTTCCGCATAAGTTCATGGGTATCGTTCTGATAGTGCTGGTATACACGCTGCTGGCATTTTTAGGCATAATACTCTGCGATAAGATAGCGGCCTTTGTCCAGAGGATGATAGTTATGGCGCCAAGGACGTGGAGCGGCACACTGCTGCCCGCGCTTAGGTCCATATGGGAAGGTATGACGGCCTTTCTCGCCAGATGGGATATTGAGATAGACATAGCCATGGATCAGGTGTTGGCCACGTTAGATGCTAGCATAAAGACGCTTTCCGCAAAGGCTGTGGCGTTAGTAGGCAACTTTGCGGTGTCTGTTCCGGGCAAGCTGGTTAATACAATAATATGTATAGTGTCCACTGTGTTCATACTGCTGGACTGGGAAGCCATAGGCAAGTTCATACACGGCCAAATGCCGGAAAGGGCCTCGGAGGTAATGAAGGACGGCTGGAGCCAGCTGAAAAAGACCATAGGCAAGTATATACGCTCCTACGGCCTGATAATGCTGATGACGTTTACGGAGCTGGCCATAGGGCTGCTGATAATTGGCGTTGACAATTCATGGGGCTTAGCGGCGGGGATCGCGGGTCTGGATATACTGCCAATAGTGGGCTGCGGCACGGTGCTTATCCCTTGGGCGGTAGTCAGCCTTGTGACAGGCAAGACGGGCATTGGTATAAGCCTGCTGGTATTATATGTAATAATAGCCATAGTGCGGAACATCGCCGAGCCCAAGATAGTAGGCCAGCAGGTGGGATTGCACCCGCTGGCAACGCTGCTCGCCATGGTGACAGGAGCGTCGCTGTTCGGAGCGGCAGGCGTGTTTGCGTTGCCCATAGCTCTGGCTGTAATAAAGCAGCTGGACGACGATGGAATAATACACGTGATAAAAAAACCAAATCAAGCAGAAGAAAAGACTCAGGCTCCCGGGGCAAAACCTGAATAAAAACGAGAGGCCGGCGCATTTGACGCGACGGCCTATATTGCTTATCCTATTATTGATCCCGCAGCTCTCTGAGGTGGCGGCAGCTTCTGCCGTGGTAGCGGGAGGACTGCACCTCGGCCATTATGGCTACGGCTATCTCCTCCGGGGTCTCGCCGCCTATGTCCAGACCTATGGGGGTGAACACGGTATCAAGCTGCTCGTCCGTCACTCCACGATTGCGCATATATTCAAACAATCCCGCTATCTTCTTGCGGCTGCCTATCATACCGATGTAGGCGGCTTTTTTGGCGAGGGCGGCGTAAAGCGACGCCCTGTCGTTTATGTGGCCGTGAGTGGCTATGACTATGAATGCCCCTGCGGGAATATCCATTTCGGTTATATCTTTTTCGAAATCCTTCACGCGGATGAACCTGTCCGCAACGGCTATGCTCTTATCTATTATCTCATCTGCCCTGTCGTCTATGAGAAGGGTGCTATAGCCCATAAATCCGGCTACCTTGAGCACTGCGCAGCCGACGTGGCCCGCGCCGCACATGACCAGCAGCGGCTTTGATGGGAAGGACTCTATAAGCACCTTTATGTGCCCGCCGCAGGTCATGCCGGTGTTGTTTGTGGCAGCAGAGGAGAGGTCGTATATCTTGAAGGCGTTCTCGCCTGTGCGTATGCATTCCATCGCGTCTTTCGCGGCGAGGCATTCAGCTGAACCGCCGCCTATGGTGCCAAGGGTATCCCCGTTTTCAAAAACCAGCATCTTTCCGTTTTTGCGGGGGGCAGAGCCGTCTGCCTCTACTATAGTCACCATGGCGTGGCTTATGCCGCCGTTCAGTGCGTCAAGCTGTTCTCTCAACAATACAGCGGGATCCATTTCGTTTTCCTCCTGTGGAAATATAAGTTTTTTTATTATACCACAAAGAAAAAGAAATCAATACGCCTGCATTGCGGTTTTATTTTGCCGAGCCCTTCAGCGCCTTCCGCATGAACTCCCAGGTAGATATGCCGCTGGGACGGTTGTATCTGCCGAGAAGGAAAAGACACTCCGGGTCACGGGTGATGTAGTTGCATTTCTCCTCGCAGCCGAGCGATGCTTTAAAGCCGAGCTCCTTCAGGTACTCCGTAGTATCGGGCGTTATTGCCCCGAAGGGATAGGTGTATGCGGTGGGGGTTATGCCGCACTTATCCTTCAGGAGCTGCTGCAGCTTTATACAGTCGCCGCAGAAGAAGGCCTTATAGCTTTGACTGTTCTCGCCCTGCCTGCGCTTGCTGCCGAAGCGGGGGGACTGGGAATGCATATCGTAGGAATGATTCTGTATCTCCACGTGTCCGCTTGCGGTTATTGCATTTATATCCTCGTAAGACAGATGAGCATAGTTTGGGTTTGGATCAGGCGTTTCACTGAAGGTCACGGTATAGCTTCCCACTACGGATATGACGGCCTTTATGTCCAGCTCCTCAAGTATGGGCAATATGTATGTAAGGTTATTGAGATATCCGTCGTCCAGAGTCACCATAACGGGCTTTTCGGGCAGGTCGTCCCCTTCGGTGTATTCGATAAGATCCTCGATAAACACCGTTTCGTAGCCGTTATCCAGAAGGTACTGCATATCTTCCCGAAATACCGCCGGGGAGACGACATATGTGCCGGCCCGGGATTGGCTCTTGAGTATGCTGTGGTACATTATTGCAGGCAGCGGCACAGGTTCCGGATCCGGATCGTAAACGGGAGCAGCCTTGCAGCCGGAAAGCAGGAGAAGCGAAGCCCACAGGGCGATAAGTTTCAGCTTGAATTTCATAGAATAAGGATATGAGCGGCGAAAAGGGTAAATGCGTACCGCGGCAGAATAAAATGACTGTTTTGATAAATGAAAATTATTGATAGACAGCATGAGAAAAACTAATATTAAACTCTTTTCGACACCTTAAAAATAACAGCATATGAACCTAAATAACTAAAAAAATAAATGTCTTTTCCGGTGCTCGGATAGGATTCCCATAAGATATTTAAGCAAAAGCCCCCAAAAACAGCGATTGACATTGATAAAACATACTGCTAATATATATTTAATGTTTGGTATTTACTTGTCATGTGTAGTTTTTCTTACAGTCGGCATGATCGGTATTGCGTGGTTGGCATTATTGAAACAGTTTAACATTTAGTGCAATCATATACACCAAAAGGGGACGTCCCCTTTTGTATTTGTATTACATACAAATACAAAATTCCACTTCTTGAACAATGGGCTATGCCCGTTTAGTTCATACAATAATTAGGAGGAAGAAAACACATGAAGAAGCTTATAGCTTTGATGCTGGTTCTGGTCATGGCAGTTTCCTTTGCGGCCTGCTCTCAGCCCGCTGCTGAAGAACCCGCTACCACCGAAACCACTACTCCCGACGATGGCACCACTGAAGAAGCTCCCGCCGCTGGCGAGCTCAAGTGGGATGCAGCTAATGTACAGGCGTCCGTAGAAGCGGCTGTTGCTGCTACCGATGGCAAGATCGCCATCATCACCAACACCGTTTCCCAGAACGAAGAAGAATATCGTTCCGCAGCCGCCATGGTTGAAAAGTACGGCGACCGTGTCATCCACGACACTATGCCCGATAACTTCATGGCAGAGCAGGAGCAGTTCATCTCCGTTATCAACAAGTACGGCACCGATCCCGATGTAAAGTGCATCATCATCAACCAGGCATGCCCCGGTTCCAACCCCGGTATTGATAAGGTAGCCGAAGTTCGCGATCTTAAGGATCTGCTGGTAATCTACTGCACTCCCCAGGAGAACCCCACCGACATTACCACCCGTGCGGACATCACCATCTCCGTTGACGAAGTAGGCAAGGGCACCTTCATGGCTGAGAAGGCTAACGAGATGGGCTGCAAGACCTTCGTGCATTACAGCTTCCCCCGTCACATGGCTCAGGTCACCCTGGCAGGCTGCCGCGATAAGATCAAGGCCAAGTGCAAAGAGCTGGGCATCGAGTTTGTAGACGCCACCGCTCCCGATCCTACCGGCGACACCGGCCTTTCCGGTTCCCAGCAGTTCATTCTGGAAGACGTACCTAAGATGGTAGAAAAGTACGGTAAGGAGACCGCTTTCTTCACCACCAACTGCGCTATGCAGGTCCCCCTCATCAAGGCTGTTTATGACGCGGGCGCTTACTATGTACAGCCCTGCTGCCCCAGCCCCTATCATGGATTCCCCAGCGCTTTCGGCATAGAGAGCCCTGAAGATCTGGTGGGCGGCCTTGAGGCTACCATTGAAGCCGAGAAGAAGTACGTCGCTGACGCCGGCCTGACCGGTCACTTCTCCACCTGGGCGGTTCCCGCTTCCATAGCCAACACCGTTGCCAGCACCGAGTATGCCTTCCTGTGGATGGCTGGTCTCATTGGCGACTGCGATGTCGACGCCATGAGCGCCCTGCTGAGCGACTACTGCGGCGCAGAGGCTGCCCTCACTCCCTTCGTTGATCCCGGTACCGGCGAAGTCACCGACAACTACCTTGTATATCAGCTGGGCTATCTCGATCTGTAATCCTGAAGCTGACTGAGACGATCGTCTAATAAAACGGGGCGGCTGTGAGCGTTCAGCTCCGCCGCCCCTTTTCTTACCCAAGCAATAAGCAATAATCAGTAATCGTCACACCCGTATAGAAAGGGGATTTACAAGCTTTGGCCGAATCAATTTTACGTTTTGCAAACGTGGGAAAGTCATACGGCAGCAATCAGGTCCTTAAAGGAATAAATATGGACGTTCGCCCCGGCGAGATCCATGCCCTTATAGGCGAAAACGGCGCCGGTAAGTCCACGTTGATGAACATCCTCTTCGGAATGCCCGTCATTCACGACACGGGCGGCTTTGAAGGCACCGTCGAGATAGACGGCGAGGATGCACATATAATGACGCCCCATGATGCCATGGAAAAAGGCATCGGTATGGTACATCAGGAGTTTATGCTGATTCCCGGCTTTACCATAACCGAAAACATAAAACTCAACCGCGAAATCACCAAGCCGACTGTGCTTTCAAAGATATTTGGCAAGCGCTTGCAGGAACTGGAAATGGACAAGATGAATGCAGACGCTCGCAAGGCTTTGGATACCATGGGGATGGATATTGAGGAGTATACGATGGTTCACGGCCTGCCCGTAGGCCATATGCAGTTCGTCGAGATAGCCCGCGAGATCGATAAGACAGGCATACGCTATCTCGTATTTGACGAGCCTACGGCAGTGCTTACGGAGACCGAGACCGCGAATCTTCTTGCCGCTATCCGCCGCCTGGCGGCGCAGGGCATAGGCATCGTATTCATAAGCCACCGTCTGGAGGAGATAATCAGCCTTTCCGACCGCGTCACCATACTGCGCGACGGCGAGCTGGTAACTACCAAGGATACCAAGGACATCACCGCCGCTGAAATAGCGAGGCTGATGGTAGGCCGCGCACTTGTCCTCGACCGCAACGAGAGCGGGCGTAAGGTAAGTGATGAGGTAATACTCGATGTTGAGCATCTTCGCGTAAACATGCCCGGCGAAAAGGTTCAGGACGTGAGCTTCAAGGTGCATAAGGGCGAGATAGTGGGCATCGGCGGTTTGGCTGGACAGGGCAAGCTGGGCATCGCCAACGGCATAATGGGCCTTTATCCCGCCGACGGCAAGGTCGTATTCAAGGGCAGGGAGCTGAGCCTCAACGACACCAGGGACGCGCTTAAGTCCGATATAGCCTTCGTGAGCGAGGACAGAAAGGGCGTAGGATTGCTCCTCAACAGCCCTATCGATCTGAATATCGCTTTTACGGCCATGGAAACCGAGGGCAAGTTCCTCAAGAAGTATGGCCCAATAAAGCTGGCTGATAAGAAGGGCATAAGGGCGCACGCGGACAAGATGATAAAGGATCTGGATATCCGCTGCACCTCCGCAGCCCAGAACACCGGAGCCCTTTCCGGCGGAAACCAGCAGAAGGT
>ERZ773193.4256-NODE-4256-length-11750-cov-13.495767_pt1 | contig 11750 bp, 10 predicted proteins | sample MGYA00511110_ERZ773193 | MGnify/ENA primary metagenome ERZ773193 (study PRJEB29015, sample SAMEA2737784) | human gut metagenome | biome: human gut; feature: human-associated habitat; material: faeces | place: China | collected 2012 ...
ATGAACCGAATGCTCTAGCCAACTGAGCTATACCGCCACAAACAACCACAGAAAAGTGGTGCATCTGATATTATATAGAAAAGGTTCCCTGTTGTCAAGCATTTTTCACGGAAATTCCCGCAGTATTCCGGCTTTTTCCCCGCTCCGCCTTTCCAGTGTTCCCAGAGGCAAACAAAATAATTCTTTGTCTGAGTCTTTTGCAGGTGAAAAAGCATGGAAATCCAAATATCCCCGGCTCACATTGGAAAAGCCGGGGATATTTTCCATTATTTCCCAATTATGCTTTCTGCAATTCTGCCTTCCCACCCATGTAGGGACGCAGCACCTCGGGAATGCGCACGCTGCCGTCAGCACGCAAATTATTTTCCAAAAACGCGATAAGCATGCGGGGCGGAGCCACACAGGTATTGTTCAGCGTATGCGGCAGATAGTTTTTCCCGTCCTCGCCTTTGATGCGGATCTTCAGGCGGCGGCTCTGTGCGTCGCCCAGATTTGAGCAGCTGCATACCTCGAAATATTTCTGCTGGCGGGGGCTCCATGCTTCGATATCGCAGCTCTTCACCTTCAGGTCGGCCAGGTCGCCGGAGCAGCAGTTCAGCTGACGCACCGGGATCTCCATGCTGCGGAACAGCTCCACAGAGTTCTTCCACAGCTTCTCGTACCAGTCAGCGCTCTCGTCGGGGCGGCAGACCACGATCATTTCCTGCTTCTCGAACTGATGGATGCGGTAAATGCCGCGCTCCTCGATGCCGTGAGCGCCCTTTTCCTTGCGGAAGCAGGGGCTGTAGGAGGTCAGGGTCAGGGGCAGAGTGGCCTCGTCCAGGGTCTGGTCGATGAAGCGGCCGATCATGGTGTGCTCGCTGGTGCCGATCAGGTACAGGTCCTCGCCCTCGATCTTGTACATCATGGCGTCCATCTCCGGGAAGGACATAACGCCCTGCACCACGTTGCCGTGCATCATGAAGGGCGGGATGACGTAGGTAAAGCCCTTGTTGATCATAAAGTCGCGGGCGTAGGCCAGCACTGCCTCGTGCAGGCGGGCGATGTTGCCCAGCAGGTAGTAGAAGCCGTTGCCGGCCACGCGGCCTGCAGCGTCCATGTCGATGCCGTCAAAGCTCTCCATGATCTCGGTGTGGTACGGGATGGGGAAATCGGGCACGACCGGCTCGCCGAAGCGCTGTGCTTCCACGTTATAGGTATCGTCCGGGCCGATGGGCACGCTGGGGTCGATCATCTGGGGGATGGTGTACATGATCTCCTGAATGCGGGCAGCCAGAGCTTCTTCTTCCTTCTCCAGCTCGGCCATCTTGTCAGCGTCGGCCTTGACGGCGGCGTTGTTGGCGTCGATCTGGGCCTGCAGCTCTGCCTTCTTGGCCTCGTCGTCGCACTTCTTCAGCTGGCCGAACAGCGGGCCGTTGGCCTTGCTCAGCTTGTTGCGTGCAGCCTTGAGGGACTCCACTTCCTTCAGGCATGCGCGGTACTTGGCATCCTTCTCGATGACCTCGTCCACCAGCGGGAGCTTCGCATCCTGAAATTTCTTCTTGATGTTTTCCTTGACAGCGTCCGGGTTCTCGCGGACAAATTTGATATCAAGCATGATTGACTCTCCTTGCTCTATTTCGGTTCGCACAGAGAAGCGGTCTCCCCTGTGCCGTTCAAAGGCGGTCGCCCGCCTTGGATCGCGTGATTTTGGCTTCCCCTACGGGGGAAGCTGTCACCGAAGGTGACTGATGAGGGGAAGTCCCCTCAAGAAGCATTTTACTGTTCCAGCTGATACTGCCCCAGCAGGTTGGCAAAGGCGCGCAGCTGCTCGTCCGAGTAAAAATGGACGGTCAGCTTGCCCTTGCCCTCGTGGTAGGCCACATTGACTTCGCTGCCCAGCGCCTGCTTGAGGCTTTCTTCCACCTCCACCGGCAGGGTGCCGCGGGGCTCGGGCTCTTTGGGCTCCTTTGCGGGCTTTGCCAGCTTCTTGCAAAGGGCCTCGGCCTGCCGGACGTTCAGCTGGTTGTCCGCAATGATCTGCGCGGCCTGCTCCTGCAGCTCCGGCGTGGGCAGACCCAGGATCACCTTGGCATGGCCGATGTTGATAAAACCGCTTTTTAGCAGTTCCAGCACGTTTTCCGGCAGATTGAGCAGGCGCAGGCTGTTGGCCAGTGCGCTGCGGCTCTTGCCCAGCTTCTGGGCTGCCTGCTCCTGGGTCAGGCTGCAGCGGGTCATCAGCTCCCGGATGCCGGCGGCTTCTTCCACCGGGTCCAGATCTTCGCGCTGCAGGTTCTCCACCAATGCCAGCTCCATGGCCTGCTCGTCCGAGACGTCCTTCACCACCACGGGCACTTCGTTCAGGCCCGCCATGCGGCAGGCACGCCACCGGCGCTCGCCGGCCACGATGCTGTAGCCGCCTTTGGGCTGGGGCCGCACCGCGATGGGCTGCAGCAGGCCGTGCTCGGCGATGCTGGCCGCCAGCTCGCCCAGCGCCTGCTGGTCGAAGGTCTTGCGCGGCTGGTCCGGGTCCGGTTCGATCTCGCGCAGGGGCAGGGTCTCCACCTTTGCGTCGGACTCGAAGATGGGCGAAGCATCTTCAAACAGACTTTCCAGCCCCCGCCCGAGTCCTCCTTTTCCTCTTGCCATTTCTGTTCCCCCTGTGCTTTAGTCTTCCAGAGCGTTTTTCGCCAGCTCTGCGGCGGGCGCACTGCGGCCACGGGTCTTTTTCGGCTCGTGGGGACGATTGCGCTTGACGAACTCGATCGCCAGATCCATGTACGCTTCGCTGCCCTTGCCCTTCGGCTCATAGAAGTTGATGGGCTGGCCGTAGCTGGGCGCTTCCGAGATGCGGATGGAGCGCGGGATGGTGGTCTGGTACACCTTGTTCCCGAAGTATTTCTGCACCTGTTCCACCACCTGAATGGTCAGGTTGTAGCGCAGCGAGAACATGGTGAACACCACGCCCTCGATGTCGAGATAGGGGTTATACTTCTTGCGGATGGTCTTCAGGGTGCTGATGAGCTCCGAAAGACCTTCCAGCGCGTAATACTCGCACTGCACCGGGATGAGCACACTGTCGCAGGCGGTCAGGCCGTTCAGGGTGAGCAGGTCCAGGCTGGGCGGACAGTCGATGAAGATGAAGTCATAATCCTTCTGCACCTCGGCCAGTGCCTTGCGCAGACGGCCTTCGCGGCTGGGCAGGTCGATCATTTCCAGGCTGGCACCGGCCAGACGGGTGTTGGAGCCGATGACATCGGTGCGGTACTCGGTGTGCCGGATGGCCTGTGCCGCCGTTGCACGACCGATGATCACCTCATAGGTGCCCGCCTCCACGCTGCGCTTTGGGATGCCATAGCCGGTGGTGGTGTTGCCCTGCGGGTCGAGATCTACGATAAGCACCTTTTTGCCCAGCGCCGCTACGCAGGACGAAAGGTTGACGGCGGTGGTGGTTTTGCCCACTCCGCCCTTCTGGTTTGCGATCGCTACAATTTTTGCCACGCGCTTTTCTTCCTCCCGGGGAAAGATTTGTTCCACATGGAACACGCAGTCGTGCCCGCCGGTTTCCCCGTCCGGCAGGCACCTTGGTTTCTAGTATAACACATCCAAATTGTTTTTTGAACCATCTGGAGCGTTTTTCAGCTGGATTTTTAACTTTTGGGGGTGGGAAAGTGGAAAAGGCTGCACGATTCTGGGCTCAAACAAACAATTTGGAATGGCTTCCGCTTCGCTCTAGCCATGTTCAGCGGAAATAATATTTATATTTTCGCGTTTGTCGCGCTCTGCGGAGCGCTCCAAACGCTATTTTCACGGGAGGGGGCGTAGAGGGAAGCGGCAGATGCAGCGCCGCTTTCTACGAAAGCGCGGCGCTGCGGGCGTGCCCGCTCCCCCGGGGGGAGCTGTCGCGCAGCGACTGAGGGGCTATAAATGGAGAAGCGAAAAAAGCGTTAAAGCGATAGCGCCGACTGGCGCAGCGCTAGCTTTTTTGTGCTTCGACTTCTTCTTTAGGATTGTCAAGGGCGTGTAGCCCTTGGCCCGTTGCGGGGTGGGTGGAGTCCAGAGGTAGGGAGGGGGGACTCGGAACACCCCTCCCTGCCTCTGGCCCAGCGGAGCGTCCTTGCACGCTGAAAGCAAGCAGAAGCTTTCCCCCAGCGGCGTTGCAGATGAATTTTCCGCTGCATTTTCTCCTTACAAAGCAAAAGGCCGCTGCACGGTGAGGTGCAGCGGCCTTTTGTTTTCCACATTTTTACTTTGCAGTGTTGATAAAGCTGCGGTTATCCCACAGGTACTTGATGCCGGAGATGGCGGTCACAGCGGCCACCAGCCAGCACAGGGCGATGGAGACCACCACCACGATGGAAACACTGTCCACCGTGCCGCGGTAGCTCAGTGCCGTGCCGAAGAAGTAGAAGATGATGCTCAGCATCTGCAGCACGGTCTTTACCTTGCCCCACATATTGGCGGCGATGACCTTGCCGTCCTTGGCACCGGCAGCCACCATGCGCAGGCCGGACACCGCAAACTCGCGGGCCAGAATGATGCACAGCACCACGGGGCTGCACACGCCGTCCCGCAGCATGTAGATGAAGGCCACGGTGGTCAGCAGCTTGTCGGCCAGCGGGTCGGCAAACTTGCCGAAGTCGGTGACCATGTTCCACTTGCGGGCCAGATGGCCGTCCAGAAAATCGGTAAAGCTGGCCGCGGCAAAGATGATGCCTGCCACCAGATACCAGGTGGGGTTGAAATCTTCCGTGCCGATCTGGGTCAAGGAAACGAAGACCATGAACACCGGCACCAGAATGATGCGGGTCAGGGTGAGCTTATTGGGCAGATTCATACAGATTCCTCCAATTTGTTATTTTGCAACCGTGCCGTACAGATCGTAAAGGTCACTGTCCTCCACCAGCACATCATAGAACTGGCCGGGATAGAGCGGCTCCTCGCTGGAAACGCAGACATTGCCGTCCACCTCGGGAGCATCGCCGGTGGTACGGCAGAGGTACAGGCCGCTCTCCTCGTCGATGCCGTCACAGAGCACACGGACGGTCTGGCCCACCTTTTCGGCCTGTTTCTGGGCCATGATGCCGGTCTGGATCTGCATCACCAGCTCTGCGCGCCGGTCCTTGGTCTCCTGATCGATCTGGCCGTCCATCTTTGCGGCCACGGTGTTCTCCTCGGCAGAATAGGCAAAGCAGCCCAGACGGTCAAATCTGACCTCCTTGACAAAGTTGCACAGGTCCTCGAACTGCTCCTCGGTCTCGCCGGGGAAGCCTGCGATCAGAGTGGTGCGCAGGGTGATGCCGGGGATCTCGCGGCGCAGCTTGCCGATCACCTCCAGCAGCTCGGCGCGGTTGGAGCGGCGGTTCATATTCTTGAGGATGGTGTCATTGCAGTGCTGGATGGGCAGATCGAGGTAGGGCACCACCTTCTCATTGCGCTTCATGGCGGCAATGAACTCATCCGTGATGCGCTCCGGGTAAGCGTACATAATGCGGATCCACTCGAGGCCCGGCACCTTGTTCAGCTTATCCAGCAGCTCGCAGATGCTGCCGGGCTTACCCCAGTCCTCGCCGTAAGCGGTGGGGTCCTGTGCGACCACGATCAGCTCTTTCACGCCCTCACCGGCCAGCCAGCGGGCTTCGGCCACGCAGTCGGCCATATCGCGGCTGTGCAGCGGGCCGCGGATGCCGGGGATGGCGCAGTAGTGGCAGCGGTTGTTGCAGCCTTCAGCGATCTTTAAGTACGCATAGTGGGCAGGCGTGCCGATGACACGCTTGCCGCCCAGCGGAAAGTCCTTTTTGGCACCGTAGCTTTCCAGATGGTCCTCACCATGGAACAGGCGGGCCACGATGGTGTCGATGGCCTTGTTGGAGGCACAGCCCACCACCGCGTCCACCTCGGGGATCTCTTCCTCGATCTGGCTGCGGTAGCGCTCGGCAAGACAGCCGGTGACGATGACCTTCAGCTCCGGGTTCTGCTGCTTGTAGGAGCAGGCTTCCAGAATGTTTTCAATGGCTTCGGTCTTGGCGCTCTCGATGAAGCCGCAGGTGTTCACAAGGATCACATCTGCTTCGGCCAGATCGGCCACGGTCTCGTGGCCGGCAGACAGCAGGATGTGCACCATCACATCCAGATCGACCTGATTCTTGGGGCAGCCAAGGGAAATACACGCAATTTTCATAGGGGATGATACTCTCTTTCTCTTTTGAGGGGTGCTTTTTATTCTTCTTCCGCTCTTTTTATCGCTTCTTTTATGACCGAATACGCAAAGCCGCGGCGCTGCAGGGCGGCCACCACAAGGTCGCGGCGGCCATCGGCCAGCTTTTTCATGTAGCGGCTGCGCACCAGAGCGGCGGCAGCTTCCAGCTCCGGGCTTTCGCCGTCTGCGTCCGGGGCATAGACGCTTTCCAGCGCCTGCTCGATCTGCGCGCCGGAAAGGCCCTTCTGCCGCAGGATCTGGGCCGCCGCACGGCGGCTCTTGCGGGCGGCAAGCAGGCTGTGTGCCCGGGCTTCGGCATAGCGGTCATCGTTTACGTAATCCAGCTCCACCATCTCAGCCACAGCAGCCGCTGCAGCCTGCTCGGTAAAGCCATAGCACAGCCGTTCATACAGCTGTGCCGAGGACATCTCGCGCGAGGCCAGCGCATCCAGTGCGCGGGCGCGGGCCTTGGCCGGGTCGGCGCACTTTTCTTCTTCCTGCTTCGGGCGGCGGCGTTTATAAAAGGACATTTAGTCCTCCACCATGATATCCAGTTCGCTCTCGCTGCTGCGGGCAGGAGCCTTGACCACCGGCTCCTTGGCATCTGCAGCCTTGGCGGGTTCCTCGGCCTTGGCCGCAGCGCCCTTGCCTGCCGGGCGGCGGGATGCGTACAGCTTATCGGCATTGGCGCGGATCTGGCCCTCGATGTCGTTTGCGATCTCGGGATTGTCCTTCAGGAACTGCTTTGCGTTGTCGCGGCCCTGACCCAGACGGATATCGCCATAGTTGAACCATGCGCCGCTCTTCTGCACGATGCCCAGCTTCACGCCCACATCAATGAGTTCGCTCATCTTGGAAATGCCCTCGCCGAACATGATATCGAACTCTGCCTCACGGAACGGAGGTGCCACCTTATTCTTGACGATCTTGGCGCGGGTGTGGTTGCCGATGAACTGGCCGGAAGAGTCCTTCAGGCCCTCCACGCGGCGGATGTCGATGCGCACCGAGGCGTAATATTTCAGGGCGCGGCCGCCGGTGGTGACCTCCGGGTTGCCGTACATCACGCCCACTTTTTCACGCAGCTGGTTGATGAAGACGCAGACCGTGTTGGTCTTGCCGATGACCGAAGTCAGCTTGCGCATGGCCTGACTCATCAGGCGGGCCTGCAGGCCCACATGGCTGTCGCCCATTTCGCCCTCGATCTCAGCCCTCGGCACCATGGCGGCAACCGAGTCCACCACGATGGCATCGATGGCACCGGAGCGCACCAGTGCTTCGCAGATCTCCATGGCCTGCTCGCCGGTGTCCGGCTGGCTGACCAGCAGATTGTTGATGTCCACGCCCAGCGCTTCGGCATAGGTGGGGTCCAGTGCGTGCTCCACGTCAATGAAGGCCACTTCGCCGCCCTGCTTCTGGGCTTCGGCCAGGATGTGCAGAGCCAGCGTGGTCTTACCGCTGGATTCCGGGCCGTACACCTCAATGATGCGGCCGCGGGGCACACCGCCCACGCCCAGAGCCAGATCCAGACCCAGACTGCCGGTGGAAATGGCATCCACCTGCATGGAGGCGTTATCACCCAGCTTCATCACGGCACCCTTGCCGAACTGCTTTTCGATCTGGGCCAGCGCAGTGGCCAGCGCATCCTTTTTGGCCTCCGGCTCGGTCTTTTTGGTCGCCGGGGCAACGGTGTTGTTGTTCTGATTTTTTGCCATAGCGTGCTGCTCCTTTTCTTCCTGCTGCCCGCCGTGCGCGGGCTGTCCGTATACTTTCCAGTATAGTATACCACAAAATCAAAATATTACAACAAGAAGTTGTTTCTATTTTCACTTTTATTTTTCGGGTCTGTGGGCGATCATGCACCGGTCATTGCCGCCAAAATCCTTGCGGCACTCAATATCTGCCCAGCCGTTTGCAGCCAGCAGTGCCGCCACAGCCTGCCGCTGCTGCCAGCCGATCTCCAGCACCAGCGCTCCGCCGGGCCGCAGTGCATTCTGGTAATGCTCTGCAAGGGCACGGTAAAACACAAGGCCGTCCTTTCCTGCTTCCAGCGCCATGGCCGGTTCCTGCGCCACCTCCGGCTGCAGATGCCGCATCTCCTCGGCGGTGAGGTAGGGCGGGTTGGATACGATCAGATCAAGCTGCCCTTCCGGCAGGCCCTGCCAGTATGTGAACAGGTCGCCCTCCACCGGCTGCACCGCATAGGCTGGCTTTGCCTTTGCGCGCAGAGCGTTCAGCGCCGGCCCCCAGTCAAAGGCCGGGGCATCTGCCTGCTCAAATGCGGTAGGCTCCAGCAAGTCCTCCGTCTGCCCGCCCTGCCCTTTCAGGGCGCAGCGGCAGTTCTTTTCCAGATAAACAAAGGCTTCCGGGCTTTTTTCCACGCAGGTCACCTGCGCCGCCGGGCAGAAGCGCTTGACGCCCAGCCCCAGACAGCCGGTCCCCGCGCAGAGATCCAGCACCCGGGGCGCTGCAATGCCCGTCAGGGTATTGGCAGCCGCTTCCGCTACCACCTCAGTGTCTGCCCGGGGGCAGAGCACACCGGGGCCAACGGCAAGGTCAAAATCCAGAAAGCTCCAGATCCCGCACAGGTATTGCAGCGGTTCCCGCTGCTCACGGCGCGTGCAGAGGGCTTCCAGCTTTTCCGCTTCCTCTGTGGTCAGCACCCGGTCGGAAAGGCGGGCATCCCGCCCGGCTGCCACGCGGAACAGCTCCCGTGCATCGTAATCGGCATCCGGACACCCTGCAGCGGAAAGCCGGGCTTCCACGGCCCGCACCGCTTCGCGCGGGGTCAAACCAGCAATTACCATCTGCCATCCTCCGGGTCCTCGGGCAGCACAGGGGTCACAGCGGCAATGGCCACCTCGATCATGCTGTCGTCCGGTTCAAATACGGTCAAGTGCTGCACCCAGATACCGGGCTGGCGGATGATGCGGGTGGCAATGTTATCGGACCGGCCGCACCACTTGAGCAGCTCATAGCTGATGCCCATGACCAGCGGCAGAAGCAGCAGCTTGAACAGCACCCGCAGGCCGATGCTGCCCCACGGCAGCACGCTGTAGAGGAACACGCTGACGATGACCACCAGAATGAGGAAGCTGGTGCCGCAGCGCGGATGGAACCGAGTGTACTTGCGCACATTCTCCACGGTCAGCTCATCACCGGCCTCATAGCAGGCAATGGTCTTGTGCTCGGCACCGTGGTACTCAAACACGCGGTGGATCTCCTTCATCTTGGAGATGGCCACCATATAGGTGAGGAAGATGCCAACTTTCAGCACCGCTTCCAGCACCACCTTGGCCCAGCGGCCCAATGTTACAAAGTGGTTCACGCCGCCCACGATGAGGGTGGGCAGCACGGTGAACAGCAAAATCGCCAGCAGGCCGCCCAGTACGGCAGCACAGGCCAGCAGTGCGTCCTCTGCCTTTTTGCCCAAGTGGTCGCCCACCCATTTTTCAAAGGCAGTCTCTTCCTCTTCGGGGTCGTAGTCGTCACCCATGCTCACCTGAGCCGAGTACATCATGTAGCGGTAGCCCACGATCAGGCTTTCGATCATGGAGATGGCACCGCGCACCAGCGGGATCTTTGTCCAGATGCCGTGGTTCTTCACAGGGTCGATCTTGGTCTCAATGGTGCCGTCCGGCTTGCGCACGGCGCAGCAGATGAGCTTCGGGCCGCGCATCATGATGCCTTCCATCAGCGCCTGCCCGCCGACGCTGGTCTTGAAACGTTCCTTTTTGGGTTGATTCATTGGGTTCTCCTATCGGATCATATTTTTCCCGGTTATTTTACCACAGAATTGTGACAAAATCTTCACGCCTTATGGTACAGCGGCAAGCCCAGTGTGACCACTGTGCCGCGGCCCAGCGTGCTCTTGATGTCCATGGTGCCGTCCAGTGCAGTCATGATGGAATCCACCAGCGCAAGGCCGATGCCGCTGCCCCGCACCGAATTGCTGCCCTTGTAGAACTTGGTCTTGACATTCTCAAGGTCTTCCGGCGGGATGCCGCGGCCCTGATCGATGATCTCCGCAAAAGCCTTGTATTCGCCCGCCCACAGCTTGACCGTGATGCGCCCGCCGGGGGCCGAGTACTTGATGGCGTTGTCCATGATGTTGATGAACACCTGCCGCAGACGGTCCGGGTCGGCATAGACCGGGATCATCTCCTCCGGCTCGGTGTAGCTGAGCACAAGGCCCTCGCGCTGGATGCGTGCTTCACAGAACAGCACCGCATCGGTCAGCTCTGCCACAAGGTCCAGCGGGCGGCAGTCCATACGGATGCGGCCGTTCTGCAGACGGCTGAAATCCAGCAGCTCTTCCACCATGTTGTACAGGCGGCCCGTCTCATTGTTGATGATCTCAAGGCCCTTGCGGTAGTTCTCGTCTGCCGGGTCGTCCAGTGTGCGCAGGGTCTCCACCCAGCCCCGGATAGAGGTGAGCGGCGTGCGCAGCTCGTGAGAGACGGAACTGATGAACTCGTTCTTCATCTTCTCGGTCTCTTCCAGCCCTTCGGCCATCTGGTTGATGGTGCCGCGCAGGCGGTCCACCTCGTCGTGCTCGTTGCCGGTGACCGGCAGGCGCACATCCAGCTCACCCCGGGCGATGCTGGCTGCGGTGCGCTCCACCTGTCCCAGCGGCACCACGATGCTGCGGATGAAGTACAGGCCGGACATCACGGTGAAAGCAAGGATCACCGCCGCGATCACAACACTTACCGCGATGGCGTTCTTGATCTGCGCTCCCACAAGGGTCAGGCTGGTGACAAGACGCATCGCCGCCACATCCTCGGCGGCGTATGGCACCAGATAACAGGCCGCCATCACCAGCTCACCGGACTGGGTGCGGTAGACCGCCACACCAAGGCCATCAGAAGCCTCCTGCGCCTGCTCAAAGTCGATGCCGGTCACAATGCCGTCCGCATTTGTGCCGCTGGAGGACGCAATGACCCCGCCATAGCTGTCCAGCAGCATGAACTCGTATTTGTCCTTATCGGCAAACTGCTCCACCATGCGGCGCAGGGCCACGCTGCGGGTAGCCGCCGTGCTCTGCACCGTATCGCCGGTGTACATTTTCAGCTGGCCGGACACCGAAGAGAACCGCCGGTACATGGTCTGCTGCACGCTGTTATAATAGCTGCGTGTGTAGTTGTACAGGAACATGGTTTCGGCCAGCAGCACCAGCAGCACGGTGATGAGCAGGTTGCCCCGCAGCCACCGGCGGGTGATCCCGCTTCTCATTCTTCCCATCTGTAACCGTAGCCCCACACAGTAAGGATATGGGTGGGATGGCTGGGTTCATCCTCCACCTTCATGCGCAGACGGCGGATGTTCACATCCACGATCTTCACGTCACCAAAATAGTTCTCGCCCCAGACACCCTTCAAGATCTTCTCGCGCACCAGCGCAATGCCGGGGTTGCGGAAGAACAGCTCCATGATCTGGAATTCCACCTGCGTCAGCTCAATAGGCTGGCCTGCCTTGAGCAGCACGCGGCGGTTCTCGTCCAGCACAAATTCGCCGCTGGTGAGCATCCCCAGCGGGTTTCCCTTTTCTTTTTCGTCCCCGCCTGCAGTACGGC
>ERZ773193.4270-NODE-4270-length-11700-cov-2.198626_pt1 | contig 11700 bp, 14 predicted proteins | sample MGYA00511110_ERZ773193 | MGnify/ENA primary metagenome ERZ773193 (study PRJEB29015, sample SAMEA2737784) | human gut metagenome | biome: human gut; feature: human-associated habitat; material: faeces | place: China | collected 2012 ...
TTCCATGAATACGTGAACCCTTCACACCAACACAAGCACCTACCGGATCGATACGTTTATCGTTGGTTTTCACCGCGATTTTCGCACGAGAACCCGGATCGCGAGCCGCTGCTTTAATTTCAATCACTTCTTCGCCGATTTCTGGCACTTCAATACGGAACAGTTCGATCAGCATTTCCGGCTTGGAACGGGTTACGAACAGCTGTGCACCGCGCGCTTCCGGGCGAACTGAGTACAGAACGCCACGAATACGGTCACCAGGGCGGAAGTTTTCACGCGGCAGCATGTCTTCACGCAGGATCACAGCTTCAGCATTGCTGCCCAGATCCAGAGAAATGTTGTCGCGGTTTACTTTCTTCACCACACCGGTGACGATTTCGCCTTCGTGTTCGCGGAACTGATCAACAACCATTGCGCGTTCAGCTTCACGTACTTTCTGTACGATAACCTGCTTCGCGGTCTGGGTGGTGATACGGTCAAAGGTGACAGATTCAATCTGATCTTCAACATATTCGCCCACGTTCAGACTTTCGTCTTCGAAGCGTGCCGCTTCCAGCGTAATTTCTTTGGTCGGCTGAGTAACTTCTTCTACGATTACCCAACGACGGAAGGTATCGAAATCACCGCTTTTACGATCGATTTCTACGCGAACGTCGATCTCTTGCTCATATTTTTTCTTTGTTGCTGTAGCCAGCGCACTTTCCAGCGCTTCAAAAATTTTCTCGCGTGGCAGTGATTTTTCGTTGGAGACGGCTTCAACAACAGCCAAAATTTCTTTGTTCATCGCGGGCTTTTCACCTCAATCCAGACTGTTAAAAGTGGGGAACCAGGTTCGCCTTCTGGATATTACTCAGCGCGAACACTTCATCTTTACCTTCGACTGTGACCGTGATCATCTCACCGTCCACCGCTTTGATAACGCCCTGCCATTTACGACGGTTTTGTACCGCCATACGAAGAACCAGCGTGACTTCTTCACCCAGGAAACGCACGTAGTGTTCAGCAGTGAACAGAGGACGGTCGAGACCCGGAGAGGAGACTTCCAGGTTATAGGCAACGGTGATTGGGTCTTCGACATCCATCACGGCGCTTACCTGATGGCTCACATCAGCACAATCATCAACATTGATGCCATCTTCACTATCAATATAGATGCGCAGTGTGGATGTGCGACCACGAATAAATTCGATGCCGACCAGTTCGTAGCCCAGGGCTTCAACCGGCGCTGTAATCATCTCTGTTAATTTTTGCTCTAATGTGGACAAGCCCACCCCCAAGACATAAAAAAAGGGCCTAAAGCCCAGTTATTCTGTAGTCAGATAACAAAAAACCCCGATAAATCGGGGCTTTATATAACTGAACCCTATAACCGCAACTGCGGTCTGGAGCACTTTCCAGAAGGATTTTTTCAAATCCCACTACGAAGGCCGAAGTCTTCACAGTATATTTGAAAAAGAACTCTAAGGGAAAGTGGTTGCGGGGGCCGGATTTGAACCGACGACCTTCGGGTTATGAGCCCGACGAGCTACCAGGCTGCTCCACCCCGCGCCTGAAACGTGGCAAATTTTACTCGTTTTGGGTAAAAAATGCAAATACTGCTGGGATTTGGTACCGAGGACGGGACGTAAAATCTGCGCACAGTATATTGATTCACTATGCGTTATGTCAACCTTGTTACGACTATGCAAATCAATGAATGCTGCCCAGCGCTAGCCCAGTAAGATAAATATGCCGCCCACGCCGTTATTTAACGAAATTATCACTAAACTCTTCCTGTCATCCAGAAAAGATGATTAAATGAAAACTCATTTATTTTGCATAAAAATGCAATTAACATAATAAGCCGACCTCTTCACCAGTCTATCAAGCAGGGTTTTATTTTATGACGACGATTCTCAAGCATCTCCCGGTAGGTCAACGTATTGGTATCGCTTTTTCCGGCGGTCTGGACACCAGTGCCGCACTGCTGTGGATGCGACAAAAGGGAGCGGTTCCTTATGCATATACTGCAAACCTGGGCCAGCCAGACGAAGAGGATTATGATGCGATCCCTCGTCGTGCCATGGAATACGGCGCGGAGAACGCACGTCTGATCGACTGCCGCAAACAACTGGTGGCCGAAGGTATTGCCGCTATTCAGTGTGGCGCATTTCATAACACCACCGGCGGCCTGACCTATTTCAACACGACGCCGCTGGGCCGCGCCGTGACTGGTACCATGCTGGTTGCTGCGATGAAAGAAGATGGCGTGAATATCTGGGGTGACGGTAGCACCTATAAAGGTAACGATATTGAACGTTTCTATCGTTACGGCCTGCTGACCAACGCCGAACTGCAGATTTATAAACCATGGCTGGATACCGATTTTATCGATGAACTCGGCGGTCGCCATGAGATGTCCGAATTTATGATTGCCTGTGGTTTCGACTACAAAATGTCCGTTGAGAAAGCGTACTCCACTGACTCCAACATGCTCGGCGCGACCCACGAAGCAAAAGATCTGGAATTCCTGAACTCCAGCGTCAAAATCGTCAACCCGATTATGGGCGTGAAGTTCTGGGATGAGAGCGTGAAGATCCCGGCAGAAGAAGTGACCGTGCGTTTTGAACAGGGTCATCCGGTTGCTCTGAACGGTAAAACCTTCAGCGACGACGTTGAGATGATGCTGGAAGCCAACCGTATCGGCGGCCGTCACGGTCTGGGTATGAGCGATCAGATTGAAAACCGTATCATTGAAGCGAAGAGCCGTGGCATCTACGAAGCCCCGGGGATGGCATTGCTGCATATCGCCTACGAGCGTCTGCTGACCGGTATTCACAACGAAGACACCATTGAGCAGTATCATGCACATGGTCGTCAGTTGGGCCGTCTGCTGTACCAGGGGCGTTGGTTTGACTCCCAGGCGCTGATGCTGCGTGACGGTCTGCAGCGTTGGGTTGCCAGCCAGATTACCGGCGAAGTCACGCTGGAACTGCGTCGCGGTAATGACTACTCAATCCTCAACACCGTGTCTGACAATCTGACGTACAAACCAGAACGTCTGACGATGGAAAAAGGCGACTCCGTATTCTCTCCGGACGATCGTATCGGTCAGTTGACCATGCGTAATCTGGATATCACCGATACCCGCGAGAAGCTGTTTGGTTATGCACAATCTGGCTTGCTGACCGCCTCTTCCGCAACCGGCCTGCCGCAGGTTGAGAATCTGGAAAATAAGGCGAAGTAAAGATTCACCATCTTAAGGCCGCGCAAGCGGCCTTTTTTCTGGAAAAATCATAAAAATCACTTATTGCCATTCCGTTTATTTTCTCTCGGGTAAATAAGCGATATAATCCTTGTAGCCTTAAAGGCTATTCTTAAAAAAACAGCGAGAGTTCTTATTTACTTTAATAAATATTAAGATTAATCCTACCCACTGGTTCACATTGTCGGTTGTTGCCTTTCGTTGCTAAACCTAAACAAGATAACCCGATGATTGCCCGAAGAATAAAGAATTTGTCCCATTTCGAATAGCGGCATTTATCTGTTAAAATGTAAAAATGACGTAGCATCATAATTTTACATAATTGTAATTTTTCGTGATATGACGATGAAATCTTTTTTAGAGTAGATTATAGTTAAATCATCAGGAGTCGCGGGCAAGTTCCAGGTAGTTGTTGTATCCATCCCGAAAGGTGTTCGGTTAGTTTAAGCCACTAAGAAGGGGATGCGTTATGGATGAATACTCACCCAAAAGACATGATATCGCGCAGCTTAAATTTCTCTGCGAAACTCTGTATCATGACTGTCTTGCAAACCTTGAACAAAGTAACCATGGCTGGGTTAATGACCCTACCTCTGCAACCAGCTTGCAGCTCAATGAACTGATAGAGCATATTGCAACCTTCGCACTTAATTATAAAATTAAGTACAATGAGGACAATAAGCTGATCGCGCAGATAGATGAATACCTGGATGACACTTTTATGTTGTTCAGCAGTTATGGTATTAATACGCAGGATCTGCAGAAATGGCGGAAGTCAGGTAATCGACTGTTTCGCTGTTTTGTCAATGCCACCAGGGCTAATCCTGTTAGTTTGTCTTGTTAAAAATTATTACAATCATAGGTAAGAGTTATGTCCGATAAACCATTAACTAAAACAGATTATTTGATGCGCCTGCGACGTTGCCAGACAATTGATACGTTAGAGCGCGTTATTGAAAAAAATAAATATGAATTGTCCGACAACGAACTGGCTGTATTTTACTCAGCAGCAGATCATCGCCTTGCTGAATTGACCATGAATAAGCTTTACGACAAGATTCCAACTTCTGTTTGGAAATTCATTCGCTAATTGCACTCAAGGGTAAGTCAGGTATAGCGGTACAGTTGTCTGGCTAACCATTTTCGTATTTACAATAGTTATTTAATTCAAATCGCGTGACTATGATCACAGCAAAGAAGCGGGAACGTTCCCCTTTTTTGCATTACGTTTTACTGTGCTGAAATGACCTCCAGTACACAGGAAATTCGTAATGAGTAATGAAAAGCAAAAAATGATCGCCGGCGAATACTATCGCCCGGCAGATGAAACGCTGCGCAGTGACCGACTACGCGCTCGTCAGTTGATCCATCGCTACAATCTCACCGCTCCCGATGAAAAAAATGAGCGTCAGGCAATCCTGCGTGATCTGTTAGGTCAGAGTGAGGGGTCCTATATTGAACCTTCTTTCCGTTGTGATTACGGTTATAACATCTATCTTGGTAAAGACTTTTACGCTAATTTCGACTGCGTTATGCTAGACGTCTGCCCAATTCGTATTGGCGACAACTGCATGCTGGCACCTGGCGTTCATATCTATACCGCGACCCATCCGCTGGATGCTACCGAGCGCAACAGTGGCCTGGAGTTCGGAAAGCCCGTGACTATCGGCAACAATGTCTGGATAGGTGGCCGTGCAGTGATCAATCCCGGCGTCACGCTGGGCGATAACGTGGTTGTGGCATCAGGCGCAGTAGTCACTAAAAGCGTTCCGGCCAACACCGTGGTTGGGGGCAATCCCGCAAGGATCATCAAAACGCTGTGCTCTTAAATGTAACTGTTATGCTAAATTGTGGTTAATCTGTTACTTTCTTCAAAAGGTATCCCCTTTTAAAATAGGGCGATCCCTCCTGAATTTTGCAGATATCACGAAGGCAAGAGATGACAGAAATACAGCGCCTGCTTACTGAAACAATCGACGATTTAAATATTCGCGAGAAGCGCGACAACAAACCGCGCTTTAGCATCAGCTTTATTCGCAAACACCCAGGGCTGTTTATCGGCATGTATGTTGCGTGGTTTGCCACGCTGGCGGTGATGCTACAATCAGAAACGTTAGTCGATTCAGTATGGCTGCTGGTGGTACTGTTCGTTGTACTCAACGGCTTTTTCTTTTTCGACGTTGCGCCACGATACCGCTTTGAAGACATCGACGTTCTGGATTTTAGAGTTTGCTATAACGGAGAATGGTACAACACGCGCTTTGTCCCCTCCTCGCTCATCGATACTATCCTGCACTCACCGTCCGTGGATAGCGAACATAAAGCGCAACTGCAAAAGATGATATCGCGCAAAGGCGAACTCTCGTTTTACGATGTCTTTACGCTTACCCGCGCCCAGACCAGCCAGTAACGGCATCTCTGCATAAATAAAAAAAGTGCGTTCCTGCGAAGGCAACGCACTTTAATCCCTGAAATGCTGGCAAAGAAACTAACGTCTTTTTTTACGCCCCTGTACTGCTTTAAAGCGCGGATTCGTTTTGCAGATAACGTACAAACGCCCTTTGCGTTTTACTATCTGGCAGTCAGGATGGCGCTGTTTTGCGCTGCGAAGTGAATTGAGTACCTGCATTTTAACCCCGCTTAGCGCCAATAAAATGACCAAAACGTTTTTGGAAACGTGCTGCACTACCTTCATTATCAAAGGTTTTTTGTTTCCCAGTATAGTACGGATGCGATTTAGAAGAGATATCAAGGGTCACGTACGGGTACATTTTCCCCTCAAACTCAATCTCACGCTCAGTCTTGATGGTCGAACCGACCTTAAAGAATTCATTGGCACTGGTATCGTGAAACACCACGGTACGGTAAAAAGGATGGATATCCGGTTTCATGGCAACCTCAATTATGTTACGTTATAACATAACCAACAAAATACACCACTCTTGTACAAACCACAACCTGATTTACGCTACTGGGAGTTAAACGGGATGATAAGTGGCCGTAAATATATGATGCCAATCGAATAGCTTTTTGGGGTTTCGGATATACTTTCCCTACGCTGTGTAAATAAGGATATCACTGTGACAACACGACATCTGATAAGCCTGGTGACTGGGGTACTGTTCCTTTCTATCCTCGCGCCTGTAGGTTTAAGCCTGTGGCTGGCGCATCGTCAGGTCGAAACGAAATTTATCGATGAACTCGATATGTTCTCAACGCGAGTCGCATTACGTACGGAACGCGTAGGCGAGCAGGCGAAAAAAGCATTGCGCCATATTGAAGCATTTCAGGGGGTGCCTTGTAGTGAAGAGCATCTACTGGAAATGCGTCGTTTGTCATATAGCTACCGCTATATTCAGGAAGTGCTGTACCTCAAAGATAACGTCCCGCAATGCTCATCTCTGGAAAAAAGAAGCCAGGCTGACGCATTTCCACCCGCAATGAAAGTCACGCCTGATGGATATCGCGCATGGCTTACCACGCAAAATGATTTGGGCATCAAGCGCTTTATGGCAGCATTAGGGAGCGAACATTATGTTGTGATGGTCGATCCGGGTTCTTTCATTGACGTCATCCCGTTTGGCTCATGGCCGATTGAAGTGACTATCATTGGCACCGTGCGCAACGTCGTGTAGCGCCGATTTGCCATCGGACGTTTTACAGCATGTACAGCAAGAACGATCGATTACTCATTTTAAAAAAGATGGCAGCATTTATAACGCCCGCCCCTTTCCTGAGTTAGGCATCACGATCGTAACCTGGGCTTCCACCCTGCCATTGCAAAAAACCTGGCACCGGCAGGCACTGATCTGGCTCCCGGCAGGCATTCTTATCGGCTTGCTCACCGCCGCCTTTGTTTTGCGTATTTTGCGCCGCTTACAGTCGCCCCATCACCAGTTGCAGGACGCTATCCAGCATCGGGACATCAAAGTCCACTACCAACCAATTATCTCGCTCAAAACGGGGAAAGTGGTCGGGGCAGAGGCGCTGGCTCGCTGGCAGCAGGCCGACGGAAGCTATCTGTCGCCGGAAATCTTCGTCGCGCTGGCGCATGAAACCGGGATGACAGAGTCCCTCACCCGGTTGATTATTGAAAGCGTATTTGAAGATTTAGGCAAATGGCTGCGTCAGCATCCGGAGCAGCATATATCCATCAACCTAGAGTCAGCCGATCTGTCCTCCGAAACGCTTCCTGCCCTGTTAAGCCAGAAGGTGAACCACTGGCAACTTAAGCCTGCGCAAATCGCGCTGGAGCTAACTGAACGCGAATTTGCCGACCCGAAAAACAGCGCACCGTTTATTGCCAAATACCGTCAGGCGGGTCATTCAATCTATATTGATGACTTTGGTACCGGCTATTCCAGCCTGAGTTATTTGCAGGATCTGGATGTAGACATCCTGAAGATAGACAAATCGTTCGTCGATGCGCTGGAGTACAACAACGTCACTCCGCATATCATCGAGATAGCGAAAACGCTGAAACTTGAGATGGTGGCGGAAACCGAGAATCAGGAAGCCTGGTTACGCAAGCACGGCGTGCAGTACGGTCAGGGCTGGCTTTACAGCAAAGCGCTGCCGAAAGCGGAATTTATTCTGTGGGCAGAAAAACGGCTTTAACATGGCTGTTGATGTTGAGATGGCTGGCGGCACGCCGCACAGCCAGTCACATCACTCTTCCATAATGGGCGCAAATCCACCGTAGATCATTCGCTTGCCATCAAATGGCATTGATTCACCGAATTCCTTCATACGGGGATCGGACATCATCTTCTGATTCGCCGCGTCGCGGACCTCTTTGGAAGGGTATTCAATCCAGCTGAATACCACTTCTTCATGATCCTGCGCTTTCACTGCCATGCGAAAATCGGTCAATTTGCCGTCAGGGACATCATCTGCCCAGCACTCCACCACGCGCAATGCACCGAACTCCTTGAACAGCGGAGCTGCTTTTGCCGCCATCGCAATGTACGCCTCCTTGTTTTCAGCGGGTACGGCAACCACAAAGCCATCAACATACTTCATGAGAAAAACCTCCGAAGTGTACTGCGCGGCAAGCCGATTCCGGCCGCGTCAGTCGAGGTTAAGTTTAGTCTCCAGCAGGCGATCGCGCCCCAGGCGTATTCTTGATGCGAATACGTGCCTGCGGCTGATGCCGAAACCACGGCAGGCAAAGCTGAATGAGCGGCCCGATAGCTAAGGCATACAGCACCGTACCAACCCCCACGGTTCCACCCAGCAGCCAACCGATAAGCAGCACCGACACTTCGATTGCGGTTCGAATCCGCCGTACTGGCCAACCGGTACGCGCGTGGATACCTGTCATCAGACCGTCACGCGGACCGGCGCCAAAACCGGCGCCAATGTACAGGCTGGTTGCTAACGCATTCAGGATCACCGCTGACACCAACAGCCCGCTGCGCGCCAGCAGGGATTCAAATCCCGGAATCACCAGCAGCGCGACATCTGCCGCTAGCCCGATCATAATCACATTGCTAAACGTGCCAAACCCTGGACGCTGGCGCAGCGGTATCCACGCCAGCAGCACCAACACACCCACGGCAATAATCACCACGCCGATATTCATCGACAATAAATTGGCTACACCCAGGTGAAACACGTTCCACGGATCGGCCCCTAAATCAGCACGGACAAACATCGCCGTCGACACACCGTACAGCGTCAGCCCGATAAACAGCTGAAGTAAACGACGCAGCATGCTTTTCCCCTCTCACTCTCAGATAACTTTCATCTTCACCGCAATTGGCACTATGATTAATGTCCAGTTTTCAAAAAGTGGACTGCTATGTCATCTCGCCGTTACGGAAGCCAGTCTTTGCAGCGCCTGCTCGGACACTGGCAGGAAAGCCCCTCGCGAACGCCCATCTGGCGACAGCTGGCAGAAGCGTTACGTCTGCTTATCCTCGATGGTCGGCTGGCGCTGGATAGCCGCTTACCGGGTGAACGCGAGCTCGCCGTCGTTCTGCAAGTAAGTCGAACTACCGTCGCCAGCGCTATGGCGCAACTGCGTGAAGAGGGATATCTGGAAAGCCGTCATGGTAGCGGCTCACGGGTGATCCTGCCGGAACATATTCGCCATGTGCCAACCCGGACCAGCACCGGCACAGCGCTTGATTTGTCCACGGCAGCGCTAAGTGCCGGACCCGAAATTCATCAGGCTTACCAGCAGGCGCTGTTTGCTATGCCACAGCATCTGTTGAGTTCCGGGTATCTGCCACAGGGACTGTCGGTATTGCGTGAATCCATCGCTCAGCATTATTGCGAACGCGGGCTCCCGACGCAGCCCGATGAAATCATGGTTGTAAACGGCGCTGTCAGCGGTCTGGCGTTGATCCTGCGTTTACTCACCGGCCCTGGCGATCGCGTAGTGGTCGATCACCCCACTTATCCGCTGGCGATTGCCGCGATTCAAGGCGCATCCTGTCGCCCCGTCGGCGTGTCGCTGCCCGAACACGGTCGGGATACGGCAGGTCTTGTCGCTACCCTTGCGCAAACTGCACCGAGAATGGCCTACCTGATGCCTGACTTTCACAACCCGACCGGGCGTTGCATGGACGCTGCAACTCGCCAGGTCGTGGCAGATATTGCTGAAAGGACCCGCACCACGTTGGTGATTGATGAGACGATGGTGAACCTGTGGTATGACGCCCCACCGCCGCCGCCGCTTGCCGCATATAACCGCAATGCGCCGTTCATCCTGCTGGGATCTGCCGGGAAAAGTTTTTGGGGGGGATTGCGTCTGGGCTGGATCCGGGCGTCGGCGCGAACCATTGCGGCGCTGGTACAAACCCGCGACACCTTCGATTTAGGCTCCCCGGTGCTTGAACAACTCGCCACCAGCTGGCTGCTGGATAACGCCGACGACTTTCTTCCTGACAGAAGACGGCTACTCACATCGCAGCGGGATCTGTGCTCGGACCTGATGAACGCACATTTCCCGGAATGGCAGTTTACCCAGCCGCAGGGAGGACTCTCTTTCTGGGTTGAACTGCCCGATACGCTGGCAACGCTATTCGCTACGCGCGCCGAAAGCGCAGGCATCCAGTTGGGAACCGGTACGCGTTTCGGTCTTGATGGTGCATTTGACCGCTTTTTGCGTATGCCCTTCACGTTACCGGATGACACAGCGCGTGCCGCCTTCCGGGTGTTGCAACCCATTTGGGATAACCTGCGTTTGCAGGCCAGCAGCGGGAAAATACGTAAAATAATCTAAACGACGAGTCAAAGGACTCGTCCTTGAATGCCGTGATGGACGAGGATGTCCCGGCAATATTACCGCTGAGGAGGAACCGGAAACCCCTTCAGAGAAATCACGAAATTCTCACCGTCTTTCTTAATTTTTGCCCCGGCATCACACCAGTCGGAGGCAATACGGAAGAACTCATCGCTGCCGACATTCCAGCTCAGACGAACGTGTTTCACATAACCGGAGCGCAGCATTTCACAGGCTTCGCCATAATTACAGGCGGTTGAGAGCGGTTGTTGTTTCATTTTTTCTTCTTCAGTAGTCTTCGCAATGCTTTGATTTCTTTAGGAGTCAGTGCTTCAACCACGGATTCTTCCGTATGCTGGCTATCGATATCCTCAGCGGAGACTCCCGCCTCTTCAACGGCGGAAAACGCGATCAGCAGTAGTTTTTCCGTCGCGATACTTAAATTTTCGTTATGCACTTCAGCGTAATGGCGAAGCTTTTCTTTTAGCGCCTCATCAATTTTGACATTCAATACAGCGGTCGACATCGTAGAAAATCCTTGTGGTCAGCCAAAACACACCGAATGTAAGACCCCGTCGTTACAGTGCGATGGCGGCGGCAAAAGCATCAAATAACATCCCCGAAACACATTGACAGCATTTGATGACAATAAAATGACAATACGATGACAAAGAAAAGAAGATAAGCAGAGGGGAAATTGCCGGGCGGCAGAATTGGGTGGGGGCCCTGCCAGCTACATCCCGGCACACACGTCATCTGCCTTGGCTGCTTCCTTCCGGACCTGACCTGGTAAACAGAGTAGCGTTGCGGGAGAACCAACAGAGCCCCCATTGAGAGCGTTGTTAACCAACGCGCAGGCGCATTATCACTGCTGCACCCTGTAATTGCAACCCATCCAGCATCGGATGCTGTTTTCTTGTGCAATGCGGCTTCACTCCTTCGCCATTCGGCATTATGCTGGAGGATTAGCGCAGGAATAAATAATGGATATACAAGACACTTTCCCCCAACGCGTCTGGCAAATTGTCGCGTCAATCCCCGAAGGTTTCGTCACCACGTATGGCGATGTTGCCAGACTTGCCGGTTCGCCGCGTGCTGCGCGCCAGGTAGGCGGCGTGCTTAAGCGTCTCCCCGAAGGCAGCACTCTGCCCTGGCATCGGGTGGTCAATCGCCATGGCGATATCTCCCTCACCGGCCCCGATCTACAGCGGCAGCGTCAGGCGCT
>ERZ773193.4271-NODE-4271-length-11697-cov-5.305961_pt1 | contig 11697 bp, 6 predicted proteins | sample MGYA00511110_ERZ773193 | MGnify/ENA primary metagenome ERZ773193 (study PRJEB29015, sample SAMEA2737784) | human gut metagenome | biome: human gut; feature: human-associated habitat; material: faeces | place: China | collected 2012 ...
CGCGGCCTGTCCATCGTCGGCAACAACCCGACAAACTTCTACGAGGTCCTCGACGGAACGTGGTGGGCCATCGACCGCCACCTGATGATGGACGGCACCAAGGCCAGCGCCACCGCGCTCTACATCGATTCCATCAAGCAGGGCGTCACCACTGTCTTCGACCACCACGCCAGCTACGGCGAGATCCCCGGCACGCTGCACACCATCGCCGAGGAGAGCAAGCGTCTTGGCCTGCGCTCCTGCCTGTGCTATGAGGTCTCCGACCGCGACGGCGAGGAGAAGTGCCTGCAGGCCATCGAGGAAAATGCCGACTTCATCTCGGAATGCGAGCAGCGCAAGGATCCCATGCTCGCGGCGATATTCGGCGGTCACGCGCTCTTCACCATCTCCGATAAGACCTTCGACCGCATGGTCGAGGCCAACAACGGCCGCACCGGCTATCACATCCACGTCTCCGAGGGCATGAACGACGTGTACGATTCCCTCCAGAACTACGGCCGCCGTCCCGTCCAGCGCCTTCAGGATCACGGCATCCTCGGCCCCAAGACCATCCTCGGTCACTGCATCCACGTCAACACCGCCGAGATGGAGATCATTAAGGAAACGGGTACTATGGTCGTGAACAATCCGGAATCCAACATGGGCAACGCCATCGGCATCTGCCCCGTTCTCCAACTCCACAAGCGCGGCATTCTTCTCGGCATGGGCACAGACGCCTACACGAACGATATGCTCGAGTCCCTCAAGGTCGCCCTCTGCTCCCAGCGCAGCCAGAACTGCCTGCCGAACGTCGGCTGGTGCGAGGTCACGGACATGCTCTTCAAGAACAACGCAAAGATCGGTGAAAAATACTTCCCCGACACGCTCGGCGTGCTGAAGCCCGGTGCCGCGGCGGACATCATCGTCATGGACTATAAGCCGTTCACCCCGTTCTCCGACGAGAATATCGACGGCCACATGATCTTCGGCATGACAGGCCGCCAGTGCCAAACCACCATCGCCGCCGGCAAGACTCTCATGCTCGACCGCCAGCTCATCGGCATCGACGAAGAAGCCGAAAACGCTCACATTCTTGAAGCTGCCAAGAAGCTCTGGGGTGAGCTGAATCACAGAACCTATTAAGCAAGTGGGAGGAAAAAACAATGTCTGAAAAAATGTATCCCATTCCGTTCGACTCTCTGATGAACTGGGTGACGAGCGAATATGCGCAGTGCGGCGATGTGTTCGGCGTTCACAAGCACTATCACGCAAGCGGCAAGACGCTGCCGATCTTCGGCGAGCGCATCGAAACACCGTTTGGCCCCGCCGCCGGCCCCAATAGCCAGCTTGCGCAGAATATCATCGCGGCCTATGCCGCCGGCGCGCGCTTTTTCGAGGTCAAGACCGTGCAGAAAATGGACGGCGCGGAGCTTGCCGCCTGTGTTCCCCGCCCCTGTATTCTCGCCGCTGACGAGGGCTACAACCAGGAGTGGTCGACCGAGCTGACCGTGCAGCAGGCGCAGGACGAGTACATCAAGGCCTGGTGCGCGCTCAAGATCATGAGCAAGGTCTACGGCTTCGGCGATCCCGACGGGTTCGTGTTCAATATGTCCGTCGGCTACGACCTGGACGGCATCAAGGGCCGCAAGGTCAACACCTATATCAACAACATGATGGACGCGGGCAAGACCGCGCAGTTCAAGGAATGTAAAAAAGTCCTGACCGAGCTCTTCCCCGAGGAAAAGGACTTCATCGCCTCGATCTCCCCCAATGTTTCCCGCTCCGTTACGCTCTCCACGCTCCACGGCTGCCCACCGCAGGAGATCGAGCGCATCGCAAGCTATCTTCTCAAGGAAAAGCATCTGCACACCTTCGTCAAGTGCAACCCGACCATTCTCGGCTACAAGACCGCGCGCGGCATCCTCGATTCCATGGGCTATGACTACATCGTCTTCGATGAGCACCACTTCAACGAGGACCTCCAGTGGGAGGACGCCGTGCCGATGTTCGAGCGGCTGCAAAAGCTTGCGGACAAGCAGGACCTCGAATTCGGCCTCAAGCTTTCCAACACCTTCCCCGTCGACACGACGCGCGGCGAGCTTCCCAACGAGGAAATGTACATGTCCGGCCGCAGCCTCTTCCCGCTGACGATCGAGATGTGCAATCGCATCTCCCGCCAGTTTGGCGGCAAGATGCGCATTTCCTTTGCGGGCGGCGCGGACTACTTCAACTGTGACAGGCTCTTTGCCGCCGGCATCTGGCCCATCACCGTCGCCACCACCATCTTGAAGCCCGGCGGCTACAACCGCCTGCACCAGATGGTCGAAAAGGTCGAGGATATGCCCTACCGTACATTTGCCGGCAACGACCCTGCCGCGATCTCCGACCTCGCAGCCTCCGCCCTGCACGACTTCCACCACTTAAAGCCCATCAAGCCGCTGCCTTCCCGCAAGAGCAAAGAGCAGGTTCCTCTTCTCGACTGCTTCGAGGCGCCCTGCAAGGGCGGCTGCCCCATCGAGCAGGACATTCCCGAATATCTTGAGCTCTGCCGCAAGGGGCTCTACGGCCCGGCGCTCCGCCTCATCACCGAGAAGAACGCCCTGCCGTTTATCACCGGCACCATCTGCGCGCACCGCTGCCAGGGCAAGTGCTCGCGCAACTTCTATGAGGAATCCGTCCACATTCGCGAGACAAAGCTGCTCGCCGCGGAAAAGGGCTACAGCGCGCTCATGGCGTCGCTCCGTATGCCCGAGCCCGTTGACGACAAGAAGGTCGCCATCGTCGGCGGCGGTCCGACCGGTATCGCCGCGGCGTACTTCCTTGGCCGCGAGGGTGTTCCCACCACGATCTTCGAGCGCGAGCGCAAGCTCGGCGGTGTGCCGCGTTATGTCATCCCCGCCTTCCGCATCAGCGACGAGGCCATCGACAAGGACGTCGCGCTCATGGAGCGCTACGGCGTCAAGGTCAAGCTCGGCAAGCCTGCTCCGTCCGTCGAACAGCTCAAGAAGATGGGCTACACGCACATCCTGATGGCCACCGGCGCGTGGAAGCCCGGCAAGCTCGACATGGAGGGCAACGTGCAGGGCGTCATCGAGTGGATGAAGCGCATGAAAAAGCAGGTCAAGCCCTGCCTAAGCGGCAACATCGTCGTTGTCGGCGCGGGCAACACCGCGATGGACGCCGCACGCGTTGCAAAGCGCATGGGTGCGCATGCGACCATCCTCTATCGCCGCACGAAGAAATTCATGCCCGCCGACGAGCACGAGTTACAGCTCGCCATCGACGAGGGTGTCGAGTTCGTTGAGCTGGCCGCGCCCGTCAAGCAGAGCCGCGGCAAGCTGCTGTGCGACAAGATGATCCTCGGCGAGCCCGACGAGACCGGCCGCCGCAGCCCCGTCAAGTCCGGCGAGCAGTTCACCATCCCCTGCGACATGGTCATCTCCGCCGTCGGCGAGCAGGTCGACGCCGATCTCATGGCCGCGAACGGCATCGAGATGGAGCGCAAGGGTCCCGCGTTCGAGACGAACGTCCCCGGCGTGTACTGCGCGGGCGACGCGCACCGCGGCCCCGCCACCGTGGTCGAGGGCATTGCCGACGCCGCACGCTTTGCCGAGATCGTCGTCGGTCACCCGCACATCTACGACATCCCTGCCGAGGCCGATGTGACCGAGTTCGACGCGCAGGCCAAGAAGGGCGTGCTCTCCATGGCGAGCAAATGCGTCTGCGACGGCGAGCGCTGCCTGCAATGCTCCACCGTGTGCGAAAACTGCGTCGATTCCTGCCCGAACCGCGCGAACGTGGTCATCAAGATGGCCGACGGCTCGCATGAGATCGTCCACGTCGACAAGATGTGCAACGAATGCGGCAACTGCACGCAGTTCTGCCCCTACGCAAGCGAGCCCTGCCACGACAAGTTCACCCTCTTCCAGACGAAGGAGGACATGGACGAGAGCGAAAACTACGGCGTGCTCTTCGAGGACGACGACATGGTCCGCCTGCGCTACGAGGACGGCGTGAAGGAATACGACTTAGCCTCCTGCGACAACGATCTTCCCGTCGAGCTTGAGGCTCTGATCCTCACCGTGCGCGACAAGTACAGCTACCTGTACGCATAACAAAATCGCAAAATGAAACGGGAGCCGGTGCATCGCACCGGCTCCTCTCCCCTTTGCAACAAAAAGAGCGCTGTCTAAGCAGCGCTCTTTTTGCGTTTATATTTTGCCTTACTTCTCGATCAGGTTCAGCTGATAGATGATCTTGGCGATCTGCGCGCGGGTCAGAGAGGCATCGGGCTCGAAGGTGGTAGCGGTCATACCGTCGATGACCTTCGCGTCGACGAGCGCCATAACGTAACCGTCGGTGCAGTCGGTGAACTTGCTCTCGGTCTTGGACTCGGCAAGCTTGTTGAGCTTGGCAGCGACCTGGCAGAACTCGAGGCGGGAGATAGCCTTCGCACCATCGAAATCGGCGGCAACAAGACCCAGCTCCGCAGCCTTGGCGATGGCGTTCTTGCTCCAGTCGGCGCCGGTGGCGTCCGCAGCCTTGAGATCGCCGTTGCTGACAAGCAGGAGCTTGAGCGCGGCAGCCCAGGTCAGCGTGTCGTTGGGCGCATAGGTGGTGGCGGAGGTGCCGTTGATGATGCCGTCATTGTAGAGGTCGATGACATACTTGCCGAACCAGGAGGAAACCTTGACATCCTTGAACGGGTTCATCAGAATGCGGCCCTGAGGCGCGGCATACTGCTCGCCGATGACGCCCTTGAGTTCCTTGGTGATGTACTCCATCACGGCAACGTCGAGCGTCATGCCGGTATCAAACTTGGAAGTCGCCGCCGCAAAAGCGTAGTAGGTGTCGCCGCCCTCGGCGCAGAAGTTGTTGGTAACGACCGCATAGGTGTCATTCGCCTTGAACTCCTTGCCGTTGATGCTGTTGATGGTCACACGGTTGATGGACTTTGGACCGTAGTAGGTGGAAGCGGGATAGGTCTCGGCATTCGCGTCATAGACAGCGCCGGTGGAAATGGTGTAACTGATGCCGCTGACCTGTGGGAAGCCGCCGATGGACTCAGGCACGCAGAACGTGGAGGCTTCGAGTGCCTCGAGCAATTCAGTGCCGGTGACATAAATCACTTCGATGGTGTTGCCGAACGGGAGAACAGTCTTGATATCCTTCTTGGTGACATCGCCGACCTTGATGGCCGCGCGGATACCGCCGCCGTTGGTGATGGCGACCACATGGTCTTCATTCACGGTCAGGCCTTCCTTGTTCTGCATGACCTTCCAGAGCATTGCATCGGTGATGAGATCGCCGTTGTTGGTCTCGCTGTCGCGGTTGCCGTTGGGGGCCTTCGCGCCATTGAGCTCCACTTTGCTCTTGGCGAAGACCGCGCCGTACTCCTTGTCGATGCGGTCGATGATCTTCTGCGCGGCAGCGGCAACGGCCGCGTCCTTGGCGGTGTCTTCCTTGATCTCGTAGAGGGAGTTGCTCTCGATCTTCTTGCTCGCATCGTCGATGACGATCACGCCGATATTGGCGAACTTCGTACCGGTGGACTGGATGGGCTCGCCGTTCTTGCCCTTAGTCATCACACTGTGGGAGTGACCGTCGATGATGAAGTCGATACCTTTGGCCGCATTGTAGAGGTCATAGGAGGTATAGGGCTTGGAAGAATCATCCACACCGAGGTGGGAAAGCGCAATGACGACATCGTCATCCTTGAGCGCTTCAAGCTGCTTTTCGGCGACTGCCTTGAGGTCGGTGTCGAACTTGAGACCCTTGATGAGCGCGGGGTTGGCCTTGGTCTGCGCTTCGGGCGTCTCCATGCCGAAGAAGCCGATCTTCACGCCGGACTTGGTGGTGTAGGTGTAGTTCGCATCGAAGATGGGGGTGCCGTCCTCACCGTAGACATTCGCGCAGAGGACCTTGAAGTCCACCTTGGTCATGTTCTCCTTGAGCTGTGCGTAACCGTAGTCGAACTCGTGGTTGCCGAGGGTGACGACGTCGTAGCCCGTGACGTTCATCATTTCGACGGCATCGAGGCCTTTGGTGTCGCTGACATAGACTTCGCCCTGGCTGTAGTCGCCCGCATCAACGAGGATGACCTCGGCGCCCTTGGCCTCATAATCGGCCTTGAGCGCGGTGATGTAGGCATAGCCTTCGATCGCGCCGTGCACATCGTTGGTGTGCAGGATCACGGTCTTGCCCGCCATCGTCGCTTCTTCGGTCATGACTTCGGGCTCTCTTGTAGTTGCCGTGTCCTCGATCGCAAAGCCGGTCACAGTCAGGCTGAGAACCATCGCCATTGCGAGCAGGACGGATAGGAACTTGCGCATAGTGTTTTCCTCCTCAATTTTTTCACTCCGCTTTTTCTCTGTCTGCTCTTCGTGACACACAGCTTCTTTTCACATCTCTCAGTTGGTCTGCGCGCCAAAAGTTCGCTTTTTGTACAAATAAAAGCGGAATGTGGTATGATTTTATTGTATCGTATGTCTGCCGGTTTCTCAATACGGCATTGTTCCGAATTTGCGGCAAAAATCTTGGCGCTTCTCACATTTTTTCCAAACTCTATGGAAATTGGGCAAAAAGTATGCTATGCTTTTGTCAATTTGGTACGGAATTTTTTCTCTCAGATAAGGAGGCTTCTTCCATGAAAACACTGCTTCGAGGCGGCTATGTCGTCAGTGGCCGCGGCTGCCGCCGCGCCGACGTGCTCATCGACGGGGAAAAGGTCGAAATGCTCGGCCACATCCCGCCCGAGCTCGCCGCGCAGAGCGAGGTCGTCGACGTGACGGGCTGCATGCTCTTCCCCGGTTTTATCGACGCGCACACGCACTTCGATCTCGACGTGTGCAACACCACGACGGCCGACGACTTTGAAAGCGGCAGCAAAAGCGCCATCCGCGGCGGCACGACGACGGTCATCGACTTTGCCTGCCCCAATAAAGGGGAATCCCTTGCCTATGGGCTTGATCTCTGGCATAAAAAGGCCGACGGCAAGTGCTACTGCGACTACGGCTTCCATATGACCATCGACGACTGGAACGAGAGCATCGAGTCTGAGCTCGACGCGATGTTCGACGCCGGTATCACGTCTTTCAAGATGTACCTCACCTACCCCGCCATGATGATCGGCGACGGCGCGGTCTACCGCGCGCTGAAAGCGCTCAAGGTCCGCGGCGGCATCGCGGGCGTCCACTGCGAGAACGCGGGCGTCATCGACGCGCGCATCGCCGAACTCAAGGCGAGCGGCCTGGGCGCGGACGTCGTATCGCACCCGATCTCCCGCCCCGACTATTTGGAGGCCGAGGCCGTCTCACGTCTGCTGCGCATCGCGCAGGCGGCCGACGCGCCCGTCATCATCGTCCACACGACGAACCGTGCTTCTCTTGACGAGATCGCCGCGGCGCGCCGCCGCGGACAGACCGTGTATGTCGAGACCTGCCCGCAGTATTTGGCGCTCGACGACGGCGTTTACTACGATCCCGACTTTTCCTCCGCTGCGCGCTATGTCTGCGCGCCGCCGATCCGCTCGCAGGCGGACAGCGAAGCGCTCTGGAAGGCGCTGCGCCGCGGCGAGGTGCAGACCATCTCGACCGACCACTGCTCGTTCACGCTCGAGCAGAAGGACATGGGCCGCGACGACTTTACGAAGATTCCCGGCGGTCTTCCCGGCGTCGAAACGCGCGGCGAGGTCGTCTACACTGTGGCCATCAATGAAAACAAGCTCTCGCTCGGCGGCGTATGCCGCGCGCTGAGCGAAAATCCCGCCAAGCTCTACGGTCTCTACCCCCGCAAGGGCGTCATCGCTGCGGGCAGCGACGCCGACATCGTCGTCTACGATCCCGGCGCGAGCCACGTGCTCCACGGCGCGGACATGCTCTCCAAGGCGGGCTACACGCCGTTCGAGGGCTTCCGCACGAATGGCGGCGTGTCGAAGGTCTACCTGCGCGGTCAGCTGCAGGTGGACGGCGGCAAGGTCGTCGGCGGCAAGATGGGCGAATACTTGAAGCGCGGCAAATGCGCACTGTGAGGTAAGATATGGATCTGAGGGAAATTTTATTTGCGCAGTTCCCTGCGTTTTTTCTGCTGAGTCTGCTGTTTTTGATCGCGCACCTGCGCGTGCGTAAGCGCAGCGCCGTCAAGTCGGTGCTGTGGGTGCTGCTCTTCGGCGCGGCGCTGGCCGTGTCGATCCTGTTCTGCTTCCTCGGCATGCAGGCGAAGTACTGGACGGTCAAGACGCTCTTCGAGCTCAAGTTCTGGAGCTGGCTCGGCCTTGCGATCTTGGTGCTCGTGCTCGTGTTGCGGCTGGTGTTCAAGCTGCAAAATAAGCACGCTCAGCACATGGTCGAAAAGGAGCGCGCCAAGGCGGAAAAGACCCGCGAGGAGGCCGTAAAGCAGGCGCGCGAAGAAGGCCGCGCCGAGGCCATGGCCGCGCAGCAGGCGCAGGAGGCTGAAGCTGCCTCGGCAGAGCCCGCGGCGGAAGCGTCCGCACCCGATGCCGCGTCTGACGATGCGCAGAATGAGATGGTTGGTAACGCTGCGGAAAAGGAGAGCTGAGTATGCTATCAAAGAATCCCGCGCCAAGGCGCGTAATCTATTTCGACGTTCTGCGCATCGTTGCGATCTTTGTCGTTGTTGCCGTGCATCTTTCCGCAATGCATTGGGCGGATGTCGATGTCAATTCGCGCGCGTGGTTTGCCTTCAATCTCTATTGCACTGCGGGCAAATGGTCGGTCCCCATCTTTGTGATGATCAGCGGCGCGCTGTTTCTCGGGCGGGAGGTCAGCATCTCTGCCATCCTCAAAAAGAATGTCGCGCGCATCACCACGGTCTTTCTCTTCTGGTCCGGCTGCTACGCGCTCGTCGACCTAATCTTTCGCCATGCACCGCTTTCGGTCGTGCTTTCGCAGCTCATCACAGGGCACTATCACCTCTGGTTTCTCTACATGATCGTGGGGCTGTATCTGCTCATCCCGCTGCTGCGGCCCATCGTACAGGATGAAACGCTCATGCGCTACTTTCTGCTGCTTGCGTTTCTTTTCACCTTTCTTCTCCCCCAGCTTGCCCTGTTCACCTCCTTCGTTTCGCATGAGGCAAGCACCGTCATCCGCACGGTCATCATGTACTCCTACTGCTTTTTCCCGCTCGGCTTCACCATTTATTTTGTCGGTGGGTATTATCTCAGCCGGAGGAACTTCAGCCGCAGAGAAGAGATCGTTCTCTACTGCGTCGGCATAGCCGCCCTTCTTTTCTCCATCATCGCTCCCGCTGTTCTCTCCAGAGCGCAGGGCGCGCCAAATGCCACCTTTTATAACTACAACGACCTCAACGTTCTCTGCACGAGCGTGCCGATCTTTGTCTTTGCCAAGCAGCACCTGAATTTCCCGTGCATGGGCGAAAAGGCGTATGCCCTTGTTCGCAAGATGTCGAAATACAGCTTCGGCGTGTATCTCGTTCATCCCATGGTCATCGAGCTGTTACAGCACTTTGGCATTGATACCTTTTCATGCAACGCCTTTTTCTCCGTGCCGCTGCTCGCGATTTTCGTGTTCGCAGCTTCCACGGCGATCTCCGCCCTGCTGAACTGCGTCCCTATCATAAATAAGCACTTTGTATAAAAAAGGCCCCGCGAACCGTCTGGTTCACGGGGCTCTTCTTTTCTGTTACGCTTCGGTCCTGATGCCGCGCTTGTCGAATTCCTCGACCAGCAGGTCAAGGTCGTTCGGCAGGCTCATCGGCTCGCCGCAGAACTTGATGGCGTTGGCAACATCCTTGAGGCCGTTGCCGGTGACGACGGAGACGACCGTGTCGTTCGCGCCGAGCACGCCCTGCTCGCAGAGCTTCTTCACGCCCGCCGTGCCGGTCACGCCCGCCGGCTCACCGAACACGCCGCAGGTGGTGCCGAGCAGCTTCTGCGCCGCCATGATCTCCTCGTCGGTCACGTTGACCACGATGCCGTTGGACTCACGGATCGCCATGAGCGCCTTGTCCGCATTGCGCGGCACGCCGACGGCGATGGAGTCGGCGAGGGTGTTCTCCTCCATCGGCTCCCAGGGCTTATTCTCCGCGATGGCGCGGTTGATGGGGTGGCAGCCCTCCGCCTGCGCGGAGATCAGGCGCGGCAGCTTGTCGATAAAGCCGATGGCGTAGAGGTCCTTGAGACCCTTCCACACGCCCGCGATGGTGCAGCCGTCGCCGACGGAGATGGCGAGGTAGTCGGGCATCTTCCAGCCGAGCTGCTCGGCGATCTCGAGCGAGACAGTCTTCTTGCCCTCGGAGAGGTAGGGGTTGATGGCGGCATTGCGGTTGTACCAGCCCCACTTGTCAATGGCCTTCTTGCTCAGCTCGAAGGTCTCCTCATAGTTGCCCTGCACGGAAATGACGTTCGCGCCGAAGGTCATCAGCTGCGCGACCTTGCCCTTGGGGGCGCGGGAGGGGACGAAGATGAAGGTCTTGAGGCCTGCGGCAGCGGCGTTGCCCGCCAGCGACGAAGCCGCATTGCCCGTGGACGAGCAGGCGATGATCTCCGCGCCCGCCTCCTTCGCCTTGGCGACCGCCATGGCGGAGGCGCGGTCCTTGAGGGACGCGGTGGGGTTCTGGCCGTCGTCCTTCACCCACAGCTTCTTGAGGCCGAGGAGCTTCGCAAGACGGTCCTCCTCGTAGAGCGGGCTCCAGCCCACGCGCAGCAGCTCGCGGTAGCGCCACATCGTGTTCGGGCGGCTCTTGAGCTTTTCCTTGGTGAGATTGGCCTTGATGTAATCGTAATCGTAGATGATGTCGAGGATACCGCCGCACTCGCAGTTGGTGAGGTTGGGCACGGCCTCGTATTCCTTGCCGCACTTGACGCAGCGCGCGCATTTCACATTTTTCAGCATAATAATTTCTCCTAAAACGGAAGATTGAAAATGGTCTCGAATCCCGCAGCAAAAGCAATCGCTTCGTAACCCCGCCGCAGCAGCGGCTGAGGAGACATATACCTGCACAGGCGCAGATGCCGCTCAAAAGGGGATATCTCTTACCGTAAGAGATATCCCCTTTTGGAAACCCCAGAGAAGCGCAAGGGCCGCGCCCTTGACCTGCCATTGCCGGCCCCTATCTGCGGGGATGCTGCACACGCTGTGCAATGAAATCTTATTCGGCTTTCGATCCGGTCTGCTCCTCTTTCCGCTCAACCGCTGCTACGGCGGCGTTTCGGAGCAGGCTGCGTCTTTGCTTCTTAGAGCGCCTTGAGAAGGCCGGTGGCCTCGTTGAACTCGTTGATGAGCTCGTCGAGCTCGGCAGCCTGCGCGTGGACGGCGTCCCAGGTGCCCTTGGTGTCGTACCAGAGCGCGTTGAGGTCCTTGACGTCGCGGGCCTGCTGCTCGACCCAGGTGTAATACTTGAGGTTGTGGATGCGCTTGCGGTCGGTGTAGGTCAGCTCCATCAGGTTGTCGGTCTTGAGGCCGAGCATGTGGAGGTTGTGGTCGAGCTTGGCTTCCTCGACATTGTACGCGCCGTGCATCTCGTTGAGCTCCTCGATGCGGCTGCCGTACATCGCGGCGGAGTCGGTCAGGACGGTGGCGACCACGTCGTTCTCGGTCAGCTCATAATACTTCGCCATCTTGATGCAGCAAAGGACATTCGCGATGCCGGAGATGCCGAGCCAGGTCAGCTTCTCGATCAGCTCGTCGGAGAGCTTGAGCTCTTCCTTGAGGTACTTCTGGCCTTCCTTGGTGTTGA
>ERZ773193.4273-NODE-4273-length-11696-cov-6.339060_pt1 | contig 11696 bp, 5 predicted proteins | sample MGYA00511110_ERZ773193 | MGnify/ENA primary metagenome ERZ773193 (study PRJEB29015, sample SAMEA2737784) | human gut metagenome | biome: human gut; feature: human-associated habitat; material: faeces | place: China | collected 2012 ...
TAACGGTACTCCTCAGCACGGAAGCGGGGATGCTGTAAACGGCGGTCAGCTTCACGCCGTCCTGCGGCATGGTAAAGACGATCTTTTCCGTGCCCTTTTCCGTTTCGGAGCCCAGCTTGCCCTCGGTCGGGGCAAAGGCGGTGCTGGTGCCATTTTCCACCTTCCAGTGATGGAACGACTCATTCTCCTTGGCAGGCTCATTGGCTTCGATCGTGACGGTCTGGCCCGGCTGTACGAACACCGTGCCCGTCTGTCTTTCGCCCTTTCCGACGCGGATCGTGCCGTCCTTCACTGTGACCTGCATATCTAATACAGGTGCCGGGAAGCTATAAGAAGCTTTCAGCTCCACCGGGCTGGCCGGCATGGTGAAGGTCATATTTTCTTCGGCATTTTTCTGCTCTTCGGTCAGTTCAAAGCTTTCCGGGCTGATCACTTTCCAGCCGCCGAACTTTGTAACACTCGGGTTTTTGTTCTCACCGCTCACTGTGACCTTTTCGCCTGCAAAGGCGGTAGTCAGTTTTCCATCAGTGTCACCAACGACCTGCGCGGTGCCGTTTTTCACGGTAATGCCGTAAGTCTCCCTCGGCTCAATGCGCAGGTATCTGCTTTTTATTATCTCAGGAATCCGGGTAATGCGGGAGTCCTTGTACTCCGAATGTTTGGCCGTGAAATAGACATAGGGTTTGTCATTCGCCTGATTGAAGATCACTTTGCCAAGGTCACTGTAACTGTACCTGTAACTGTTCAGTTCCACCTTGCCAGCTGCCGTGATCTCAATCGCATCGTGATCGCCCACACACTCAAGAAAAACATCTTTTCCTGCAACTATCGTCACATCACCTTTGATTTTGCTTATACCGCTAATTTTTACCGTACCGCTGCATGTGATCTCTGCGCCCTGTGCGATCAAATAATACACACTGCCGGACGTCACCGTCACATTGTTTGCACTGTTCACCGTCAGCAGCTTCGAAACCGTCGTGCCCCACTCATTACCAAGCTCTATATCGCCAGTACAGTTAATATTCGTTTCGTCGCTAATGCCGCCTTCGGTCGTGACCGTTTTTGCCCGATGCACGGTAAGGCCACCACTTGTCAGGTTTCGGCCGTCATGAGTATTACCGCCCAAATTTTTGAGGATCACATCACCGGAACAGCTGATCTCCGCCTTGCCTTGAATTGCTGCAGCCGCACCGCCACCTAGCTTGGTCACTTTCACATCCTTTGCGCCGTTTACGGTCAGGTCACCTTCCACAACGTGGGATGCATCCGCTTCCAGATCAATGGAAACATCCTCCGGTGCCGTGATGGTCAGGTCGCCGACAAAGGATTTTCCATCCTTCAGCTTCAGGGTCTTTTCCTCAATGTCATAGCAGAGGGTGCCGTTTCCAAGGATGTTGTTGTAGTTCTCGCTGTTGACAGACTGACCATTGATTATGATATCGAAATCCTGTACACTTTCGTCAACCTGCATACCGTTCTCTTCGTCCAGCACGCTCACCGCGCTTTTGGCGGCGGTGCTCTGCTGGAGCAGGGCATCGGTGCTTGCGGCCAGAGCCGGGGCGGAAAGGCTGAACATCATGCATGCTGCCAGCGCAGCGGAAGCTGCCCGCCGGGCCAAAATATTTCGTTTCATAGGGGTTCCTCCTTTGCGAAAATTATTACGGGGGGGGGTATGCATTACGGTACTTTGATTATCTCACACTTTACCGGATTTTGGAAGCAAACCTGCGTGAATCGCCCTAAAAGCAGCGTGAAAAGCACGATTTGTGCCGGTTCTGTTGCAGTTGTCCGGCCCGCAGGCACAGCAAAGCCCCCGGCAGGTTTGCGCCTGCCGGGGGCTTTACTATGTTATGAAAGATCAATCCTTCTTCTCTGCTGTGCGGGCAAAGAAGTTGGCGAGGATCGCACCGGAAATGTTATGCCACACGGAGAACACAGCGCCGGGAATGGTAGCCAGCGGATACTGTGCAAAGTGTGCGGCGGCCAGACTGGTTGCAAGGCCGGAGTTCTGCATGCCCACCTCGATGGAGATCGCGCGGCACTTGGTGGAGTCCAGCTTGAGCAGCTTGCCCACGCCAAAGCCGGTGAGGTAGCCCAGCACATTGTGCAGGATGACCACCACAAGGATCAGCAGACCGCTGGTCATGATCTTGGCGCTGTTGGCGGAGACCACGGCGCAGATGATCAGCACGATGGCGGTAGTGGAGACCAGAGGCAGCACACGGACGGCTTCCTCGGTGAACTTATGGAAGAAGTGATTGACCACAAAGCCCAGTGCGATGGGCACCAGCACCACCTTGACGATGGACATGAACATGCTCATGGGGTTCACGTCAACACGCTGGCCAGCGTACAGCAGGGTGAGCAGCGGGGTGAGGAGCGGAGCCAGCACGGTGGAAACAGCGGTCATGCCAACGGACAGTGCAACGTCGCCCTTGGAAAGGTAGGTCATCACGTTGGAAGAGGTGCCGCCGGGGCAGGTGCCAACCAGGATCACGCCAATGGCCAGCTCGGTGGGCAGGTGGAACACCTGCGTGAGCGCCCATGCCAGAAACGGCATGAGGGTGAACTGTGCAACGCAGCCGATAATCACGTCCTTCGGGCGGCTGAACACCACCTTGAAGTCCTCCGGCTTCAGGGTAAGGCCCATGCCGAACATCACGATGCCCAGCAGGTTATTGACCCACGCCGTCTTTACCACGCTGAACGGGCCGGGGAAGAACAGGGCACCCGCGGCCACCACAATAACGATGGCGGCCATGTACTTGCCCACAAAGTCGCTTACTTTTTCCAGTGTTTTCATAATTGTTTCTCCTTTTCCTTCTGACATGCTTTGGGACAAAAGCATCCGCAAAACAAAACGCCCTTGTCCCCTACGGTCTGTAAGAGACAAAGGCGTGTAAAATCCTCTGCGGTACCACTCTTATTGCCAGCACAACGCTGACCACTCAGTGCACGTCCAACAACGCGCGGCCCGTGATAACGGGGGCCTGCCGTTCCTGCCTACTGGGGCGCACACCGCCCATTCAGCTGGAAAGCTCGGAGAGGATCTTCCCACGGATGCCCTGCACTGCCTTGCACCAACCGGCAGCTCTCTGCAGCATTCCTTCCGGGTACTTTTTCTCGTCATAGCCGTAATATTCTTGGTGACATGGAGTATACTCCCCTGCAAAGGCAAAGTCAATAGAATGGGGCCTTCTGATTTTTCATGCAGTTCATTTCAGGAGTGAAAGTGGTTCACGCAGCAGACAAAGCAGAACGGCATCGGCACCGACTGCTCCGGCAGGATGACGCGAAGCCATGGTCTAAAGAGTCGGCGGCAATTAAAATCGATGATCTGCCTTTACGGGAAGTGCGAGGGCTTCTCACGCTGGATGGACTGGCGAGCGGAAGCAGGCCGGAGTGGGCGGCACCGACGTTCTCCTACGCTTCGATCAGCCTCCCCAGCTCCAGCGAGTAGATGCCCTTATACGTTACCTTCTTCGGCGCAAAGCGCTTATCGATGGCAAGGGCATAGAGGTTCAGCTGCGGGCGGTAGGCGCTCAGGAAGTCCGCTTCGGTCTTGCGGCGGTCGGTCTTGTAATCCAGCAGTTCCAGATGATCCGGGAACACCAGCACAAGGTCTGCAATGCCCTGCACCAGCACCTGCTCATCCTGCACGGCGGCGGCTTCCTGCGCGGAAGCTCCCTGTGCCGTCAGCACGGCCGACGCGGGCAGCGCCGTGATGAAGGCCAGCTCCCGCAGCACCTTTTCGGCTGCGCAGATCTTTGCAAAGGCTTCGCTCTCGGCAAAGCGGCGGATGCGGCCTGCATTGAGTTTTTCCGCAATTTCCGGGGCCACCAGCTGGGTGTCCACCTGCCGCTGGCGCTCTGCAAGGATGGCTTCCTCCAGCGTGCCCGCCGCTTTGGCAGCAGCAAGGGAGGCAAAGTCCGCATGTTCCAGAAAAGCGTGCAGAGCCGTGCCCATCTCGGCGGCGGTCAGTCCGTCCTTGGAGAGAAAGGCAGGGCGTTCCAGCGTGGTCTGCTCGGCCTTGTGCACGATGCTGGTCACGCTGACCTTGGCGGGCACCGCAGCCAGTTTTGCCGCCGGATACCGCCATGCAAAGCCCTCCTGCAGCTGAGCCACCAATGCCGGGTCTGCCGGGACAGGCTCTGCCGCTTCCGGTTCCTGTTCCGGTGTTTCCGGCTCCGGCTGAGCTTCCTGCACCGTGACCATGATCTCGCTTTCCGTAAACACAAAGGGCAGTTCCAGATCTCCTGCCAGCCGCCGCAGCGGCCCGCCGAAGGGATGCACCAGCAGCGCTGCACGCAGCCAGTCGGCAAAGCTGCCCGCCTGCTGGTTCAGCGTTTCTCCCGCGCCCGCAGCAAGGAATGCTGCCGCCTTGGCAAAGGGATTGCCGGTCTTGGTCATGCCCAGCGGCACCGTGAGGATCAGCTTATCCTGTGCACGGGTGAGCGCCACATATAAAAGGCGCATCTGCTCGCTGCGCGTTTCCTGCGCATGGACGCTGGCAAGGGCTGCGTAGGCTGCAGTCTTGTACATGCTCTCGCCCTGTTCCGGGCGCAGGCGCAGGCCCGCGCCGTATTCCCGGTGCAGCAGCACCGGCTGGTAAGTGTCGCTCAGGTTGAAGTGCCGGGCCGTGTCGCCCACGAACACCACCGGGAACTGCAGACCCTTGGAGCGATGGATGGTCATAATGGTCACACAGCCAGGCCGCGCACCGCCGGGCACAGTGTCCTGCCCGGTAGAACCGGCCTGCGCCGCCGCGTCGATGGCACGCACCAGCGCCGAGATGCCGTTTGCACCGGTCTGTGCACAGAAAGCCGCAAAGCGCCGGGCATCTTCCCGGCGGTGCGCACCGTTTTCCAGTACGCCCAGCGCAGCAAGATAGCCGGTGGAGACAAAGATCTCTTCCAGCAGCTGTTCTGCCGGGGCACTGCGGGCCATGCGCCGCAGTGCGGTGAGTCGGTCATAAAAGTCTTTCACCTTTCGGGTAAACGGAGTTTCATCACCATTCTGCACCACCTGCAGCACTGCGCCGTACAGACTCATGCGGGAAGCCCTTTTGCCCGTTTCCTTCGCGCCCTGTTCCTCCTGCGCCTTTTTCTGCATTGCGGCGCTCTGGGCACGCAGGCGTACAAGGTCGTCGTCCGTAAAGCCGAACATCGGCCCCAGCATGGCGGCGGCAAGGTAGATATCCTGCGCCGGGTTGTCGATGACCTTCAAAAGCGAGATCAGCGGCCGGATGTGCGCTGCTTCCATCAGGTTTTCGCGCGCATCCGCATACACCGGGATGCCCCGGGCCGTGAGCGCTTCCTCATAAGCGAGGAAGTCGCCGCGCGCCGCCAGCAGGATGCAGCAATCCTCGTACTGCACCGGGCGGGTGGAGCTGCCGTCCCGCACTGGTTCGCCGTTTTTCACCAGTTCTTCAACGCGCTGGGCGATCCACGCCGCGTCGGTCTCAGCGGTTTCGTCGGGCAGGAAGTGCGCTTCCACGCTGCCGGCGTATTCGCCGGGTGCACCGCACACCAGCCGCTGGCCGTCGCCGTAAGCCGTATCGCCCAGCTGGGGGGTCATGAGCTGTTCAAAGATAAAGTTGATGCCTGCCACCACCTGCGGGGCGGAGCGGAAGTTCGCATCCAGCGCCAGCAGAGCGTTTCCGCCTGCCGTACCCTCCTCCGGGCGGGGGCGGGCAGTGCCGCTGGGCAACGGTGCCCATGCGTTCAGCTTAGCCCGGAAGATGCTGGGGTCGGCCTGACGGAAGCGGTAGATGCTCTGCTTCAGGTCGCCCACAAGGAACAGGTCATCCCCCGCCGGGGAAGCAAGGCAGCGGTAAATGGCATCCTGCAAAGCGTTCGTGTCCTGATATTCGTCCACCATCACGGCGGCATAGCTCTGCCGGATGCTCTGGCACAGCGGGGTGCACACGCCATCCGGTGTGCGCAGCAGCCGCAGGGCCTGATGCTCAAAATCGCTGAATTCCAGCAGCTTGCGTTCCTTTTTCTTTGCCGAAAAGCGGGCATCAAAATCCCGCACGGCGGCAAACAGCGCCCGCAGCCGGGGCAGGGCCGCTCTGCGGTCCGCTTCGGCTTCCTCCTCGCTGCAGGAGACAAGCTCCGTAATGTGCTCAAACAGCTTGGCGGCTTCGTCTGCGCGGGTCCTGACCGCCGCCTTATGATCGCCGGTCAGCCGTTTTTTCATGCCCTTGAAGCCGGGTATCTCCTCCATGCCCAGCACATAGGGTGTCAGCTTATCGTACAGCGGTGTCCACTGCCCTGCCGCAGCCAGCCGTTCCACCTCGCCCAGCAGGGCGGCGGCGCTTTCCAGCCGGGAGAGCGGCTCTGCAAATTTATCGTTGACACCGGCCACGGCCTTTGCCTTGGAAGCAGCGGTCTTGCCTTTTTCCTCGGCCTGTGCCTGTGCAAGGACAAAATCTTCCTTACAGTCTGCCAGTGCTGCCGTCAGCAGTTCCCGCGCGGCCTTTGCGCAGCGGGCCGCCTCCGCCAGCAGCAGGTCATGCCAGCAGGTAAAAGCAAAGCCGTTTTCCTGCTGCCATGGTGTCAGATATTCGTCCAGCCTGCGGTCATAGTCCGGCAGAGCGCGCAGAAAATCGTACACATGCAGGATGGTATTGCCTGCGGCCTGATCGGTGCGGCCCTTTCCGTAAAGGTCTGCAAAGGCACAGAAGTCCGGGTCGCGGTAGGCATTTTCCAGCGTTTCGGCCAGCGCCGAAGCCCGCAGCACCTCCACGCTGCCGGGATCTGCCGGGGCAAAGTCCGGCGGGATGTCCAGTGCCTGAAAGTGCTTGTGCAGCAGGTCCAGACAGAACGCGTCAATGGTGCAGATGGGTGCGCGCTGCAAAAGCATCCGCTGGCGGCGCAGGCTCGTGTTGTGGGGCTGCTGCTGGCTGAGCCGCAGCAGTGCCTGCCCGATGCGTGCCCGCAGCTCTGCCGCCGCCGCATTGGTAAAGGTGACGATGAGCAGTTTGTCCGCATCCACCGGGTGGTCCGGATCGGTGATGAGCCGCACGGCGCGTTCGGTCAGCACGGCTGTTTTTCCGCTGCCCGCCGCTGCGCTTACCAGCAGCGCACCACCCCGGTCCTCAATAGCAGCGCGCTGGGCCGGAGTCCATTTGGGTTCACTCATGCCTGCTCACCTTCCTTCTCGTTCTCAGTCTCTTCCGGCTCAAAGGGTTTGGCCGGGGCTTCCAGTGCCCGCTCGCCGATGCCGGTCTCGTGGCAGCAGATAAAGCTGTAGTCGCACCAGACGCAGGGGTTCCTGCCCGCCCCGGCCACCAGCGGTTCTGCAGCGATCTGCCCATCGTAAAGCTGCTGGCCCATCTGGGTGACAAGATCATCCAGATGCAGCTGGATGCGGTTGAGCTTTGCAATATCGGCACGCTTATCCTTCTGGCTGGGGCTGGGTGCACCGTTGCGGTAGCCAAAGGGCAGGTAGCGGCCCGTCTCATCCGCATCCATGGCATCGAACACCTTCTGCTCGTCCCTCACAAGGCCGTCCAGCTCGTACTGCACGTCCTGCTGTGCCTGCTGGCGGTTGGTGGTCTTGGGGGCCGGGTCTGCCAGCAGATACAGCACGCCTGCCGGTTCCGCACCGGTAAAGCGGCCGCTCTTATCCCGCGTCAGGCTGAACAGATACAAAAGCATCTGGCAGTCCAGCCCGCAGTATACCTCTTTCAGGTTCAGTTTTTTGGTGCCGGTCTTATAGTCCACCACCCGCACCCAGCGGGTGCCGTTTTCCTCCACCCACTCGTCGGCACGGTCCACCGTGCCCACCAGCTGCACGGTGCGCCCGTCCGAGAGATGATACACCTGCCCGGGCACGGCGTCCTCCCCGGAGCCGATGCGCAGCTCACAGGCTGCCGGGTGGAAGCAGGACTGCTTCTGTTCGTCCCGCATGTAGCACAAAAGGCTTGTCATGCTTTTTTTGAGCCGCGAGAGCAGATAGGCGAACCGGGCCGTATCCTCCGGCAGATAACGCTTTGCATATTCGTCCACCAGCAGGCTGGCAAGGCCTGCCATGGCATCATCGTCCAGCTCCAGAAATGGGGCCAGCCCGGCGCAGGGATTATCCGCATCCGGGTGCGGGTCCAGCGCCATCTGCAGCACCCAGTGCATCAGGGTGCCGCTCTGGTCGGCAGAAAGCTCGGCCCGTCTGCGGGGCTTCAGGCCCAGCACATACTGCAAAAAATAGCCGTAACGGCAGGTATAGTATTTTTCCAGCTGGCTGGGCGAAATGCGCAGCCGCTGCCCCAGCAGGCCGCTCAGCGCGGACAGGTCGTTCACCTGCCGGGGCGGGTCCTCCTCCATGCGCTGCAGCAAAGCAAGGCCCCGGGGCGCATCCGTCTGCGGCAGACGCAGCGCCTCAGTCAGGCTGGCGCGTTCCGTGTCGGTCAGCGGCCAGCCGCCCAGCGTATCCAGTGCATCGGCGGGGGTGGCTGCAAGGTCGGGAAGCTCCAGCTCCGGTGCCGCCGGGTGCAGGGCCTCCACGATGGGTTCCAGCGCTGCGCACAGGGTCTTGCCCTGCCCCTTGGGCCAGCTGAGCCACAACCCCTTTGCCGGTGCGGTGAGGGCTTTGTAAACGCACACCTGCTCGCGCACCACGCGGTTCTCAAAGCAGTCCGGCAGATCGATCTGCTTTGCCATCAGAACATCGCGGTCGGCGTGGGTCAGAAGGCCCGTCTCGGACGGTGCACAGGGAAATTCGCCCTCCGCAAGGCCCAGCACGAACACATAGTCCGGCGCGTCCAGACGCATTTTGCCCGCGCTTGCCAGCACCACGGCATCCAGCGTCTGCGGGATGTGCCCAAGGTCCGAAGAGCGCAGCAGCAGGCTGAACAGGTCCTCATATTCTGCAAAGGTCACACCCTGCCCGCCCAGCAGGTGGGCCATCTCGTTGAGCAGCTGCATCACCACGTTCCACTCGCGGGCCGCTTCCTCTGCCGCCGGGATGCCCCGGGCAGTGCGGACGGCTTCCACCAGCGCTGCCTGCTGCTCTTCTGCACCCAGCTTTTTCAGGCAGAAATACAGTTCCCGGCTGATCTGTTCGGCGCTGCCGCCCCGCACCTTGCTGCGCAGTTCGTCCACGGCTGTTACCAGCAGCTGGCGGGCAGTCTCGGCATCCTCCAGCGTTTTTGCATCCTCATCGGACAGTTCATTTTCGCCGAAGCCCTTGGGGCTTTTCTCAAATTTTGTGCGCCATGCCGCCGCATTGGGTGACCAGGTATAGGCATAGTTTTCCAGCGCGCAGACCTGCGGCTCGGTCAGAGCGCACAGGCCGGTCTTGGCAAGAATGGTCAGGTTTTCGGTCATATCCGCACCGCGCAGCAGTGCCAGCAGTGCACGCACCGCCGTAGCCGGGGCGCTGAACTCCGGGGTGGTGGGTTCATCGCAGTAAAGCGGGATATCTGCCATGCGGAACTCGTACCGGATGGCCGCACGGTAATCCGGGATATTGCGGCAGACCACGGCCATTTTGCCGCAGCGCACGCCCTGCCGCATCAGGCGGCGGATGGCCGCAGCGGTGCAGCGGGCTTCCTCTTCCCGGCTGGCAGCGGCAAACAACCGCACCTCCGGCGCAGCGGGCGGCACCTCACAGGTGCCAGTCTCCAAAAGCTCTGTCACAGCCGCAAGGCCGGGCGCATCCTTATGGCGCAGGTCGCGGCGCAGCAGCTCCGGCACTGCCGCATCAGCACCGTTTTTGCGGGCCAGCTGCCGCAGCTGTGCGGCCACCTGCTTTGCGCCGGAAAAAAGCCCCATATCCCCCGGCACCATGGGCGCACCATCGTCGCACAGGGCCACCGTGACGGTGGGCAGCGCCGCCAGCATCGCGCCCATCAGCCGCTTTTTGGGTGCGTTGAAGGTATCGAACTCGTCAATGAACACTTCCCGCTCCCGCAGAAAGTCCGGCAGTTCGCCCCGGGCAAGAGCGGCTTCCAGCCGGTCAGCCGCCAGCTCCAGCCGGTCGGCGGGGTCCATGCCGGTGCCCGCCAGCAGCGTTTCGTACCCCTGAAAGATCAGTGCCAGCTCGCTCAGCTTGCCGCTTTCCGGCCCGCAGTCCGGCGCAAGCTCTGCCAGCTGTGCGCCGGAAAGGCCGGCACTTTTCAGCTCGTCGATGGTCTGGGCCGCCATCTGGCAGAAGGCCGCACTGCGGCGGTGGCGGTAGTAGTAATGCACATGATCCTGCAGCTCTTCCAGCGCGCGGCGCACCAGCACGGCGCGGCCCGCGTCCGAAAGGGTCTGCACCGCCGCGCCGCCCTCGGCAGAGAGGATGCGCTCGGCCAGACTGGTAAAGGAAAAGCTTTCCACCATGCCGGAAAGAGCATCGCCCAGCTCCCGGTAGATGCGGCCCTCCGTGCTGGAAGTGAACTGTTCCGGCACCAGAAGGATGCTGCGCCGGCCCTGTTCGGCCCGGGCCTTGATGCGGGAATAGAGCAGCGTCGTTTTGCCGCTGCCGGAGCCGCCTAAAACCAGTTTGAGCATGGGGCACTTCCTCCTAAAAAAACGATCTGTGTTTATTGTAACACGAAAATCCTCTCAAAAAAAGTGTGATTCTCTACCTTTTAGCCTGCAGCTGTGGTACACTTGAACCGACAAACTTTTCCACACAAGAGAGGAAGCCTGTATGAAAATTTTAGCTGTTGACTACGGCGACAGCCGCACCGGCCTTGCCACCTGTGACCGCACCGAGTTCCTTACAACGGCCATCACCCCGCAGATCACCCTGAAAGCCCGCAACAAGGTGGCGGCACGGGTGTGCGAAGTGGCCAAGGAGATCGGAGCCGAGCTGATCGTGATCGGCCTGCCGCTGAACATGGATGGTACCGAGGGCGAACGCGCCATCAAGAGCCGCAAGCTGGCAAAGACGGTCGAGATCTGGAGCGGCCTGCCGGTACGCATGTGGGACGAGCGCCAGACCACCTGCGCCGCCGCCGACATTCTGGACGAGAGCGGCACCTTTGGCACAAAGCGCAAGGAGATCCTGGACTCTGTGAGCGCCACGGTCATTCTGGATGACTATCTGGCGTGGCGGAAGGAGCACCCAGGGGAAATCTGATTCAACTCCTTCCGTCATCGCTGGCGCGATGCCACTGCTCCCCTTTTTGTCACTTGCGTGACATCTTCCCCCGGCCGGGGGAAGTCTTTCTCATTGAGGGGGGTGGCAAAACCGGAAACTTTGCCGCACCGCCAAAGGCCCCATCTCCGAGGGGGCTGGCACGGCGTAAGCCGTGACTGGGGGAGTTTGCCCTTTAAAAAAGGAGAACATCATGAAAAAAATCATTCTGACCGGCGACCGTCCCACCGGCCGCCTGCATGTGGGCCACTATGTCGGTTCCCTGAAGGAGCGGGTGCGCCTGCAGAACTCCGGCGAGTACGATGAGATCTACGTTATGATCGCCGATGCACAGGCCCTGACCGATAACGCCGACAACCCGGAAAAGGTGCGCCAGAACATCCTGCAGGTGGCGCTGGATTATCTGGCCTGCGGCATCGACCCCGCCAAGACCCATATTTTCATCCAGTCCATGGTGCCGGAATTGACTGAGCTGAGCTTCTACTATATGAACCTCGTCACCGTGAGCCGCCTGCAGCGCAACCCCACCGTCAAGAGCGAGATCCATATGCGCAACTTTGAGACCAGCATCCCGGTGGGCTTCTTCTGCTACCCCATCAGTC
>ERZ773193.4276-NODE-4276-length-11685-cov-3.000086_pt1 | contig 11685 bp, 8 predicted proteins | sample MGYA00511110_ERZ773193 | MGnify/ENA primary metagenome ERZ773193 (study PRJEB29015, sample SAMEA2737784) | human gut metagenome | biome: human gut; feature: human-associated habitat; material: faeces | place: China | collected 2012 ...
TTTAAAGTAGACTTGAGCTTCCAGAAAACGATCCTCAGTATCGCAGTTCCGAACGGTATCGAGAGCGGTATTTTCCAGCTCGTCAAAGTAGCACTTTCCAGTGTGGTAGCACTGTTTGGTACCTACCAGATTGCCGCAAACGGCATTGCCCAGAGTATATGGTCCATGGCGGCACTCACAAGCAGTGCACTTTCCCCAGTATTCATCACCGTCATCGGACAGTGCATGGGCGCGGGAGATACTGATCAGGCGGAGTATTATTTCCGCAAGCTGATAAAAATCACACTGATCATTGGAGTGGCATGGAATGCGCTTGTCTTTGCAGTCACACCGTTTGTCCTTTCCTTCTATGCGGTGTCCGAGGAGACGAAGCGGCTGACACTCTGGCTGGTACTGCTGCATAATATTTTCAACGGCATTGCACTCTGCTACGCCGGACCGCTTGGAAGCGGCCTTCGTGCGACAGGAGATGTAAAATTCACAATGGGAATTTCCCTCTTCACGACCATCGGCGTCCGCCTGATTTTCTCTGTGATTTTTGCAATCTGGATGAACATGGGCGTTATGGGAATCGCTCTTGCGATGTGCCTCGACTGGTCCGTGCGCGGCATCATCTTCTGGTGGAGATTCAAACAGGGCAAGTGGAAAACGTTTCAGGTTATCCGTGAGTGAAAAAACGATCCTCTTTTTCTGATGACAGAAAAGTTGTTGGGAAAAGGGGATTTTTGGGGTAAAAGGGATTATTTCGGCGCGTTGAAAATCATGCCGGGGTATGGTAAAATGGACTCCGAAAAACAGCAAAAGGAGGACGTGACAGAAGATGAATGATATGAAGCGTCTGCTCTCGTATGCAGGTCCCTACAAGCGGGATATGATTTTCGGAGCAGTGCTGGTATTGGTAGAAACGTGTTTTGAACTTTTTATTCCGATTCTGATTTCCAATCTGATTGACATCGGCGTTGCGAACGGCGATATCCCTTACATTTACCGCAAGGGAATCCAGATGGGAGTCTGCGCGCTCTGTGCGCTTGTGACCGGAATTTTATACGCGCACTTTGCGGCGCGGGCGACGTACGGCTGGGGAGCTGAGATCCGGAAGGCGGAGTATGAGAAAATGCAGCAGTATGCATTTTCCAACCTCGACCACTTTGCGGTATCATCCCTGATCACCCGTATGACGACGGATGTTACCGTCATCCAGAATATGGTAAGCGCCGGCTTCCGCCCGATCACGCGCGGACCGTCGCTTCTGATTATGGGAATCGGCCTTTCATTCTATATGAATCCGCGGCTGGCATTTGTATTCCTTGTATGTACCCCGCTTCTTGGCTTTATTCTCTCCCTGATTGTGCGGAGAGTTGCCCCGATGTACACAAAACTGCAGTCCATGGTGGACCGCCTGAACAACGTTGTCCAGGAGGGGCTGACCGCGATCCGTGCCGTCAAAGCTTTCGTGCGGGATGAGTACGAGGAAGACAAATTCAACGAGGTCAACACCGACCTGACCGCAGCGAGCGAGCAGACGTTCCACTACGCCGTGCTGAATCTGCCGGCATTTCAGGGCGTCATGTATACCGCGATCGTGCTGATTCTGTGGTTCGGCGGAAATATGATTCTGAAAAAACAGCTTGCCGTCGGAAACCTGACCGGATTTCTAAGCTACGTCATGCAGGTCATGAACTCGATGATGATGATTGCAAACGTCTTCCTGCTCCTGACCCGTTCCATGGCGAGCGCACACCGGATTGTCGAGGTGCTCGATGAGAAAATTGTGCTCACCTCGCCGGAAAATGGTGTAACAGAAGTGACAGAGGGCAGCGTGGAGTTTGACAACGTATCGTTTAAATACAAAGAAGAAGCAAAAGAGTACGCACTCTCCGATGTTACGCTGAAGATCAAAGCCGGTCAGACGGTAGGAATCCTCGGAGGAACAGGTTCTTCGAAAACGACGCTGGTGCAGCTCATTCCGCGTCTGTATGACACCAGCCGCGGCACCGTCCGCGTCGGCGGAAAGGATGTGCGCGCGTACGATCTTGCCGCTCTCCGCGATGCAGTCAATATCATTCTGCAGAAAAACGTGCTGTTCTCCGGAACCGTGCGTGAAAACCTGAAATGGGGCAATGCGGATGCATCCGATGAGGAGATCTGGGAAGCATGCCGCGCGGCGTGTGCGGATGAATTTTTGAACCGCATGCCGGACGGCCTCGACACCGTGCTCGAGCAGGGCGCAAGCAACCTCTCCGGAGGCCAGAAGCAGCGTCTCTGCATCGCGCGTGCGCTGATCGGAAAGGCAAAAATCCTGATCTTCGATGATTCGACAAGTGCGGTCGACACGGCAACGGAGAAAAAGATCCGCGAGGCACTGGCGGCGCGGAAGGATGTCACAAAAATTATCATTGCGCAGAGAGTAACATCCGTCATGAATACGGATCAGATCATCATTCTTGATGACGGAAAAGTACACCGGATCGGCACGCACGCTGAACTGCTGGCGGATGACCCGATTTATCAGGAAATTTACGCCTCACAGATGAAAGGAGGAGACGAAAATGGCAGTGAGAGCTTATAGCGGAAAGAAACCAAAGAACCTGAAACACACGCTGCGCGTCTTCCTGTCTTATCTGGGACGGCACAAAAAAATGCTCGCAGTCGTAGCGGTACTGGTAACAATCAGCGCGGGAGCCAACCTCCTTGGAACGTATATGATCCGCCCGGTTGTCAACGGACTGGCGGATGGAGATGTGCACACACTGCTGCGCGGCGTGCTGATTACGGCACTCATTTTCGGGTGCGGCGCACTCGCAGCATACGGCTACACGCAGACCATGGTAAAAGCAGCACAGCAGGTTGTCTTTGATATCCGCCGCGATCTGTTCGAACACGTCCAGACACTGCCGCTGCAGTTCTTCGACAGCAGACGCCACGGCGATATCATGAGTCTTTTCACGAACGATATCGACACGATGGCAGATGCCCTGAACAACAGTTTTGCGATGGTTATCCAGAGCTTCATCCAGATTGTGGGAACACTGACCTTGCTGTATATCCTGAACTGGCGGCTCTCGCTGATTGTAACGGTGTGCTACGGTATCATGTTCTGGTATATCAAGTTCAGCGGAAAGCGCAGCAAGGGTTATTATACGAAGCAGCAGAACAGCCTCGGAGAACTGAACGGTTATATTGAGGAGCTGATCACCGGACAGAAAGTCGTCAAGGTGTTCCACCACGAAGAAGAGAGCTTTACGGAATTCTGCAAAAAGAATGAGGAGCTCCGGAAAGCGGGAACCGGCGCGCAGGGGTATGCGGCGACGATGGTTCCTGTCGTTGTCAGCATTTCGTATGTCAATTATGCGATTGTGGCAGTGCTCGGCGGCCTTCTCGCGCTGCACGGAAAAGCCGATATCGGAAGCCTGGCAAGCTACCTTGTCTTTGTCCGCCAGGCGGCGCTTCCGATCAACCAGTTCACCCAGCAGAGCAACTTCCTTCTCTCAGCGCTCGCCGGTGCGGAGCGTGTCTTCGACGTGATGAGCCTGGAGCCGGAAATCGACGAGGGAAAAGTGGAACTGGTCAACGTAAAAGAAGAGAACGGCGCACTTGCCGTCTGCGAAGAGACAACAGGCCGCTGGGCATGGAAGCGCCCGGATGGAACGATGACGGAATTAAAGGGCGATGTGCGTTTTGAAAACGTGGATTTCGGCTACACGGCAGACCGTCTGATCTTAAAGAACATCAGCCTGTATGCCAAACCAGGCCAGAAAATTGCTTTTGTCGGTTCCACAGGAGCCGGAAAAACGACGATCACGAACCTGATCAACCGTTTCTACGACGTCCAGGGCGGTGCGGTTGTCTACGACGGCATTGACGTAAAAGATATCGAAAAAGACGCTCTGCGCCACTCCCTCGGTATCGTTCTGCAGGATACCCATCTGTTCACGGGAACCGTAGCAGAAAATATCCGTTTTGGAAAACTCGATGCCACGCAGGAAGAAATTGAACGTGCGGCCAAAATTGCGAATGCGGATTCCTTCATCCGCCGTCTGCCGAACGGCTACGATACGATGCTGACCTCCGACGGAGCCAACCTCTCCCAGGGCCAGCGCCAGCTTCTCGCGATTGCCCGTGCCGCCGTTGCCGATCCGCCGGTGCTGATTCTTGACGAGGCAACATCCTCCGTTGACACCAGAACCGAGGCGCTGATCGAAAAAGGAATGGACCAGCTCATGGAGGGCAGAACCGTATTTGTCATCGCCCACCGCTTAAGCACCGTGCGAAACGCCAATGCGATCATGGTGCTGGAGCAGGGAAATATCGTAGAGCGCGGCGACCACGACGCACTTCTGGCACAGAAAGGAAAATATTATCAGCTCTATCATGGAATGTTTGAGCTGAGTTAAAAAGAAAGGAGTAAAGAGTATGAGAAAATATAACCGTATTTTTCTGATCGTCCTGGATTCTCTCGGAATCGGGGCGATGGCGGATTCGGAGAAGTTTGGGGATGTCGGTGTCAATACCTTCGGCCACATCTGGGAGAGTCAGGGAGGCCTTGAAATCCCGAACCTGCGCCGCCTCGGCATGGGAAATCTCTGCGGTGTGACAGAGGATGAGGCAAAGGGTTACGCCAGAAGACTGAACGAGGCAAGCAACGGAAAAGACACCATGACCGGCCACTGGGAGATGATGGGAATTTACACGACAAAGCCGTTCGTTACGTTCACCGACCACGGATTTCCGAAAGAACTGATCGACGAGCTGGAAAAACGAACCGGCAGAAAGATCATCGGCAATAAGGCGGCGAGCGGAACGGAGATCCTCGATGAGCTGGCAGAGCGCGAGATCGAAAACGGAGAACTGATCGTCTATACCTCGGCGGATTCCGTACTGCAGATCTGCGGCAACGAGGAGACGATGGGACTGGAGACGCTGTATCATTACTGCGAGATTGCCCGTGAGCTGACCATGAAAGACGAGTGGAAAGTCGGCCGTGTCATTGCAAGACCGTACGTCGGAAAGAAAAAAGGAGAGTTCGTCCGCACCGCAAACCGTCACGACTACGCTGTCAAACCGACGGGAAAAACCGTGCTCAACGCGATGCAGGAGGCAGGATATGATGTCATCAGCATCGGAAAAATCAACGATATTTTCTGCGGCGAGGGCATCACGGAGAGTCTGAAATCCAAGAGCAGCGTCCACGGCATGGAGCAGACGATTGAGACGGCAGGAAAAGATTTTACCGGACTGTGCTTTGTCAACCTCGTCGATTTCGATGCACTCTGGGGCCACAGAAGAAACCCGGAAGGCTACGGAAAAGAGATTGAAAAATTCGATGTGAACCTTGGAAAACTGCTGGAGCAGTTAAAAGACGACGATCTGCTCCTAATCACGGCAGACCACGGCAACGACCCGACTTATACTGGAACGGACCACACCAGAGAACAGGTGCCGCTCCTTGCGTACTCACCGTCTATGAAGGAAAGCGGCCTTCAGGAGACGAAGGACACCTTTGCCGTGATCGGCGCATCCGTTGCAGAAAACTTCGGAGTGGAAATGCCGGAGGGAACGATCGGAACGTCGATTCTCCCGGAATGGAAGTAACTGCTTGACACTGCAGCAGTTACGATATGTGGTAACCGTAGCGGAGATGGGAACCATCACAGAGGCGGCAAACCGGCTGTACATTTCCCAGCCGAGCCTTACAAATGCGATTCATGAACTTGAAAAAGAGATGAACCTTGTGATTTTCAACCGGACAAACAAGGGAATCACCCTCTCGAAGGAGGGAGATGATTTTCTTGGCTACGCGCGTCAGGTGCTTGAGCAGGCGGCGATCCTGGAGGATAAGTACAAGGGAAAAGACGGCGGAAAGAAACAGTTTTGCGTGTCGACGCAGCATTACTCCTTTGCCGTCAATGCGTTTGTGGATCTGATCCAGAAATATGGACAGAAGGAGTACGATTTCAGCCTCCGGGAGACACAGACGTACGAGATCATCGAGGATGTGGCGCGGATGCGCAGCGAGATTGGGATTCTGTTTTTAAACGATTTTAACGAAAAGGTGCTGACGAAGCTTTTAAAAGCGCAGGAACTGGAATTTCATCTTCTGTTTGTCGCAAGGCCGCACGTTTTCATCAGCAGAAATCATCCGCTGGCACAGCAGACGGTGATCACCAACGAAGAACTCGAAGAATATCCGTACCTCTCGTTTGAGCAGGGTGAGCACAATTCGTTCTACTTTTCTGAGGAAATCTTTTCGGCATCGGAGCGGAAGAAAAACATCCGCGTGCGCGACCGTGCCACGCTGTTCAACCTTCTGATCGGCCTGAACGGATATACCGTGTGTAGCGGCGTGATCGACGAAAACCTGAATGGAAAGGACATTATCGCTGTTCCGCTCGCCGATGAGAGCGAAATGCGAATCGGCTACATCACACATAAAAAAGGAAGACGCAGCAGCATTGGCGTTGCGTACCTGGAATGTTTAAAAAAATATCTGGAGTAAACAAAGAACAGGCTGTCCATAGCTTGAAACTATGGGCAATCTGTTTTTTTCAGTATTTTTCAAATCGGAAACTGTCGCGTATAATACAGTTTGTCGAAAGGACAACAAACACTTTGGATGAAAAAGAACAGGAAGAGGAGAAGGCTATGCAGACATCAGTGATTGGGTTTCCGAGAATCGGTACCCTGCGGGAATTAAAATTTGCTTCTGAAAAATATTTTCGGAACGAGATCAAAGCGGAGGAGCTGCTGCAGACAGCAAAAGATCTGCGGAAAGCACATTGGATGACACAGAAAGAGGCCGGAATTACGTTTATTTCCAGCAACGATTTTTCACATTACGATCTGGTACTCGATACGGCCGTACTGCTTGGAATCGTTCCAAAACGGTATCAGGAGCTGCAGTTATCCGCACTGGATACCTACTTTGCCATGGCAAGAGGATATCAGGGTACATCCGGTGATGTAAAAGCACTGGCAATGAAAAAATGGTTCAACACCAACTACCATTATATTGTACCGGAAGCAGAAGATGACACCGTCATCCATCTTTCCGCGTCCAAACTTTTTGATGAGTATGCGGAGGCAAAAGAGCTTGGCATTGCGACAAAACCGGTTGTGATTGGAGCCTACACGATGCTGAAGCTTTGCAGATTCACCGGAGAAAAGAAAGCGGAGGATTTCATCGGGGATCTCACAGCAGCCTATCAGGAACTGCTGAAGGAGTGTCAGAAACAGCAGATTGCCTGGGTACAGTTTGATGAGCCGGCCCTTGTCCGCGATATGGATGCGCAGGATGTGGAGTTGTTCCACCGCCTTTATGACGCGGTTCTGCAGGAAAAAGGAAACTGCCGTGTTCTGGTGCAGACATATTTCGGTGATGTAAGGGATGTTTACCAGGATCTCACAGCAATGGATTTCGACGGAATCGGCCTTGATTTTCTGGAGGGAAAAGAGACGGTGCGCCTGATCGAAGCGTACGGCTTTCCGGCTGACAAAATCCTGTTTGCGGGACTTGTCAATGGAAAGAATATTTGGAAGAATCATTACGAGAAAACACTGCAGACGGTGAAAGGCCTGCAGGAAAAGAACATTTCTGTCGTACTTTCCACTTCCTGTTCTCTGCTTCATGTGCCTTACACGCTGAAGCATGAAACAAAGCTTCCAAAGGAATGCAGCGCTTATTTTGCTTTTGCGGAGGAAAAGCTGACGGAGCTGCAGGAACTTGGAGTTTTAGCAGACCTTGCGGACTATACAAAAGCGGAGAGTTATCAGAACAATCACAGACTTTTTGCGGAGAAGAGAGACTGTGAAAATGACGGGGTGCGTGAGCGCCTGTCCCGCATCACCGAACAGGATGCCGTACGTCTGCCGAAGCGGAGCGAGCGGCAGAAACTGCAGAAAGCGGAATTTGGCCTGCCGGAGTTTCCGGCCACAACGATCGGTTCCTTCCCGCAGACCAGGGATGTCAAAGCAAATCGTTCGGCTTACCGGAAAGGGGAAAAGACGAAGGAAGAGTACGAAGCCTTTAATCGTGCAAAAATTGCGGAGTGTGTTGCATGGCAGGAGGAGATCGGACTCGACGTGCTGGTACACGGCGAATATGAGAGAAATGATATGGTAGAGTACTTTGGCGAGGCGCTTGGCGGTTTCCTGTTCACAGAGAAGGGCTGGGTACAGTCGTATGGAACCCGCTGCGTAAAACCGCCGGTTATCTGGGGTGATGTATACCGTAAGAGTCCGATTACCGTTGCCTGGTCTGTTTATGCGCAGTCCCTGACGAAAAAAATCATGAAGGGAATGCTGAGCGGCCCGGTTACGATCCTCAACTGGTCGTTCCCGAGAGAAGATATCTCCATCAGGGAATCGATTTCTCAGATTGCCCTGGCGATCCGCGACGAGGTGCTCGATCTTGAGGCGAATGGAATCCGCATGATTCAGATCGACGAGGCTGCCCTTCGCGAGAAGCTGCCGCTACGGAAATCAGACTGGTACAGCGAGTATCTTGATTTTGCCATCCCGGCATTCCGCCTGACACACAGCGGAGTCGAAGCGGAAACTCAGATTCACACCCATATGTGCTACAGTGAATTCACCGACATCATCCCGGCCATCGACGATATGGATGCGGATGTCATCACCTTTGAAGCATCGCGTTCGGATCTGCAGATTCTGGATTCCTTAAGAGAAAATCATTTTGAGACAGAGGTTGGACCTGGCGTTTATGACATTCATTCTCCGCGTGTTCCGTCTGTGGAGGAGATGGTGCAGAGCCTTACGGTGATGCTCACAAAAATTCCGAAAGAGAAACTGTGGGTCAACCCGGACTGCGGACTGAAAACAAGAGGTGTGCCGGAGGCAGATGCGAGCCTTCGGAATATGGTAAAAGCGGCAGAGGAAATCCGGAAAAAATTCAGTTAAATATTCAGCGAAGGCGGTAGGAGCCTTTGGATAGCTTCGTGAGCCGTCCCTCTTCCAGCAGTTTTTTTAAAACGCGCTGGAGCTGGCGGCGGCTGCAGTGGAGCTGCATGGCCATTTTTTCTACACCGGAAAAGGTCTGATCCGGGCAGCGCTTTGACAGATAGGAGAGGAATGCTTCCTCAAGCGTGGAAAAATTGGACTGAGAGCTGGAATAAAGCATCAGTTTTTCTGTGACGGAGGTTAAAAGATAACGTAAAAAGCGGTTGTCGTCAAGCAGAAACTCTTTGGCGGGGCCAAGCGGCAGGACAATGCAAAGCGCGGTGGTGCGTGCCTCAATCTGATGCGTATCATCGCGCTTTCCGCAGAATTCCATATCGCCGATACAGGTAAAGCTGTCGAGATAGCCGATCGGATAGCTGGTGCCGTCGGCGCGGTTGGCACTGATCTCAATGGAGCCGTTCACAAGAAATGAGAGATATTCCTCAGGGTTCAGTATGTCGAGGCGTTCTCCCTTTTCAAACTGGTACAGGGAAAAGGCGAGATCCGGGGTGTTAAAAAGCGACGGAATCTCATATTTCTGAAGATAAAAGTCCAGCAGAGCCGGATCAAAGATTCGTTTCATAGAAAAAATCCTCTCTTAAAGAATCTGTTTTTTCTTCCTTATTGTGACACATGACACAATAAAAAGCAAGAAAGTCTGCTAAGATACACGAGGACAAAAGGAAAGTTACAGTTCACTCAGCAGTGAAACACTTGCTGTTTCGCCGCGTGAGAAAGTGATTCAGGAAAAAGTGAGAAAAGGGGAGTTTTCAAAATGGAAAATGAATTGTTTGAGAAAACCAAAGTGTCAAAAGCATATATGACGCTCGCGCTCCCGGTCGTGCTCGGCATGGTGGTATCGCTGATCTATAATATGGTAGATACCTTCTTCATCGCGCGGACCGGAAACACCGCACTGATCGCCGGCGTATCGCTCGGCACGCCGATTTTCACGCTGATGATCGCACTCGGAGACATCTTCGGTGTCGGCGGCAGCTCAGTCATTTCGCGTCTCTTCGGCAAAAAAGAGTACGAGGACGGAAGAAGGATCAGTGTATTCTGCTTTTATGCGGCGATTGCTGTCGGCATTGTGGTCAGCATCATCCTGCTTGCGGCCAAACAGCCGATTCTTGGTCTTCTCGGCTGCGATGAGACGACGTGGCAGTATGCGGGGGACTATTACCAGTGGATTGCACTCGGCGCACCGTTTATCATTGTCCAGCTGACACCGAACAACCTGGTGCGCACCGAAGGTTTTGCCAAAGCATCCATGATCGGAACGATGATCGGAGCCGTGGTCAACATCATTCTCGACCCGGTTTTTATCTACACCCTTGGCCTGGGAGCGGCAGGTGCTGCGATTGCTACGGTGCTTGGCAATATCTGCGGCGATATTTTCTATGTGATTTTTATAATAAAGAAATCTCTTATGGTAGCGCCCAGATTGTTGGTATCGCAATTAGACAGTATAAAGAATTCAGTTTCACCGTCCTTATCTCTTATCCGTAATGTCATCAATTGAGGTGTTTTATGAAAAGAATTATTTCATTAGGACTTGTTGGTATACTTATCTGTTCCGCTCTCATTGGTTGTAGTGAGGGAGGTACTCCAGAAGTACCCGCTAGTACTTCTATTGCTTCTTCTTCCGCATCATCCGAACCTTCCCCTAGTCAGCCTGCATCTAGTAGTTCCTCTGCACCCGTATCCAGTTCAAGCTCATCTAGTAGTATCCCGTCTGAAAATCCTTCTTCTAGTTCAGAGAGTTCTTCGGTTTCTGAGCCCCCCTCTTCTTCCGAAGCCCCTTCCGAAAGCCCTGCTTCTTCTGTTACTGAGAAAAAGTCTATCTCTGTAAGCTGGAATGAGAATTATATCCGCTGTAAGGATGTTGTCACTGACAGCGATAAGCAGGTCTATGTTCCCGGCCAAGGCTATACATGGGGATATCATCACTACTATTTAGATATCATATATAATATCACCAATACGGGAAATTGCCCGATTTCTCTTGGAAATGATGCTTTTTCTGTTGCATGGGATGATGAACCTTTAACCGATCATTTTGTATATCTCAATGCGCAACTAATTGACCCCGTCAAATTATCCGAGGGTGAATCCGCAATGGTCGCCGTACGTTACCCTATCAGTGCAGCAAAATATGAAGAGTTTTCAGACCTGTTTGCTATTGCTCCGCACAGGATAATCCATACTGTCACATTTGAAGAAAGCAATTTTACATATACTTATTTAACAAAGTTGTATTCCTCGAATATGTAATCATTTCATTCACCCCCCCAGCGGCCCACCCCGCTGGGGTTTTATTTTGTCCGTGTGCAAAATATTCGTCCTTATTCCAAAACAAAAAGCCGCTCTTTGTGCATCACAACACAAAAAGCGGCTTTTTTATCGTCTTATTTCAGGAGCAAAGAGCCTTGCGGAAGCTTATTCCGGCAGGTCCTCTTCGTTCTCCAGGCTGTGCCAGACGTTCTGGACATCGTCGTTGTCCTCCAGAGAGTCCAGCAGCTTGCCCATTGCCTTGAGCTGATCGGGGTCGGTCAGGCGGGTGGTGGTCATGGGGACCATGGCCAGGTCGTCGCTCAGGATCTCGTAGCCCTTCTCTTCCATGGCCTTGACCACAGCGGAGTAGTTCTCGGGATCGGTGGTGATCTCAGCAGCCTCTTCGCCTGCATCAAAGTCCTCGGCACCGGCATCCAGAGCGTCCATCATGGCCTC
>ERZ773193.4279-NODE-4279-length-11681-cov-14.928866_pt1 | contig 11681 bp, 8 predicted proteins | sample MGYA00511110_ERZ773193 | MGnify/ENA primary metagenome ERZ773193 (study PRJEB29015, sample SAMEA2737784) | human gut metagenome | biome: human gut; feature: human-associated habitat; material: faeces | place: China | collected 2012 ...
CTCCAGTGTCCTGGTGAAGACCGGGGATAAGGTGGAGAAGGGAGCTCCCCTGCTGTTACTGGAGGATAAGGAAAGCAAGGAGCTGACCGATGCCCAGGCAGCACTGGATAAGGCAATGCTGGATTTCGAACTGGCGCTTCTGTCCGGGGATATTTCCAATACGACCTATACAAATGTACAGACTGGTCAGATAGCATCGGTAGGTACCTATCAGAGCCGGATCGTTGCAGCGGAAGCGGAAATAGACAAATGGCAGAAGCAGGTGGATGAAGCTACGACAGCTATCAATCAGTTAAAGACCGCACAGGTGAATGTGGATGCCGGCGGAGCTCCCGACACCAGCTCGGAACAGAATAAGGTGAACGTGGCCCAGGCAGCATTAAACAGTGATGAGATCAAGATCGCGAAAGACAAGATCAGCGAATGGCAGGCAGCCCAGACCACCTGTCAGGCAACCATCGATAAATACAATGAAAAGATTGCAAGTTCGGTATCCGGTAATGGCTTTGTCAATCAGGTGACAGAGGACGAATACCAGCTGGCAGTGAAGAACAGGGACCAGTATCAGTCTCTGATCAATGAACGTCAGGCATTTATCAATAGCAATCCAGACAAAGTGAAAGCATATGATGAGAAGGTAAAAGCGCTTGCGGATGCCAACAAGGCACTAACAGAGAAGCAGAACAGTAAAACGAATAGTACCAATTCCCTGACAGTGCAGACCCAGAACTGGCAGACCGAACTGGATAAACGAAATATTCAGCTGAAAGCAGCTCAGGATACCAAGGCACAGCTATTGAAGGATATCTCCACAGAGCTGAATCTGGATTACCAGTTAGACAGCCTCAAGAAGCAGAGAGATGATATTGCAAAATTGCAGGAGAATGCGGTAGGTGCCAGCATCGATGCCCCCATTTCGGGAACTATTACCAGTGTAACAGTCAAGGCAGGAGACGAGGCACAGCCGGATACTGCACTGGTGACCATGCAGCCGGAGGGTAAGGGCTTTACCATGAGCTTCTCCGTGACCAATGATCAGGCGAAGAGACTTTCCGTGGGAGATAAGGCAGACCTGGTGAACTCCTGGAGATACAGTGATATGGATATTACCCTGGCCAGCATCAAGCCGGATACCACAGATCCCGGACAGAAGAAGCTGCTGACCTTTGATATCACTGGAGATGAAGTGACACCCGGACAGTCCTTGAATGTATCCGTAGGACAGAAGAGTGCCAATTACGATCTGATCGTACCCAACAGTGCCATCCGTGAGGACAGTAACGGCAAGTTTATCTTGATCGTGGAATCCAAGAGCAGCCCCTTAGGTAACCGTTATGTGGCAACCCGTGTGGATGTGGAGGTACTGGCAAGTGATGACACCCAGTCCGCAGTGAGCGGAGCTTTATATGGCTATGAATTTGTCATTACGACATCTACCCAGCCGGTAGAGGCAGGAAAGCTGGTCAGACTGGCAAATAATTCATAAGCGTTTCATCTTACAGGAAGGAAGAAACAGACTATATGTTTCGGATGCAGATACAGAGTAAAAAAAAGTGCATATGGTATTGCAGTGCGGCAGTATCCTTCCTACTGTTCCTGCTATTGAATCTATGGTGTGATCATCTGGTCAATATGCAGGACGCCCAGCAGATGGCCGGACGCTGGAGTGAAAAAAAGGATGTGGCACAGATCAGCTGCTTTTTCTCCTCCAAAGCGGAAGTGACGGAGGATACCATTCAAAGCTTTGAATATTCACTGAAAAATGTGCTGCAGGAGGCCTCTATTACAGAGACCTCAGAGAATCCAAGTGCCAGACTCTGGGTGGATGCTTATAGCGCAGACGGTAAGATCACCCTGGTGAACGGAAGGAATACACTGGATGCCAATGCGATTGGGATCGGAGGGGATTTTTTCCTGTTCCATCCGCTAAAGCTGATCACCGGCTCCTATTTTTCCGGTAACGATCTGATGCAGGACTATTGTATTATCGATCAGGATGCGGCATGGCAACTGTTCGGCTCCAATGATGTGGTGGGAATGACCGTATATATCGGTAATGTCCCGCACATTGTGACCGGAGTGGTACGCAGACCCCAGGGCAGAATGGAAAAGGCAGCAGGTTTAACTTCCACGGTAGTCTATGTATCTTATGAGACCCTGGAGGCCTACGGGACCAGCAATGGTATCAATCATTATGAGATCGTTATGCCGAACCCTGTGGATGAATTCGCCTACGGCAAAGTAAAAGAAGGAATCGGCATAGATGAGAAAAACGTCGAGATCGTGGAAAACAGCAGACGTTATTCCCTGCCCAACCGGATCAAAACAATCCTTGCCTTCGGAACGCGTTCTATGAACGGCAAAGCCATCATCTACCCCTACTGGGAGAATCTGGCGAGAGGCTATGAAGACATTATTGCATTACTTACAGTATTTATGCTGTTTCTGTTATTATATCCGGTAGTGACCGTTATCTGGTGCTTTGTACACTGGTGGCGCCATAAGGGCTGGACTTTGAAGGATGTATGGCATACCGGTAAGGATAAGGCAGAGCGGGCTGTGGAACGCCGCAGGGAGAAAAAGCACTCCCACAAAGAGAGGGATGTCCTGGAGGAGCTGGAACGGGAGCTGGAGGAAGACCCTTATGCAGACAGTGAATTCTCCTGGCTGACGGACGAACCGGCGGAGGGAGCAGAGACAAAAGAGGAACAGCAGTCGTAAAACACCAGACACAGACAAGAAAAGGAGAGGGAGAATGAAAAAGAAAGGGAAAAAACTGATCAGTATCGCGTTGACAGTGGCAATGATCGCAGGTCTGACTGCCTGTGGAAAGGGTAACGGCGGGAACGGAAACGGTGGCAGCAGTGCGGCCGATGCCAGCCTTGCAAAACAGTATGTATTTAAGGAACAGGCGCTGGATCTCAATATGGATTCAGACAATATGAATATTGATCTGCTGACCAAAAAGGGAGATACGATTTACCTTCTGTTTGAGACCTATGACTATTCCGAGAACGGCAGTCAGAGTAAGCTGCATCTTGCTACAATGAAGCAGGACGGTACCGTCATCGACACCGTAGAACTGCCTATGTGGAAGGAAGGAGAGGCTCCGGCGACTCCGGCACCTGCACAGGACGGTGAGGATCCTGTAGATACACCTGCGGATGGAGCGGACGGAAGTGAAGCAATGCCGCTTACAGAGCAGGAGACCAGCACACAGGATATTACGGCAGCGGATATGCATGTGGTAGATGCACCGGCAGGGAACAGCAGTTATACATACACATCGCTTAACAATTGTACGGTCGGTTCGGATGGGAATGTTTACGGAATACGCAATTACTATAGTGAGACATATTCCGAAGACGATTACAGCAGTACGAATGATTATGCCTTGATCTGCTGGAGCGCAGATGGGACCATCGTATGGGAAGCTGATCTGAATGATATGAATACAGAAGAAAGCTATTCCTGGGTATATAGTATCATTCCCAATGAGGATGGAACCCTGACACTGCTGTTAAGCGGTGATAAAATAGAGAAATGCACTGTGACGCAAGAGGGTATCACAGACCGGAAGGATCTGCCGGAGGCAGTCGCAACACTTTTCAACAATGCAAGCTCGAATATCATTACGCCGGATGGCAAGGTGCAGATCATCTATTATGATGAGAGCAATTACACGGATATGTATATCGCAACCTATGATCCTGCAACAGATGCGGTATCAGAAGGAATAAAGTTTTCCTCGACACTGACCAGCGGCGGTTATTATAATATGGTGCCCGGAGACGGTGACATCCTGTACTATGCCGATAGTAACGGCCTGTTCAGTTATAATGTGCAGACACAGGAATCGAAGCAGATCATGAGTTATATCAATTCGGATCTGGCTGCCGGCAGCCTGAACAATTTCCTGGTACTGGACGAGGAACAGTTCCTGGGCTTTTACTATGATAACAACGAAGGTAAAATGTGCGGAGGTCTGTTCACCCACGTGAAGCCGGAGGATATCAAGGACCGGATCGTCCTTACACTGGCCGGTAACTATATTGACTATGATCTGAAGAGAAAAGTAGTAGAGTATAATAAGTCCGGTGACACCTATCGTATTGTAGTTAAGGAATACAATACCTACAATACTTCAGAGGATTATACTCTCGGTGTGAAGCAGTTAAATAATGATATCATCTCCGGAGGAATGCCGGATATTCTGGTCGTGGACAGCAATATGTCAATGGACAGCTATATTGCCAAGGGACTGGTGGCAAATGTGGATGATCTCATTGCGGGGGATGAGGAATTATCGAAAAACGACTATCTGCAGAATGTCTGGGATGCGTACCGTGTGGACGGTAAACTGTACTATGTGATTCCTTCCTTCTATATCTCTACTATGGTAGGAAAAGAATCTATTTTCGGTGACCGCACCTCCATTACTATGGAAGAGCTGCAGACGATCCGGGATTCCATGCCGGAAGGAACCGCACTCTTCAGTGATATTACCAGAGACAGCTTCCTGTATACCATGATGAACTATTGCGGCAGTGATTTCGTGGATGTATCCACAGGAAAATGTGCATTTGATACGGATAATTTCGTGGCAATGCTGGCCTATGCAGGCGAGCTGCCGGTAGAATATGGAGAGGATTACTGGGGAGAGGATTACTGGAATAATTATGAATCCCAGTACCGCGAGGACAGAACCCTGCTGGATACCATTTCCATCAGCAACATCCGTGACCTGAACGGTACGATCAACGGTGTCTTCGGTGAGGATATCTCCTTTGTAGGCTTCCCGACCGATGGAGATATGGGATCTGTATTATGGGCAGGTAACTGGATGTATGCCCTGTCTGCAAAATCCAAGAATCTGGATGGTGCATGGGAATTCCTGCGCTACTATCTGACACAGGAATATCAGGATAAGATACAGGAACAGGAATACAATCTTCCGGTACTTCGCAGCACCTTTGAGAAGAATGTGCAGGATGCTACGAAGAAGCCGTACTATATGGATGAGAACGGCAACAAAGTGGAATACGATGAGACCTATTACATCAACGGTGAGGAAATACTGCTGCCGCAGCTGACACAGGAGCAGGTGGACAGAATCGTAAGCTTTGTGGAAAGCGTGAATAAGAGGGGATACTATAATGAGGCAATCTCCAATATCATTTCGGAAGAAGCCGGTGCATACTTCTCAGGACAGAAGAGTGCGAGGGATGTGGCAGGTGTCATTCAGAGCCGTGTACAGGTCTATGTAAACGAGAACAGATAAACGGAAGATAGCACTGCGTAAAGCAGAATAGTAAAAGATGGCGGTCTGTTGAAAAACAGGCCGCCATTTATAGTGAGGTGCTTCAGCTAAGGCGGATGGGAATGCCCTGTTTTTTCAGATGTGTCGTCAGGGTAAGCTCCTGTCCGTGCTCTCTTAGCCACTGTTTATAGATCCGGTATTCCGGCATGATGCGCTCGACCATGTTCCAGAAGTCCTTCGAATGGTTCATATGAGTCAGGTGGCAGAGCTCGTGGACTACCACATAATCCAGAGGACCGGCAGGACCGTAGATCAGGCGGTAATTGAAGGATAAAGTCCCTCTCGAGGAACAGCTTCCCCAGCGGGTCTTCTGGTCACGGATGGTGATAGAAGTATAGTGGCCGCCGGTGAAGCGGTGGTAGTATTCCACACGGTTCGTAAACACTTCTCTGGCAACATTTCGATATCGGTTTTCCAAAGCCTGCAGCCTGCGGAGCTCCGCAACGGTCAGCGGCTGATTTTCATATAGATTCATGAGAGCACCTTTCACATACCGGGATGTTGATCCTCTGGGTATCTTTGTAAGTTTGAACAGATTAAATATACTGCGTATGTCTTGAAAAGTAAACGCAGAAATTGTAGAATAGTGCGTGACGGCTCGTGGACAAAACCGTTACAGGAAAGGAAAACAGTAAATACGATGGGTAAATGTATTTTGATCGGCGCAGGAGATCTCACGATGGGAGAGCTGTCTGTGACGGAGGAAGATTATGTGATCGCGGTGGACGGCGGCTTAAGCTACTGCGGGCTCCTGAATGTGGAGCCGGACCTGATCATCGGAGATTTTGACTCGATGAGCGAACAGGAGAAGCTTGCTGTGGAACAGTTACAACAGACCGTTCCGGAGAAGATCTGCCGCCTGCCGGAGTGTAAGGATGACACAGACATGCTGGCAGCTATCAAGCGGGGGCTGGAGTTGGACTATACTGATTTCCGTATTTATGCGGCCACCGGTGGGAGATTTGATCATACCCTGGCGAATATCCAGTGTCTGCTGTATCTCAAAAATCACGGTGCGGTGGGGTACCTGGTAGACGGTACGGGAATGGTGCTGGTACTGCAGAACGAAGCCGTGCATTTCCGGAAGGAGCTGGAGGGCACCATGTCGCTGTTTGCCCTGACGAAGGAGGCAAAAGGCGTGAATATCCGCGGCATGAAATATCCTTTGGAAAATGCCGTGATCACCAACGATTTCCCCATCGGGATCAGCAATGAATTCCTGGGAGAGGAAGCGGAAGTGTCCGTAGAGGACGGCGAACTGGTATGCATGATCCGGTACTATGAGGATGAAGTATAACCATGGCAGCCGGAAATGTACGCTTCGAAGATGATCAAGGAGGTGGCACCGAATGTCCACCTCCTTGGTGTTTTTACGAAAAAAATCTTTAGAAAATCTTTCGTTTTTTCAGTAGGTGAAATTAGAAATTATAAATTAGAATCAGAAACAGACAGGGGAGAGGATCCCCTTGCCGCATGTGGCAGAATGAGAGGGAGTCATGGAGAACAATAAATATCATATTCTCATCGTGGAGGATGATAAGGAAATCCGGGATGGTGTGGAAATCTATCTGAAAAATCAGGGGTATCAGGTATGGAAGGCTGCCAACGGTAAGGAAGGACTCGAGATCGTAGCACAGGAGGAGATCCATCTGGCTATCCTGGATATTATGATGCCGGTGATGGACGGTGTGACGATGTTAATGAAGCTGCGGGAGCAGAATCACGAGTTCCCGGTGATCATGCTGTCCGCCAAGTCCGAGGAAGTAGATAAGATCATGGGATTAAATATGGGGGCGGATGACTATGTGACCAAACCCTTTACGCCGTTGGAGCTGTTGGCGAGGGTGAATTCCCATCTGCGCAGATATTCCAAATATCTGACGGCAGTCAGTGGGGAAGAACAGGAAAAATCCCATGTGTATACCATCGGTGGACTGGAACTGAACGAAGAAACCGTGGAAGTGACGGTGGACGGAGAAGCAGTGAAGCTGACTCCTATGGAATTCAAGATCGTGCAGCTCCTGATCAAGAACCCGGGCAGAGTATTTTCCGCGGATGAGATCTACGAGCGTATCTGGAACGAGAAAGCGGTCAACACCGATACCATTATGGTACATGTGCGGAATATCCGCGAAAAAATCGAGATCGATCCGCGAAATCCCAAGTATCTGAAAGTGGTATGGGGTGTAGGATATAAGATCGACAAACAATAAATGCGGCTGTGGGAAACAAAGCGTTTCGGCAGACAGAGGGAAATGACCGGAGAGGTGTAAGAATGGAACAGGTAACAGAGGCTGTGAAAGCGGAGACAACGGAAAAACGGGAAAACCGAGAAAACAGAAAGCCTGCAGTAAAATGGCTGATCATCGGACTGATTGTCAGTCTGGCAGCTTCCGGCATTTTTACCGCCTGCTACGGAATCTTCGAGCGTAGAGCGGAGAGCAGGAGGAACGAACAATACATTGAGGATCCGCTGGAGACGTCGAATACGATTACTTATCTGTATCAGAACTGCTATCTGCTCTACCGCGATCTGTACAACAAAGAGCATCAGACTTCCTTAAGCTATGGAGAATTATATATGCAGTCCACGGAGGGGAATGAATGGCTCAATGATGACCAGAAGCGGGCAGAAATGGCGGACGGAGATACGGAGGACCTCACCATACCGGAAGGAGAAGATCTCGAAGACTATGTAGCCCAGGGAAGCTTTGCAGTACAGACCAGGGAATACCTGGAAGAGCACTTCAATACCCTGGAAAGCTCCTTCAGTCAGTTGAATAATTTGTATGATTACAGGATCCGGGATACGAAGACCGGAGAGATCCTAAGCAATCTGGCGGATACGGATATCGTGGCGGAGGACCAGAGCTTTTATCTGACTTTTGTATTTGACGCCTATGGAAATGATGCCACCTTAGGGAATACGGTGATCGGATCGGATACGACAACCCTTCGCAAGACAGCGGCGGAAGTGATCCGTAATTGCGGTCTTACGCGAATGGTGGATGCCAATATGGGCAATGTGATCGATGCCGGTCATAATACCATGTTCCGGCTGGAAATGCCGAAAAATTGTGAGATCACCTTCTGCATTTCCAGACAGGCGGCACAGAGTCTGGGACAGAACGGTCAGTATATTTATTATGATCAGGACATGAACAATGTCAGTGTTTACTTTTCCATGGGAGATCAGTATACATCCTACTATCTGTCCGGATGCCAGCAGGTATTTCTGCTCCTGACATTCTTGATCTTCCTGCTGGCGCTTGTATTGCCGGGACTTGGGGAAGAGAGAGCCTGGGAGAAGGTGGTTCTGCTGAAGCTGCCTGTCGAGGCGATCGTTGTGATCCTTGTGGTGATCGCCGGCATTGGAAGTGAACAGGTGGTAGGACTGGTATCCTGGGTAAGGAGCGGTCATGCGCTGAACACGGTTTTACAGGGAAACAGTGCGCAGATACAGATGTTGACCACAATACTGACCTATGCATTAAATGTTCTGGCAGTGGCAGCCTTGTTTTTCATTGCCTGGTGCCTGGGTGTGTCCCTGCGGGCAATGCGCACCATGGGAATACGCGGATATTTCCATGAGAGATGTCTGTGCTATATGCTGGTTCCTGCCTGGAAAAAATTATGGCAAGGGATCAAAAAAGTGTGGACCGTCGGACGTGATAAGGTGGTGGATGTCTATCATGATGCGGAGCATTTTGATGTCACAAAGGATGCTAAGAAGCTGATCCTGCGGATCGTATTGTGGAATGCCTTGATCCTGGTGGTGATATGCAGTCTGCCGCTGGGAGGACTGACCATCGCAATCATCTATTCTGTGATACTGTACTTTCTGCTGCGGCGCTATATCAGCAAATTACAGAAAAAGTATGGTTTGTTATTAAAGGCCACCAATGAGATCGCCCAGGGCAATCTGAATGTGACCATTGAGGAAGATCTGGGCGTGTTTGAACCCTTTAAACCACAGATCTACCGGATCGAGGAAGGCTTCCGCAATGCGGTGGCGGAGGAAGTGAAGAGCCAGCGGATGAAGTCGGAGCTGATCACGAATGTATCCCATGATCTGAAGACACCACTGACGGCCATCATTACTTATGTAAAATTATTGCAGGAGCCGGGAGTAACGGAAGAACAACGGCAGGAGTACTTAGAGACTCTGGATCGTAAATCGCTGCGCCTGAAGGCACTGATCGAGGATCTGTTCGAAGTCAGCAAGGCAAATTCCCAGAATATCACGCTCGATATCCGCGATGTGGATATCGTAAGCATGGTGAAACAGGTCGAATTCGAGATGGAAGATAAGCTGGCGGATGCCGGACTGGAGGTGCGGATGAGCATGCCGGAGGAGAAGGTTATCGTGTCGTTAGACAGTCAGAAGACCTTCCGGATTTTTGAAAATCTGTTTGGCAATATTGCAAAATATGCTCTGCCGGGAACCAGAGTCTATGTCAACGGTTTTACGGCAAAGGATGAGGTGACCATTATCTTAAAAAATATCACAGCGCAGGAATTATCCGTATCGGGAGAAGAACTGACCGAGCGATTTGTCAGAGGGGATGCTTCCCGTAACACAGAAGGAAGCGGATTGGGACTGGCAATTGCAAAAAGCTTTACAGAAATTCAGGGCGGAAAGTTCCGGATCGAACTGGATGGAGATTTATTCAAGGTGGTGCTGATCTGGAAAGTAAAGCCAGAGAGCGGAAATCACGACAATTCCGGGGACAAAGTGACGGCCGGAGAAATAGAAAAATAACCACTGTAATCATAAAAAGTATTACATTGTAATATTAAAATAGATCAATAAATTAAAGCAAAAACATCCACATTTACGTAGAAATACGTTAATTGTGGATGTTTTCAATTACAAATGAGTGTGCTACAATAATGGAAACTTCAAGGAGACGTATTTCGTATCTGAAGAGTGGAACAGTTGCGCGGAATGCGCAAGTTGTATGAAGAGAAAAAGGAGCAGTAGACAATGGGAATGACAATGACGCAGAAGATACTTGCACAGGCAGCGGGCCTTGCGCAGGTACAGGCAGGACAGCTGATCGAGGCACAGCTGGATCTGGTGCTGGGCAACGATATCACCAGTCCGGTGGCAATCAAGGAAATGGATAAAATGAAGGTACAGGGAGTGTTTGATAAGGATAAGATCGCACTGGTACCGGATCATTTTGTTCCCAATAAGGATATTAAATCTGCGGAGCACTGCAAATGTGTCCGTGAGTTTGCAAGACGCAATGAGATCACGAATTATTTCGAAGTGGGAGAGATGGGGATCGAACATGCACTGCTTCCCGAGAAAGGACTTACCGTAGCCGGAGATGTGATCATCGGTGCGGATTCCCATACCTGTACTTACGGTGCGCTGGGTGCATTTTCCACCGGTGTGGGAAGCACGGATATGGCAGCCGGTATGGCTACCGGAAAGGCATGGTTCAAAGTACCTGCGGCGATCAAATTCAATCTGACCGGCAAACCCGCAGAATGGGTCAGCGGTAAGGATGTGATCTTACATATCATCGGCAGGATCGGTGTGGACGGTGCACTGTATAAGTCTATGGAATTTGTGGGAGACGGTATTGCTAATCTGTCCATGGATGACCGCTTCACCATTGCCAACATGGCTATCGAAGCCGGCGGTAAGAACGGTATTTTCCCTGTGGATGAGAAGGCTATTGCTTACATGAAAGAGCATTCAAAACGCCCCTATAAGGTATTTGAAGCAGATCCGGATGCACAGTACGATGCAGAATATACCATTGATCTGAGCACTTTACGGCCTACCGTGGCATTCCCGCATCTGCCGGGGAATACACATACTATCGATGAGATCCACGAGATGGAGCCCATCGCCATTGATCAGGTAGTGATCGGATCCTGTACCAACGGACGTATCGACGATCTGCGCACCGCAGCGAAGGTACTTGCAGGCAGACATGTGGCAAAGGGAATGCGCTGTATCGTGATCCCCGCCACCCAGTCCATCTACATGCAGGCGATGGAAGAGGGACTTCTTAAGACCTTCATCGAAGCGGGAGCAGTGGTAAGTACACCTACCTGCGGACCCTGTCTTGGCGGATATATGGGTATCCTGGCGGAGGGAGAGAGATGTGTCTCCACGACCAACCGTAATTTCGTGGGACGTATGGGACATGTAAAGAGTGAGATCTATCTGGCGAGCCCTGCAGTGGCAGCAGCCAGCGCTATCACCGGCAAGATTTCCTGCCCTTGTGAACTGAAATAAAATAAAAGAGGTAATAGAAAATGAACAACGCAAAAGGAACGGTTTTTAAATTCGGAGATAACGTGGATACCGACGTTATCATTCCCGCAAGATATCTGAATT
>ERZ773193.4282-NODE-4282-length-11669-cov-3.685982_pt1 | contig 11669 bp, 8 predicted proteins | sample MGYA00511110_ERZ773193 | MGnify/ENA primary metagenome ERZ773193 (study PRJEB29015, sample SAMEA2737784) | human gut metagenome | biome: human gut; feature: human-associated habitat; material: faeces | place: China | collected 2012 ...
CAGGCAAGCTGGGGATGTGCCCCAGCCTTGCCGAACCGTACGCAAGTGGTTTTCCAAGAATCAAAAAATACACATACATCAAAATTTTACAGCAATTTTCAGCAGATTCCCGTCTGATTTTCACACGAATCTGCAAGGATATACTTATCTATCAGTATTATTCAACAAATAAAAGAAAGAAGGGAGTTTCTACATGGAAACCTTGTTACAAGTGCAGGAAATCTGTAAATATTACCGAATGGGAGAAGTACAAATTACTGCCGTAGACCACGTTTCTTTTTCCGTGAAAAAGGGAGAATTTGTCGTCATTGTCGGAGCATCGGGGGCTGGAAAGACCACCGTCTTGAACCTGCTGGGCGGAATGGATACCTGCGACAGCGGTTCGATTTTGGTCGATGGAACAGACATCACAAAACTGCGGAAGCGAAAGCTCGCTGCCTATCGCCGTTTTGACATCGGCTTTGTGTTTCAGTTCTATAACCTGATTCCCAACCTGACCGCCGTGGAAAATGTCGAACTCGCAGGGCATATCAGCCGAGATGCAATGCCAGCAGCAGAAGCCCTGCAATATGTGGGACTGGGTGACCGCCTGCGGCATTTTCCAGCACAGCTTTCCGGTGGGGAACAGCAACGGGTTTCCATTGCCCGTGCACTTGCAAAGCGTCCAAAGCTGCTGCTCTGCGATGAGCCGACCGGAGCACTGGACTATGAAACCGGAAAATCCGTCTTGAAGTTGTTGCAGGATACCTGTCGGGATACGCAAATGACCGTGCTGCTGATTACGCACAATCAGGCTATCACCCCGATGGCTGACCGTGTCATTACAATGAAAAATGGGAAGATTGCAGCGATGCAGCAGAATGCAGAGCCCGTTCCTGTATCTGAGATTGCGTGGTGATGGCGATGGCTGGACTATTAGGAAAAGAATTGTGCCGTACCGTGCGGCATACGTTCGGACAATTTACGGCGATTGCAGCGATTGTTGCCTTGGGCTGCGGATTTTTTGCCGGTATTCAGGCAACGACCCCCGATATGAACGAGATGGCAGACCAGCACTATCGGGAAACCAACCTCATGGATTTGCAGATTCGTTCTACCATTGGATTGGATGAGCAGGAAGTACAGGCTGTGGAACAGCTGCCGGATGTGAAAACGGTTTCGGCTGGATATCAGGTGCAGTGTTATCTGCCACAGGATGTGCGTAGCTATTCGATGAGCGTTTCTTCCATGAACATGGAACAGGCAGCCGATGGGGCAGGCATCAACCTGCCAACGCTGACCGCCGGAACGTATCCCTCCATCTCCACAGAATGCCTGATGGATGCCAACTTTGCGAAACGCAGAGGGTATCAGGTCGGTGATACGATTACCTTACAGGCAGCGGAGAACACCACGCTTTCCGACTATTTGAAAGAGGATACATTTACCATTTCCGGCTTGACCAACTGGAGTATGTATGTCAGCTTTGAACGGGGAACGGCTCAGATTGGAACAGGGGCATTGGATGGCTATTTGCTGGTCGATGATTCTGCTTTTTCCATGGATGCCTACACGAATCTATATGTTACCCTAGATAGCACAGCAGACTTGGCAGCCCAGAGCGATGCCTATACAACCGCTGCAAACGATGCAAAAGCTGCCATAGAACGAGAGGGAACAGCAATTCTGAAGCAGCGAGTCGAACGGGAAACCGCAGATGCACAGGCACAGTTGACAGAAGCCCGTTCCAACTTGGAAACGCAGCAGGCAGAATATGCAAAGAATTTTGCACAGTTGGCGGATGCCTACGGAACAGAGGCAGCCAGTCAACAGCTGGCAGATGCGGAACAGCAACTGAACGATGCAGAGAAACAGATTCAGGAGCAGCAAACTGCTTTAGACGATTTTGCAGACCATGCAAAATGGTATGTACAGACCCGAGAGGACAATGTTGGCTATTCGGGATTCTGGGAGAATACGGAACGGGTGCAGAACGTCGTAGCGGTCTTTCCGGTGTTCTTTATTCTGATTGCAGCGTTGGTCTGCCTGACCACGATGACCCGTATGGTACGGGAACAGCGTGTGGAGATGGGCACGAAAAAAGCGTTGGGTTATGGAGCATTTCCGATTATGGCAAAGTTCCTGCTATATGCCGGAATTGCCACCCTGATAGGAGGAATAACAGGGTTGCTGATTGGCTTTCAGGTGTTCCCACGGATTTTGTGCAATGCCTATGCAACGATGTATTACTTGCAGGATATTCCATGTCCGTTCCGTTGGAAATCGGCACTTGCCTGTTTGAGCGTTGGATTGCTTTGCACCTGTCTGTCCAGTGCGATTGCCTGCCGGAATGCCCTGCGGGAACAGCCTGCACAGCTGATGCGGCCAAAGCCGCCGAAATCCGGAAAGCGGATTTTACTGGAACGAATCCCGTGGTTGTGGAATCGCATTGGCTTCATGGGAAAGCTGACGTTGCGGAATGTCTTTCGGTATAAAAGCCGATTCTGGATGACAGCGGTTGGTGTTGGCGGTTGTACAGCTTTGATTTTAGCTGGCTTTGGACTGCGGTATGACATCACCAGCATTGCAGATTTGCAGTATAGTGAAATCATGCAGTATGATTTACTGGCAGTTTATAGTGACGATGCCGAGCAGACCCGAACAGAAGCCCTTTCCAGCTGGGAGGAAAATCCGCATACCATGTTGCTGCAATGCTCGGAGCAGGCAGGGGAGTATGATGTCACGTTGATGGTGACCGCAGAGCCGGAACAGCTTGGAAACTTTATTACCATGCGAAGCCGTTCTGACCATACGCCGTATACCTTGGATGACAGTGGAGTGATTCTGACGGAAAAGCTGGCGAAGCTGTTAAACGTATCGGCTGGCGATACACTGCAATTAAAAGATGCGAAAAAACCAGTCCGCATTACAGCCGTAACGGAGAACTATGCATATCATTACATCTACATGACGGAGAACACCTATCAAAGTCTGTATGATACAGAACGAGCACCGAATACCATGCTGGTACAGTTGAACAATCCGGACACCGCAGACGAACACGCAACGGCACTCATGCAGCAGGACGGTATGTTGACCGTGCAATCTCTGCACCGCAGTGGAAATGTATTTTCGGATTTGATTGACAGTATGAATCTGATTGTCATCGTGCTGATTGTCTGTGCCGGAGCATTGGCAGTGGTTGTTCTCTATAACCTCTCGAATATCAACATTACAGAGCGAATGCGAGAGCTGGCAACGGTGAAAGTACTGGGCTTTTATGACGGCGAGAGTGCCGCTTATATCTATCGGGAAAACTTTTTCTCTATGACCGTTGGCATTCTGTTTGGATTGGTCGGTGGTGTGTTCCTGACAAGATTTGTCGTTTCGATGGCAGAAGTAGATGTTGTCATGTTTGCCCGAACGATTCCGCCGTATGCGTTTGTCGTTGCAGCAGGGTTGACAGTGTTGTTCACGCTGCTGGTAAACTTGATTCTTTATCCAAAAATCAACCGGATTGACATGGCATCAGCCTTGAAAGCGATTGAATAAACAGAAATCCCTGCGGTATGGATTACATACCACAGGGATTTTTTCATCTTAAAAAGAAATTCTTTAAAAGGCAGCCGTGGAAGCAGATTCTGTGTGCGGTGTTGCAGAGAACAGCAGCACTTTTCGAGGGTTTGCCTTTTCGATTTGGAATTGATAACCGTGCAGCAGCAGCGTTTCCCCAGTATGCGGAATCCGTCCAAGCTGTTCCACAATCCATCCGCCGGCAGTGGTAGCATCCGTTTCCGGCAGCTGCATCTGAAGCGTTTCTTCCATTCGTTCCAGTTCGCAGTTACCAGCAATGCGATAGATACCGTTTTCCTCCTGCAATTCAGAGGCATCTGCTGCCTCGTCCAGCGAACCAACCAGCCGTTCCATCAGGTCGAGCATCGTTAAAACGCCGTCTGTACCACCGAATTCATCCAGTACAATGGCATAGCTCTGTCCTGCTTTTCGCATGCTGTGAAAGACATCGTTCGCCTTTGCCGTAGAGGGAATAAAGAATGCCGGAACAACCGCTGTTTTCATGACACATTCTTTGGTCTGTTCGGCAATGGCAAACAGCTTTCGGGTATCCAATACGCCGAGGATGTCGTCGGTATGCTCGCCACAGATGGGGTAATAGCGGTGTGGAGTCTGTCGAATGGTCTGCTTCCAGCTGTCTAGCGAGTCCCGTTCCCAGAGAAGCTGTAATTCTGTCCGGTGGGTCATGATTTCTTCCGCTGTCCAGTCGTTAAAGGCAAAGACGTTTTGAATCATCTCATTTTCTTCCGCAGCAATCACGCCTTTTTCACTTCCGGCATCTGCCATCATCCGAATATCTTCCTCGCTGATTTCCTCTTCTTCTGCGTTTGGGTCAATGCGGAACAGTCGCAACACACCATTGGTGGCAGCTGTCAGCAGCCAAACCAGCGGCGAGCAGAGTTTTGCCAGTACCTGAATCATACCGGAGATGCCCAACGCAATGGATTCTGCCTTTCGCATGGCAATTCGTTTCGGGACAAGTTCGCCGAATACAAGCGTCAGGAAGGAAAGCAAAATGGTAATCAAGACAACGGAAATGGTTTGCAAGGTTGCCTGCGGAATGGCAATGCCCCAGTTCACCAGCAGTTGCACCAATGCTTCTGAGAAGTGGTCAGCAGCAAAGGCACTGCCCAAAAAGCCGGAAAGCGTAATGGCAACCTGAATGGTTGCAAGAAATTGTGCCGGACGATTCTGCAAAGCTTGCAGACGTTTTGCCGGCTTGCTGCCCTGTTCTGCCAGTTTGTCAATGCGGGTTTCGTTGCTGGAAATGACAGCAATTTCTGCACAGGCAAAAACAGCATTCAAGGCGATTAAAATCAATTGTAAAAGAATTTGTCCAATCATATGGATTTCATAACTCCTGTTCTTCTGTAAAAATTTTTGTATCAAGCTTGCATGATGGGGAGCGAAAGACCGCTACCGCAGCACATGCAGAAACAGAAAAAACAGGCGTTTTCGCAGTGGTGCAGGGTTCGCATCACTGTCCGGGTCGTCCATGAAACAGCCTCCTTTTTTGGTTGAAAGATGGGACGAATGATTTTTTAAAAGACAGTATAACAAATTTGATGCCGTTTGTCAATCCTATGCAGCAAAAATATTTTTATGAATTGAAAAATGGCACGACAGAATAGAGGCTTTCTGAATTCTTTGTGAAAACGGTTGCATTTCCGATAAAATTGTGTTATAATTGCATTCATAGAAGACAGGTTTTTCTACCACACTTCATTTTTACTGTGCATTTTATGCAGAAATGCCACGGAATCCAACAGGAGGCGTACAATTATGAAAATACAAGAATCCGCTGAAAACTATCTGGAAACCATTTTGATTTTACAACAGAGAATTGGTGAAGTGCGTTCGATTGATGTTGTCAATGAACTCTCTTATTCAAAGCCGAGTGTCAGCATTGCCATGAAAAACCTGCGGAATGCGGGATTGGTGACGATGGATGAATCGGGATACCTGCACCTGACTGCAGCGGGCAGAAAAATTGCAGAAACCATGTATGAACGACATACCCTGCTTTCCGACTGGCTGATTTACTTGGGCGTTGACCCACAGAAAGCGGTAGAAGATGCGTGCAGAATGGAACATATTTTGAGTGCAGAATCGTTCCATGCGATTAAACAGCATGTATTAGCAAATCAGGAACAGACCGAAAACGGCCGCCATGCGTAATTGTATGGCGGCTTTGTGTCAAAAAGGAGGATTCTATGAAGCTATTGCATATGAGCGATCTGCATCTTGGACGGCGATTTTATAACCTGTCTTTTCTGCCCTTTCAGCAGGCGTTATTACAAGAAGTCCTGCAAATCATAGACGACCAGCAGGTGACCGTGTTATTATTATGCGGTGATATTTATGACAAACCCGTACCACCGGCGGATGCGGTACAGCTGCTGGACTGGTTTTTGACCCAACTGGCAGCACGAAGCGTACACGTTTGCATGATTAGCGGCAACCATGATTCTCCGGAGCGGCTGCAATTCGGCAGCGACTTGCTGCAAAAGAATCAAATCCACATTGCCGGCACATTTTCCGGTAAAATGGAAACGGTTTCTCTTTCCGATGCATACGGCACGCTGACGATTTCCATGCTGCCCTATGTCAAGCTGGCACAGCTATCCGTTCAGTTTCCGGAACAGTCCTTTGCAACGCTGGACGATGGCATCCGTGCGGTTTTGGAGCAGACCCCTCCAGACCCAAACCACCGCAATCTATTATTGTATCATGGCTTTGTCCTGCACAATGGAGCAGCACCGGAAGAATCCGATTCAGAAACGCAGCTGGGCGGATTGCAGCTGGTTTCTGACACGCTCTTTGATGCCTATGATTATGTAGCGTTGGGGCATATTCACAAGCCGCAGTGGGTACAGCATGACCGGATTCGATATAGCGGTTCTCTGATGAAGTATTCTTTTTCTGAATGCTTGCAGCAGAAGTCTGTGACATTGCTGAACTGGAAAGAGAAAGACAACTGTACCATCACCATCATTCCGCTGCATCCAAAACGGGATATGCGGATTTTGCATGGAGCATTGGAATCGCTTTTGAAATACGCAACTCCGTCCGAAGATTTCATTCGGGCAGAACTGACCGACTTGGAATTGATTCCCAATGCAATCGAAAAGCTGCGGGTCGTTTATCCAAACACGCTGGAGTTGAGTTATATAGAACGGGAACGCCTCCGGCAGCCAGCAGCTGCAACCGAAGCAGTTCACGTAGAAGAACAATCGCTGCTGGATTTGGTGACGGAATTTTATGAGAATGTGTATCACTATCCGCTGCGGGAACATCCGGAAGAAATGGCACTGATGACAGAACTGGTAGAGGAGGAGCAGGAAAGCGAATGAAACCATTGCATTTAGAATTATATGGATTTGGAGCATTTGCAGAACCGTGCAAAATCTCCTTTACAGACTGGCAGGATGGCGAAGTCTTTTTGATTACCGGAGAAACAGGAGCGGGAAAGACAACCATTTTCGATGCCATTTGTTTTGCTCTGTATGGAACGGCGAGCGGTTCAGAACGGGAATCCCGACAGTTCCGCAGTCAATACTTGACCGACAGCACCGCAGAAACAAAAGTTCGACTGGAATTTCTGGACAATGGGAAACGGTATCTGGTAGAGCGAAACCCAGCTTATGAACGGCAGAAACAACGTGGAATTGGAACAGTGGAACAAAAGGCAAATGCAACGCTGTATGAGCTGCTGCCGAACGGAGAAAAGACTTGCATTTGCAGCGGCTTTAAAACGGTCACCTGTGAAATTACCGAACGCATCGGTATGGAAAGCACGCAGTTTCAACAGATTGTGATGATTGCACAGGGGGAATTTCGGCGGTTTCTGCTCTCCAATTCGATTGAAAAGGGACAGATTCTCAGCAAGCTGTTTCACACGGAATCCTGTGGGCGGATTCGTGACCGTTTGAAGCAGCGATATGATGCCAAAACACAGGAAATTTCCATGCAAACCATTTCCATTGCAGCAAAGCTGAAAACGGTTGCCCCACACGAAGCAACCCGGAAACAGCAGTATCAGGAATTACTTGCAGAAGAAAAAACGGTTGCCACCAGTCCGATTTGCTGTCAGCTTTTAGAGGAGGACTGTCGGGAACGGCTGGAGCAGCTGCCCTTACTGGAGAAAGAACAGGAGCGATTCCAGCAGAGCGTAGACCAGTTGGTGCAACAGATGGAGCAGGGCAGGCGACACAATCAGAACTGTTTCCGGTTGGAACAGCAGCAGAAAGAATTGCAGCAACTGCAACAACGGCAGACCGTTGCAGCGGAGTTATTGGAACGGGCGGAAATCAATGCCGTACAGATTCCCGAATGGCAGGATGCAGCGGCACAGCTGGAACGGAGCGTGCCGGAATATCAGCATTTGGCAGACCTGCAAAAGGAATTGTTGACCTTACAGAAGCAGAGCCAGCAACTCCAGCAGGAGCAGGCACAGAAAAAGGCAACGCTTGAACAGACCCAGCAAGCTTGTGCAATGCTGCAAAAAGAAGTAGAAGAGCACGCAGCCTGTGCAGCGGAACTGGAGAGCACCAAGACAAAAATGGTGCAGAAACAGCAGGCGTTGCAGGTTTTGCAGCAGTTGCAGCAGCAATTCGCAGCCGTTCGGCAGGCGGAGGCAGATTGTGCCGGATTGGAACAGCAGGCACAGCAAGCCCATCAGCAGTATTATCAGGTAGAGAAGCCGAAATACGATGCACTGGAACAGCAGTTCTTTCAGAGTATGGCAGGCAACCTTGCAGCACAGTTGCAGGCAGGGGCAGCGTGTCCGGTTTGCGGCTCGCTGGAGCATCCGCATCCGGCAGAGCAGACGCAGCAGACCGTTTCGGAACAGCAATTTCAGCGTGCCAGAAAACAGCAGGAAGCTGCTTTGCAGGCGATGCAGAGCCAGAAGAGTCAGTTAGAGAAACAGCAGGCAGTTTGTGCACAGCTGCAAACGCAGAAACAGCAGTTGTTGCAGCAGCATAAATTGAGTGAACAGACCACGGCGGAAACATTGGAAGCGATGCTGAAAAAAATTCGTTCGGGAATCTCTGCATTGACAAAACAGCAGAAACAATTGCAAGAGCAGTTACAACAGCGGACAGAACAGCAGGCAGCCTTGAAACGCAAACAAGAGGCATTGCCGATTCTGCAAAACGCTGTAACAGCACAGGAGCAGGCGGTACAAGCATTATTGCAGAAAATCACTGGAAAACGTACCGAGTGCGATTATGTTCAGAACAGCTTGCAATATGGGACATTACAGGAGGCACAGCAGCAGTTGCTTTGTTTCCGGCAGAAAATCGAGCAGGCACAGCTGCAACAGAAACGTGCACAGGCACAGGTACAAGAGTTGGAAAAGCAGCTGGCAGCTTGTCAGGATGCGTGCAGCCGATTGGAAGCAGAAATTGCAGGGAAGCCGTTGTATGATACGGCAGGGGCAGAACAGACCTTGCTAGAATTCCGCCGGCAGTTGTCGCAGAAACAGCGAGAAATTGCCATGCAGAAGGCAGACTTGCAGCAGGTGCAGGAAACGGTAGCAGCTGTTCGACTGTCCCTGAAAACGCTGGAGCAGGCTTCTCAGACGTGGATGACGTACAAAGAACTATATAGCATGATGAATGGAACGAATACCGAACATGGCGGAGAACGGATTTCGCTGGAACGGTATGTGCAGGCGTATTATTTCACACGCATTTTGGAGCATGCCAACCAGAAGTTAGACCAGCTTTCCAATGGACGCTATCAGCTGATTCGCCGAAAAGAGGAAGACCGAAAGAATATTTCCTCCGGTTTGAATCTGAACGTGTTGGATCAGTACACCGGAACAGAACGAGATGTGAAAACGCTGTCTGGTGGAGAAACATTTTTGGCATCGCTGTCGCTGGCGTTGGGGCTTTCCGAGGCGGTACAGCAGCAGAGTGGCTGCGTGCAAATCAATGCGATGTTCATTGATGAGGGTTTCGGTTCTTTAGATGAAATGGCGTTGGAGAATGCGATACAGCTGTTGCAGCAGCTTTCCGGCCATGATTGCATGGTGGGGATTATCTCCCATGTGTCCGCACTGGCGGAGCGATTCGATGCACAGATTCGGGTAGAGAAAACGCCATGTGGCAGTCGTGCCGTCTGCGTTGGCAAAAAATAAACATCAAGCGGGGTGGAAGCCCTGCCGCTTTGTTTTTCGTGGATGCAGTAGCTTTCCGGATAGGTTTGCAAGGTTGGAATTGTCTGTACTGGCGAAATAATTCGATGCACAGATTCGAGCAGAGAAAACGTCATGTGGCAGTCGTGCCGTCTGCGTTGGGAAAAAATAAACATTAAGCGGTATGGTGGAAGCCCTACCGCTTTTGTTTTGCGTGAGATGTAGCGGCTTTCTGAATAGGCTTGCACGGATGAAAATCCTTTGCACTTTGCACTACAAATCGAATAGAGAAAATCATGCATTGTGTTGGCAAGAAAGAAATCATGGATAGATACTTTCCATGTCACATCATTTGATTATACATAAAACTTGCTTGCAGGGGAGATTCCAGACTGTTTCAATAAGAGAAGAGAAAACAAAACAAGCGATATGGAGAAAGAAGAGTCTACAGTTGCTTTTAAGAATAATTCGCCAGTAGATAACGTAGAAAGCTCTTTGATTCTTGACAAATGTTGGTCGGATGTAATGTCTCACAAGCAAGGCGCTTGATGGATTAGGAGCAAAGGTGTTCTACTGCCTGCTAGAAAGACTGATAGTCAAGGACTTCACTGATGCATCGAGAGCTTTTTGTGCTTCTTCTTTTGGAGCAAGCACAACAAGCGGGGCGTATCCAGCAATTTCTGCTCGATCGCATAGCTCGTTGAAAGTGGGATCACAGGGGAATCGCCAGTCTAGGCCAAGTGATTCGTATTGCTCGAACGCAAAGCCAACAAGATCGTGGCGCGGTATGTTTTCAGATTCGTTCATGAGCAAATAATACGGAAGGTGTCACGTGGATTTTGAGTCATTGGAAGAAGAACTGGAAGAATATCTGACTGAGCTTACAGACAAGGCACAAGATGGAGCGCTTAATACTTCCGGGAAGACTCCGGAGCTTAAAGAGCTTGTCAGGCTTGGTTATATCGAGGTTGTTTCGGAATACATAGATGGAACATCGCTGGTTAGACTCACTTATAAGGCGATCAAATACGTTGATCGCAAAAAGAAATGGAAGAAGGAAAAGAGAGCTAATGCTGCTAAAGGGTTTGCCGAGAAGGTGGGAGACAAAGCGGTCGACATAGCTGCTTCCGTGCTTACTAAAGGCATGTAGCGTCAATAAAAAAGAAGAACCCCGTCAAACTTTGGCGAGCGCGGCGGGGTTCAAGGTGCCTCTCGGACGATTTGAAAGGCAAGGTGTATTCTATCATGCCTCTGCTAAAAGACGGCCTTTATGCGCTTTATTTGCGTAAGAGCCGTGCTGATCTTGAGCGTGAGAAGTTCGGTCAGTTCGAAACTCTTGTAGTGCATGAGCACGAAATGGTCGCTCTCGCAAAGCGCGAGGGCTATATCATCGACAAGCCCTATTACAAAGAGCTAGTAAGCGGCGAACACATCGCAGACCGTCTTGAGTTCCAGAAGCTCATGCAAAAGGTCAATGTGGGAGTGTATCGAGGTATCTTGGTACATGAGGTGAGCCGTCTCGGTCGTGGAGAAGCCATGGAATACGGCTATGTGCTCTTCACCTTGCGACGTACAGGGACCCTGGTTATCACCCCTACGCGTTCCTACGATCCTCGAAGCCCTGATGATTTCCGCGCTCTACAGATGGAGATGTTCCTCTCTAACATGGAGCTTGGGAATATCAGATGGAGACTCGCGAACGGCAGCCGAGCAAGAGCAGAGATGGGCTGTTTCGTTAAGAGCAGGGCACCTTACGGCTATGATCGCGTACGCATAAACGGATACTGGACGCTTGAGCAAAACGACGACGCTCCGACAGTCCGGCTCATGTATGAACGCAGGGCAGTAGGAGTGCCCTATGGCACGATCGCTAGAGATCTGAATGATTCAGGAATTCGCACGCCAAGCGGAGGTCTATGGAGCGCAAGCAGGATCCATGCGATCGTCTCGAACCCTGTTTATATGGGCATGATCA
>ERZ773193.4283-NODE-4283-length-11668-cov-4.664256_pt1 | contig 11668 bp, 9 predicted proteins | sample MGYA00511110_ERZ773193 | MGnify/ENA primary metagenome ERZ773193 (study PRJEB29015, sample SAMEA2737784) | human gut metagenome | biome: human gut; feature: human-associated habitat; material: faeces | place: China | collected 2012 ...
TGACTATACGCTGAACCGGGTGGATGTATACGACACGATAGAGGACTCTCCCATTTCTTTGTCCGAGTGTGTACCAAACACTTCCTATGACACCTATCAGACGTGGAAGTTTATTCTGCTCGATATGAACGTGACAAACACTTCAGAATCCGAAATGGAACCCCGTGCGGGTGAAGAATACCAATTTATGCTTGACCTCATTCCGCGAAATGAGGGTGATTCACAAATGCTCTATTTCAGTGCACACCCTGACAGCACAAATAGCGCTTCCGACTACAACAAGTTCAATTTGGCCCCTGGTGATACTTTGAATTTTCAGATTGGAATTTTTATTGAGCCATCCGCATGGGAGGAACAGTCTGTATACCTCCAAGTTGGTTATGACAATGTGTCCGGTGTTGGCTTTTCTTATTTCTCATGAAAATGGTGGTGGCGCAGATGTATAACTGTATCCGCATGGAGTTCCGCAAATGCTTTCACTCTCATAACTTTATCATTTCAATGGCAACCTGCGTTCTTCTCGCATTGAGCAGCGCATCCTATTGCTGCCAGGGATATTTGAATATACATGATGCTCTGGATCAATATTGTTTTGAAAACGGACATATGGTCTCTAACGAGTTGTTCCCTGTCTGGACTTCCTATAATTATTGGATTGGCGGTGAGTCGGAAACGCTTGCTTACTCTGCCTTCTACACGCTGCTTCCGCTATTTGCAATTCTTCCCCACTCGTTATCTTGTCTCCAGGAGAAAAAATCATCCTATGCCAACCAGATGATTGTGCGTGTCGGCCGTCAGCCTTACTATCTTTCCAAAGGGATCGTATGTTTTTTCGCAGCGTTTATCACGATTGTGATTCCACTCATCTTAAATTTTGCTGTCACGGCTGCTTTTATTCCAAGCACGGTCCCTCAAATCAACTACGAAATCTATAACCATGTATATTTTGGCGCTATGTGGGCGGATCTGTTCTATACCCATCCGGCGCTTTATGTTGCCCTGTACATTCTGCTGGATGGTTTGTTTGCCGGGTTGATTGCTTTGTCCCGGCGCGCGTATTGCGACTTTTGGTCGTCTTTTCCGGCAAAGTGTAATCAAAAGCAGCGTGCTTCAAAAGGCAAACGCCCCGCTCGCCGCAGTTGTAATCCAGCCGCACCGTCAATGACCCGCACAGGCTTTTATCCAGCGCAATGGCAAAGTAGGCATTGCCGTCTGCGATGCCGTAACCGCCGCTGTTTTCCAGTATTTCCACCTGCATATTGCAGCTGCTGGCAATGCCGTCGTAGTTTTGCAACGCCTTGTCCGCGCCGGTTGTAAATGTAAATTTCCTCGTGGAGAATTTGGCAGAGGACACCTGCAAATTCAGCGCAACGGCGGCGGTATTCGCCCCCGGCTCCACCTGCTGATCTTGCATACTCACCGCAAAATACAGACAATGATTGTCCGTGTCGGCATAGATTTGGTAATAGCCCATAGCACCATCCGCCCGGAATTCTGTAACCGGCACATTCTGCCAAGGCTCCCGGGTCAGGTAGGCGCGGTCCACCGCCGGCGAAGCTGCATAGGCCGGCACCGCTGCCCACAAAAGCACCAAAAGCGCCGCCAACACAGCCAAAATCCGCCGACCCATAGTCCATACCTCTTCTCTCTCTAAAAAACTTTCTAATCGGTTTTATTCTACCCATTTCTCCCTTTTTCGTCAAGGGATTTGGAGAATTTTTTCTGTTTTCCACCACACAAATGCACCTTTCCGGCAAAATATCTGAAGAAAACAAATAAATTGGTGGTTGGATAATGACAGAAGTCGTGGCGGCTCTTATATGGAATAAAGATAAATTTATGATTTGCCAACGCCCGGCGCATAAAGTCTGCGGCCTTTTGTGGATACTCGTATTTTTTGCTTGTGCGCTTTTCAAAATCGTTTCTTCCATAAAGCAAAAAAAGCGTTCCGTCTTTTAACAAATAGACATTGCTCGTGTTTTCATCTTCTTTAATTTCAAATCCCAATACATCTCGATAAAAATGAATCATTGCTGGCATATCTTTAACAAATAGCCCGTATCCATCCAGCCGCATTGCAAGTCCTCCGTTTTCATTATTACCGTTACAAAATTTCGATTTGCAGGGTCATTATAACATAAGGCAACCTGTCAACAATCAACAACAAAAAACCACCGTAATTCTACCAAAATTACGGTGGTTTCTTGGTCGGAGTGACAGGATTCGAACCTGCGGCATCCTGCTCCCAAACGAACCTATAAGGGCAATTTCCGCTAAAAATAGCTTTTTCCGCCCCTTTCCGCCTGGAAAACCGCGCTCTTCGGCACTCTTATCTCCACTGTTTCCGAGTGCTCCGAAACGGTAGGTGGTCTGTTATGTGGTCATAAAAACACTCCCCGAACAAAAATCGTTCGGGGAGCGTTCGTTTGGTGGTTGTATAGTAACTCTAAACACCGAAAAAAGTCAAGTCTTTTAAGCCAAAATCTGCGATGCTGTAAACAAAGAAAAAGCGAGAGCATTATTAGATCTCTCTCGCCTTTTTTTATCATTTGATCTCTTGTCTTAATAAAGCCACATCTTTTTGATGATCTTGCGGCTTGATCTGATCCAATACTTTTTCTTCAACCGGTTGAGTCCAGTATATTTTCAAAGACTCTCTTGCTCGTGTAATAGCGGTGTAGAAGATACTATGAGTAATCAACTCATCAATTTCATCAGTTATGATGATCTTGACATGATCATACTCAAGACCTTGGGCTTTATGAATAGATACTGCATAGGCAATTTGGAAAGGAACAATGGCTTTTGAAGGTCCTTCGTCATCTTCGTCTGTGGTCTTATTTTTATTAACGACAAAACGAATGATAGAGTTACCGTTAGCGGCAGTTCCAACTATGGTAAAATCCATATCCTTCATATCCATGTCTATGAGTGGTCGATCTATTTCTATATCAAACTGTATTCCTTCTGTAGCTTTCCCCTCGTTCAGCAAAAGAAAATCGACAATACGACCAGTCATATTGTTATGAATCACGGGAAGCTGTTCTTCTGTACGAGTGAAAAACTTGTCCGACGCATCGTTGAATAAGATAGGGTCGCCTACTTTATAACGTTGTATTCCTCGCCATATTGCCTTGCCTGTATTGCTTTCTTGTAGGAAATGGTTAATATTGTTTATGCCATACAGACCACCATAATTGAGACATAAAACGACCTCACCTTCTCTAGCCGGAGCAAAGATTGATTTGTCCAAATCGGTAGAGCAACCATAAGTCTGAAGAAGATAATAAATATCTCCATTCATTTTTCTGACATCGTTCCAAACATTCAATAGAGCACCGGATTCGCTTCTGTAAGGTGTTGTGAGTTCACATACTGCAGTTTGAGGAAGGAAGAACCGTACTGCATCAAACCAATTTCCGAATTCTATTGACTCAATCTGGTAGGTGTCGCCAACCAACACGAGCAACTCGAAGTTTGCTCGTTCAAGGACTTCTCTCATATCTTGATTGTTTACCGTACTACACTCATCAATTATTAGTATATCAAAGGTTGTCTTGCCCTTATATTTGTTGCTTGTGAACTTTGATATGGTCATAAAAGTACTGTTTGCAGATGCGGTAACTTTTCTTCTCATATTGTTTACAGCAGGATTGGTTTGCTCGCAAACATGTTCGATATATGATTAATCAAGTATGATTTTCCGGTACCGGCAGAGCCATATATGAGAGCAACTTTCGAGTGAGAAAACATGTTGAGTAGAGCAGCTTTTTTCTCATCACTATTGACTTGATTGGTTGTCTGCATCCAATAGTTTGCCATGTTGGTATAATTGTCTATACCATTTTGGGTAAGATTCTTTATCGTCCTAATTATAGATACAGTATCTTCCTTGTAATGTTCGATGAAAAGATGATTATATTTTATAACCATTTTGCGAAGTTGTTGTTTCTCCGAATGGTATAGCCGCTGATTGTAAGTGGCAACCAGGGATTCCACATCATCAAAGTTGTCAAGCTTATATTTGCCATCCTCCGTTTTTTCGAGCGGCGTAAATAGAATGTTTTCTCTTTCTGTATTGTTTTGGACGACCCAAGCCAAAAGCTCGTGCTCACGTCCCTTTACATCAAGGCAATCAAACAAATCCGATAAGCTGGGAACGTGATTTTTTAATCCAGAACAGAAAGGCATCTCGTCAAAAGGGATACATTTGTTGTCCAAATAAAGATCAGAAAGATTGCTGTTTTTTCCTACATGTACGTATTTGTTTTCAAAACGATCATAGTACCAGATATCTTTATATTGCTTCCTCAGTACACGATTGGTTAGATGGTGCAACAAGTATCGCAGTATATTGCTTCCGGGTGCGTTTTGTTTTATTATATCGCGACATTTTTCAAGACAATCAAAAAAGTGGATGGCTTTTGTCGAAGGAACAAGTTGGCTTCTGAGTTTAGCAAAGGCCTCATCGGAGAACATTATTACTTCTGATAAGCTGAGGCCTGTTTTAGTAAGGAATTGACTGATATTGCGTTGTTCTGCTGAGCCGTAGTCTCTTAGTAAATTGTCAAGAATTCTATTGAAATTCTTTAACTCACAGGGGCGAATATTAACCTCCCAATCGACAATAACACGAATTGGCATACGCTGATCAAAAATCTCAATGCTATTGTCAGCTATAGCAAACTTGACCGCGTAGTAACTGGTAATTTCCATGTCTGTAAAAGCAATGATGCTGTCGGTCTTACTTGCATTGTCATTTGCAGGGACAAATGCAACTTCGTAATATATTTTGTTATTGATGAAAAATGGTTTGATTTTTTGAACGTAAAACCTATCGTAACGGAATCCGCCATGAATAGGAGCATTATACCTATCAACTACGGTAGCAATTTTAGTATAGTATTCTGTGAGTTCATCATTAGTGTCTAAAGGGAATTGTTCTAGGTTTTCGAGTACCACCATAGAGTATTTGTCATATAGAAATTTCCTGATTCGGAACAAATATTCATAGTATCTTATCATGAGTCTCTCGGCATTGTGTTCTTTGAGCACACGATGAGATGATGATACTTGAAGGAAGTGGTGAAATCTAGATAAGTGTATTAACTGCGGCTCGTTTTTTACGTACTTAACCGCGGCTTTTAGATTCTCGTGAGTGTCTTCAATATCTCCACCGTTAGCATATTCTTTAAGAATGATGTGTTCTACAAAATGGCGCAAAGATTCCAAAACTTCTTGAGAAACCTCTCCGCGTGTTGATTCGCCCAAACGACTGATTTGGCGACAAATAATCTTGTTGCTTTCATAAATTGCCTCATCTACTTTTAACATTCCCGAAATCACGGTTTTGCACCTCCACCATTCTATGATCTTATATAAGATACAAGCTATGAGACTTTATTGATTTTCATATTTATTATATTATGATTTGCTTGATATTTCAATGTACTCTTAGACGGCGTTTGAAACACATTATAGTAAATAGAAAGAGTTTCATAGCACATAACGGATGAGAGGACAGATTTGTGGCTAAGAGCTGATAAATGCTGAAATCGCAGTATTATTATGCCGAAAGCAGTTGATATTCAGACCGAAATGTGGTATAATGACGAAAATGGTAAAATGTCAAATTTATAACTGCGTATGAGGTGTAATACAATGGCCGCAAGCTATAAAAAATTATTCAAGCTTTTAATCGACCGCGATATGAAAAAGAAGGAACTTGCCGAAAAAGCCGGCATCAGCATAGCCACCATCACCAAGATGGGCAAAGACGGCGCGGTAGTCTCCAGTGATGTGCTCGTAAAGATATGCACCGCTCTTGAATGTAAGATGGACGATATCGTTGAAATAGTTCCTGAAATTGGGGAGTACTGATATGGGAAAGAAAGTGATGACAAAAGTTGAAAAGAGCATCCACGAGGAGTCCGAAAGGATCAGTGAAGCTAGAAGAGCAATTAAAGCTCAAAAAAATATAATTGATAATTCAGATATTATACCTGAAGAGTTGGATGATAAAGATTGGAGAGAAAAAGAATTCTCATTTCCAAACAACACAGTTAGAATAGGTACGGTCTTTAGTGGAATAGGTGCAATTGAGCACGCGTTTCAAAGATTGAAATTGAAGCATAAGATTATTTTTGCTGGAGATATAGATGCTAATTGCAAAAAAAGTTACTTTGCTAACTACGAAATAAATGAAGAAGATTGGTTTACAGATGTTCGTGAATTTGATGCTTCAAAATATAGGGGTAAGGTGGATTTTGTTATTGGTGGTGCCCCTTGTCAGGCATTTTCCATGGTTGGCAAAAGACTTGGCTTTGAAGATGCACGAGGTACTTTGTTTTATGAGTTTGCAAGGATTGTTAAAGAAACTAATCCAAAGGTATTCCTTTTTGAAAATGTAAAAGGTATGTTAAATCATGACGGTGGGCGCACTTGGAGAGTAATCCATGACATTTTTGAAGAATTAGGTTATGATGTTCATTTTCGAGTGTTGAATAGCAAAGATTATGGTATTCCTCAGAATCGAGAACGGATTTTTTGTCTTGGTTTTAAAAACAAGACTGATTTTCGTTTTCCTGCTCCTATTAAATTGGAGTATAGAATGTACGACTTTTTGGAGGATTATGTTGATACCAAGTTTTTTCTACGAGAAAAAGGAATTAAATTCGTTACAAGCCAAAAAAACAGAGAAAAAAGTTATACACAAGTAAATGGAGATATTGCGCTTTGTCAAAAGCGAAATCAGCAATTTAATTGGCATGGTGATTTTGTGTATCATCCAGTAGCAGAAGGAGAAACATTTGAAGAGGGGTTTGATGAGTTTATTTTCGATGTGAAGGATGTCGAGGAAAAATACTATCTTTCTGAAAAGGTTGCCAAATATGTATTGGCTGGTGGTACTAAGAATTTTAGAACTTCCACAGAAACTGATCTTGATGTTGCAAGACCGCTGTTACAAACAATGCACAAGATGCATAGAGCTGGTGTAGACAATTATGTTACGCATAAAGGAAGAATTAGAAAACTGACACCACGTGAATGCCTCCGTCTTATGGGTTTTAAGGATTCCTTCAAAATAGTGGTTTCAGATACATCAATGTATCAGCAATCTGGAAACAGTATTGTAGTTGATGTCCTCATAGCGATATTAAAACAAATGGATATTACAAGGTATGGTGTTAACAATGAAGATTAATGGTGAAGTCTTACGCACAATATCAGTGTTTCCAAACATGATGACTGTTCCCGATTGTGTAGTAGTCAGCAGCAACAAGCTTGGACATGGGCACGGTGAAGCTAAGTTTTATATTTCTTCAAAGGAAGACATGTACAGCTTTTATGGTGGTGAAAAGTTCACTGCTAGATGTTTCATGCTCAAGACAGACTTGATTGCATACATGAACGCTATAAAGAATGAGTATCAAGAACCATCGCAAGAGTATGCTAAAAAGAGTGATTTGCCTCGCTTGTGGAATGAACGCATGTTGATGATAGAAGGTCTTGATGATGTCATCTTCTTTAATATCCATGACCAACATCAAATTGCGGGTCCGCGCGGATATATAAATTCTACTGATGACGGATATCAACTTATTCGGAAATTAGCACTGCCACTAGTAAGTTATATATATGTTGAAAAAGTCGGACTCGAAAGTGATCCGCTATATTACTGGAAATTGTTTGTAGATTTTGAGGCTATTTGGGAAAAGCAGAATGGACCGCTTGTTTTCACTTATGGCAAATCTAAAACGGAAGAACAGCCTCAGGACAAGTCGAGCAAGAAAAAAGAAAATGAAGATCAGGCAATTCGTCAAGCTAGAGATGGTCAGGGTAAGTACCGTGAGCAGCTATTAGAACAGTGCAGATATTGCCCCTTTACAATGATTGCAGATGAACGTTTGTTGATTGCAAGCCATATTAAACCGTGGGCTGCTTCTACTCCGAAGGAGAAGATTGATCCATATAATGGGTATATCCTTTCTCCGCTATTCGATAAATTGTTTGATCGTGGTTTTATAACATTCACCGATAATAGGCATGTAATTCTCTCGGACTTTATTTCTCCTTTTACATGGAAACAAATAGGTTTAAAAAATGATGTGTTTATCAAAGCTCTTCCTATGGATGAAAATCGTATTAAATATCTTGAATTTCATCATTCTTCATTGTTTAAGGGGACGATTGATAATATGTAATGGATCTGCATGAAATGTAGGAATTGTAAGATTTGTCGAACACACTAATAGCTTATAAATACACTTGTGTTGATACATGGCCACAATATGATTGATGTACGCAATTATAGAATCAAAGTATAATGGCAAACCGCTGAATTCCAAACCCGCATCAAAACCTTTAGTGACTGGACGGCGCAAATTGTTCAGCATGAAATCGATCATTATGAAGGAATAGGAATTCCAGGAGGAAGTTAAATTGACACATAAAATCTATGAAATTACAGACGATATAACTGCCATTGTTCTTGATATTGACGAAGAAAATGTACAAGAGATAATTGCTAATAATGTGGTGTCAATTTGTGAGGGCAGTGCCGAAACAGATCTTGAAACTATAAAAATCAAATTAAAAGACTATTTGAAACCTAAGACTATAAAACAAAAAAGAGGTGCGATTGCTGAATTTTATGTTCATTTGTTTTTGAAATCTTTGGGATATAAGCAAAATTTCTTGTTTTTGAATTTAGAAGAGAATTCAATTAAAAAAGGCTTTGACGGGTATTATACATATAACTGTGATGAATGGATTGTGGAAAGCAAATCAGGAATCAATACTACACATCAAAATAAAATAAAAGAAGCTTATAGTGATTTGGAAAAGAAATTGACCACCAAAGAAAAGAACAACCCTTGGGAAAATGCATATAATCATGCGGCGCATATTGCAGTAGCGGCTGAGAAAACAATAATAGAAAAACTAAAAAAGTTGTCTAATGACTATATTAAAAATATACATTTACCTTTGACTGATTTTAATCTTATGCCGTGTGGTACAGTTTTTGATCATGATGCATCCACTGATGTGATAAAAAATACAATTTTTGAGCAAGTTAAGACCGCTATTGATTCTATGAAATACAAAAAATTATGTGTAATCGCAATTTCAAATAGATCATATAATGCATTTCTTAAGTTTATTGGATTGGAGGCGTAATTTTTGTCTAACGAAAAGCGAACGATGACTTATATTGGGAAAATTGATTTGCTAGAGAAAGCATATCGAAAACTTCTTGTCGGAGAGACTCTTTCTTACGAAGAAAAATCTTTACTATTAGCAACAGCAATATGTTTGTTAAAAGAATATGATTTGGACAAAACTAAGAAAATGTTTTTTGAACTTTCATATGAAATTATTGCGCGATATTCAATTTTTACAGGCGACTATAAGCCACTTTATGATTTTTCTATAAACTATGGTTTTTTCCCCATTGTAGATTATATCTTAGAGCATAACGAAGAATTCTCTCAAAGCGTAACAGATGTAATAAATAAGATTCATATAGATAAATATCGCATGGAAAAATTCATGCCAACAATTCAACAACATAATGCGTATGAAGGTGTTTTAAAAGACGAAAATAATGACATAAGTTTCGTTGCACCAACTTCATTTGGAAAAAGCGAATTGATAGTCAGGCATATAAAAAAAGTAAATACCCCTTCTTTAAAATCCGCAATAATTGTTCCCACAAAATCACTTTTGATGCAAACATATAAGTATGTAAAAGAACAATTAACTGATAAGAGAATAATCTTACATGATCAAATGTATACTGGCGAACAATCGTATATTGCCGTACTAACTCAAGAACGTGCGCTTCGTCTATTAGAAAAACATAATACATACTTTGACTATTTATATATTGATGAGGCACACAATCTTTTCGACAAAGATATGCGAAATAGATTGCTGGCAAGATTGATTCGTTTATCACGAATGAAAAATACCCATTGTGAAATTTTATATTTTTCTCCATTAGTTGAAGCCAGCGATAATTTAAAAGTGTTGGGAACTACTTCTATTTCAGAATATCGAATTGATCATAATATAAAAATTCCTACATACTTTTTGTATCAAAACAAAAAATCATATGTTTATAACCGTTATTTTAATAAACACTATGATCTTTTTAATGAGTATGGATCGCCATATTTATATATCCTTAATAAAGCAACAGATAAAAACTTGTTGTACATTAATGCACCTAGACGTATGGAAAGCGTAACCTTGAAGTTTGCTAAACAATTACAATTGTCAGATATCGATTCACCCATGATTCAACAAATTGTATCTTCTGTCAAAAAGCATGTGCATAATGATTTTCAAATGATACCTCTTATACAAAAGGGGGTAGTATATCTACATGGCAAACTTCCCGACTATGTAAAAGATTATATTGAATACAAAGCGGCTACAACACCTGAAATCAAGTATATTTCAGCAAATTCAGTTCTTCTAGAGGGCATAAACTTACCAATTACATCGCTTTTTATACTGGATGCACGCGGCCTCAAAACCAATAAATTGGTCAACCTGAGTGGTCGTGTTAATCGCTTAAATTCCATCTTTGGGACACATGCCAATATAAAGAAACTTCTTCCTCCTATCCACTTTGTCTCTAACGATGATTTTAGTGCTTCAATGAAAACTTATATTGAACGATTGCGCACTAATGATATCGTTGATAATATTGAAAACCCATTTTTGGAAAATTTCGATGAAAATACCGTCGCCCCCGAGAAGAAAGAACAGATTGAAAAGACTAAATCAGAGGAGGAAATCTATTTTTCGGATATTAATACTCCAGATGGATTGCTATATCAAAAAATGATTGCACTTGCGCTTAATTCACATTTATCCTTAAATGCAGCCACAATCTATGAGATTTTGAGTAGGATTCAAAATTTTAAGAATAATCGAGAGCTTTCGGATAAAGGCATTGTTCAAAAAGTGGTGAATGTTTTTCTTGACGATATTGCCGTTATTGACCACGAAATAGCACGTCTAAGAAACAAATATGCTATTGATTATTATGAATACTATTTATCTGTAATGAGAAGACGTTCTTTGCAACAAAATATTCGCTATGAACTTGAATACTTTAAAACTCGAAAAATAAGCAGAGATCCATATATGTTTATGGGTTCATCATATGGTGAGGTTTATCGTCCTGAAGATGAAGAACGTAAACTCTTATATGTTGATTTAAGGCAAAAAAATGAAACAGAGATGTTAAATCTTGCAATCATCAAGTTAAAAATCGAAGACGATTTTTTGTCATATAAATTTAACAAATTTGTTGAATTGCTTCATGAGTATGAGTTGATAACAGATGAAGAATATAACTTCACAACTTATGGTACGGAAGATGAGTTTGAAATAAAATTGGTGAAGCAAGGACTCCCGATACATTTAGTTTCAAAGTTAACAAGAGATCAGCAATTGTCAAATTTGCATTTTGACGAAAACAATATTGTTCACTGCAATTCTAGTTTTCATACTTACTATGAGTTATTGGATGATTTTTACCAGTATCAAATCAATAAGTATATTTATGTATGATTTTTTCTAGACTTCCGCGCCAACCTGTGGTACTGTTGTGTACTGCAAAGGAGGTGCGGATATGGCACAGATGAGTTTA
>ERZ773193.4286-NODE-4286-length-11656-cov-13.950177_pt1 | contig 11656 bp, 10 predicted proteins | sample MGYA00511110_ERZ773193 | MGnify/ENA primary metagenome ERZ773193 (study PRJEB29015, sample SAMEA2737784) | human gut metagenome | biome: human gut; feature: human-associated habitat; material: faeces | place: China | collected 2012 ...
CCATCACGTTTAAGGTTCCACAAGTTTCAGTATTGTTCAATTTTCAAGGTCCTGCTTGCTCTCCTCTCGGACAGCTCAATCATTATATCAAAGGTCGTACTTTTTGTCAAGCACTTTTTCGATATTTTTTTGAGCTTTCCGAACGCCTTTTTAAAAGCTTTCCACCCGCACGCTGTCCGGTTCCCCGCTGCGTTTTTGCTGGTACATCGCTTTTATTTGGCTTTTGAAGAGCTGCTGTCTTGCGCGACAGCTTATTTATAATACCACACTTTCAACCATTGTCAACACCTTTTTTCGATTTTTTCTATAATTTTTTGATTTTATTTTTGGATAAGGTGTACAGTGTCGTTTTAGCGCACTTTCTTGTTTCTATCCTCTCCCCAACCAAAAACATTTGCTTTTTGCTCTTCTATATAATAGTATAGTAACAGCTTTATCTTTTGGTATATTCCTTATCTCTACATAAAGGAGCATTGCTTCATCATGCTTTTAGCTTTGAACATCGGCAACACCAACGTAACTTTCGGTGGATATGATTCCGCCGGACAGCGCGTGTTTGCTTCCCGCTTTTATTCCGATAGTGCCCTGAGCTCGGACGAACTGGTCTACAAGCTTGTCAACATGCTGGCTCTCTATCATATTCAGCCCCGTGATGTGGACGCGGCGATCCTAGCCAGTGTGGTTCCCGTCCTGACCAGCCGTATGCGCGAAGCCCTGGAGAAGATGACCAACGCCCCCCTGATGGAAGTCGGCCCCGGCTTAAAGAGCGGTGTACGCATCCGCATGGATAATCCCGCCCAGCTGGGCGGTGAGCTGCTGTGTGCCGCTGTGGGCGCCTTGCAGACCCACAAGCCGCCCCTTCTGGTCATGAACATGGATACCGCCGCCACGCTGGTTGCCGTGGATGCCGAGGGCAGCATTGTGGGCGGTGTGATTCTGCCCAGCCCGGCGCTAAGCCTTTCGGCCCTGGTACGCAACACAGCCCAACTGCCGCAGATTGATATGGAGCTGCCTGCCAAGCGCTTTTTGGGCACCAACACAACGGACTGCCTGCACAGCGGTATTGTGAACGGCAGCGCCCTGATGTTGGATGGCCTGTTTGCCCGCTGCCGCGCCACCCTGCACGCACCGGATGCCCCGGTCATTGCCACCGGCACCCTGCCCGCCAGCATCCGGGATGCCTGCGCCACCCCCATTGAATATAACGGAACGTTGATTCTGGACGGCCTGTATTCCATCTGGAAGCGCAACGTCAAAAAGTAAGTTCAAAAGTAATTTCTTTCTCGCCTTATCCAGCACAACAAAAGCACCCCGCATTTCATAGCCGCCGGGCTAAATGGAATGCGGGGTGCTTTGCTTTATGCTATCTTCTCAAGTTTCTTATTTCAGGATGCCTGTTGCTTCATCGAAGTAGCAGGTCTTACCGTTGATCTCCACCGTGCCGTGTGCCATTGCACCGGTGATGGGGTCAAAGTAGTAGGTACCGTTCTCGTTGGTATTCCAGCCCTTGATCATCTGGCCGTTGGCATCATAGCGGACCCACTTGCCGCCATCAGATTCCTGGTAAGGGTGCCGTAAAGTGTGTAAAATAATGCAAAAGCCCTGTACCACAGCAGCAGAAACAGTTCTGCCGCCGGGTACAGGGCTTGTATCAAATCATCTATGGCAACACCGCACAATTCCCGCCTTGCGGCTTAAGCACCGCTCCGGCAGCTGCGGCACGGCATCTGCGTTGCCAAAATGCTCGATAAGACATCCAGTATTATCTGCGCTTTTGGCTTAGCAGCTGCCGCACCTCGCTCGCCGTATCGGCACTTAGAATTATGCGGTATTGCCCTATAAATTTCTGCATTAAAAAATCCCCTGCGCAGCAAACGCTGCACAGGGGATTTGGAACCGAGTGATTATTCCGGCTGGATTGCACCAGTGGGGCAAGCACCTTCGCAAGCACCGCAGTCAACACAAGCAGAAGCATCGACAACGGCCTTGTCCTCGAGGCTGATAGCGCCAACGGGGCAGGTGTCAACACAAGCGCCGCAAGCAACGCACTCGTCAGTAACCTTATGAGCCATGGTAATCTCCTTATCTCCGCACAATTCATGTAAGCCCGCCCGGATCCTGTGCGGTTGGCTTGAGCCCCGGACGGCACGCTTTTCGCGTTTGTATTATTGTAGCACGGAAACCTTCGATTTTCAAGGCATTTGGCAAATTTCACGCGAGGTTTGCCGCCCGGCGCATAAAATCAGACTTTTCGGCATACTGTTAGTTTTTACTAACCAATTTTCTTCTCAGGTATGGTCGGGATCCGGCTCAACCGGTGCGCGGCGGCCCCCGCGCAGGTAGGTACACTCGCTCCGTTTATAGATTTTCGGGGCAAGGCTTTCCACATTGCTGCGCACCTTCAGGGTACCGGCTACCACGTTGGCTTCCAGCACAGTACCCTCGCCGTCCGGCGTGCGCACCACACTGCCGGGCTGCGGGGTGATGGAATTCAAGTATTCATAGCTCTTCTGCTCGTAAGCCAGGCAGCACATCAAACGGCCGCATGCACCGCTGATCTTGGCCGGGTTCAGACTCAACCCCTGTTCCTTTGCCATCTTGATGGAAACCGGCTGGAAGTTTTTCAAAAACCGGCTGCAGCAGAACGGCTGGCCGCACACGCCCAAGCCGCCCAGCATCTTGCTTTCATCGCGCACACCGATTTGGCGCAGCTCAATGCGGGTGTGGAACTGCCCGGCCAGGTCCTTGACCAGCTCGCGGAAGTCCACACGGTTGTCGGCGGTAAAATAGAACACCAGCTTGCTGCGGTCGAGCGTGTACTCGGCATCCACCAGCTTCATCTGCAGCTTATGGGCGGCAATGCGCTTTTCGCACAGTTCAAAGGTGGCTTTCTCGTCCGCACGGTTCTGGCGCATGCGGCGCACATCCACGCCGTCCGCCAGCCGGATGACCGGCTTGATCTCCCGCGGGAAGCTGCCGGAGGCAATTTCATGTGCGCTGCGCACGACCTCGCCGCATTCCACGCCGCGGGCCGTTTCCACAATCACAAATTCCCCTTCCTTGATTTCCAGTTCCTTGGGGTCAAAGTAATAGGCGCGGCCGCTTTCCTTAAATTTAACAGAGATAACTTTCATTTCAATATCCTATCTATCGGGATTGGTGTATCGTTTCAGGGGTACCTGCCCTACCTGGCAGCCATTTCCATGCCACACACGGTCAGGGCAAGGCGCAGATTGCCGTTTGCCTTCATGGCGCGGCGGGCGGCTTCCGCCGCGCGCAGGATCCGCGCTGCGGTATCGGGCTGAACGCCATCAAAACCGGAGCGGCGCAGAGCGGCGCTGGCGGCCTGGGTCGCCTGCCACAGCACAGCGGCAGCGCTGTCCTTATCTTTTTCATAGCCCGCCAGCAGCGCCTGCACACGGTAGGTGTCCTGCTGCTGGGCCTGGCGGCACAGCTCCCGCGCCGCGGCACGAGCCACCTTGGCCGCCGGGTCGGTCAGCGCTTTCAGGCACAGGCCAATGTGCCCCTCATACAAAAAAGCCAGATCCTGTGCATTCTGTTCGTTCAGCTCCGGTTGTGCTGTGCGCAGGGCAGCGGCACATTCTTCGGTCGGCACCGGTGCCATGGTGTAAGCCGCACACCGGCTGCGGATGGTGGGCAGCACCGCCGCCGCACTGGAAGCCGTCAAAAGGAACATGACTCCCTCCGGCGGCTCCTCCATAATTTTCAGCATTGCGTTGGCCGAAGCCCCATTCAGGTTCTGCGCGCCATAAATAAACAGCACACGGCCCTCTGCATCCGAAGAAAGGGCTGATTTCTGGATATTCTGCCGCGCATCCCGGATGGCTTCCACCTTGATCTGGCCGGAAGCCCCCTCCCCACGCACCACAATGGATTCGGTATCCTGCCCGCGCAGAACCGCCTCGGCATGGGGGCCACCATTGGGGTACAGATAATCCGCCGCCAGGCAGCGCGCGGCAAAGCCGGCACCGCAGCCCGGCTCCCCCACCAGCAAAATGCTGTGGGCGATCCGCCCGCTGCCCAGCGCCGTCTTTAAGTCCTGTTTCAGTTCACGGTTGCCCGCAATGCGTTCCAGCATTGGCATTACAGCTTTTCAAACCGTTCTACGTTGGTCACAAAAATGGTTGCGCCGCCAACGGTCACCTCAATGGGCATAGCGGTTTCCAGCCCAACGCCGATGGAAGCGGTGCCGGGAACGATCTCGGTGCGCTGTTTGCAGCAGCGGGAGATCACCTTGATGCAGTCGTCCACACGCTCGTCCTCGGTGCCGATCAGCAGGGTCATGTTGCCCGCCATCAGAAAGCCGCCGGTGGTGGCCAGGCGGGTCACATAGAACTTTGCCTTGATCAGTTCGTTACAAACATTTTTGGAATCTTCTTTATTTACAATCGCAGTAATCAGTTTCATGGTCAAAACCTCCATTTTGTGATTGAAATTCTGTCACACCAAAAGTCCGGTCGGTACAAACCCCGCCGGGTCTGTATGGTTCAGGCAGCACCGCACATCTTTGGATGATGCTGTACCACCTTTATTCGTTTCCCCCGCCGAAAATGCCGCATCGCCTTATTTCCGGTTGATTTTTTTCTCCCAGTCTTTGCGGCGCTTGTAGCTCACAATAGCATCCTTGGCCGTGGTGAACATCTCACCACCAAAGAACGCCAGGAACCCGGCAATGCCGAACAGCAGGCTGACCCTGCTGGCAAAGTTGCCGGTCAAAAACTCCAGCACCCACATAGCCGCAGCCGCAATGCCCATCCATTTCATCTTAATGGGCAGGATAAAGAACAGCAGCACCTGCTGCTCCGGCCACATCCACGCATAGGCAAAGAACAGGCTGAGGAAAATGCCCGATGCACCCGCGCTCCCGGTGATCAGACAGGCGGCCAATGCACCCACCATGCCCACCAGAATGTACATCATAAAGCGGAAATCGCCCCACGCGCGCTGCAATGAGTTGCCGACCCACCAGCGGAAATACAGCGTCAGCAGCAACTGAATGCCCGTTGACAGCGGCGGAACAAACAAAAAGGTCACAACACGCCAGATCTGCCCGCTCATTAAAGAAGTCCTGTTCAGCGTGATGGCATAGTAGAAGTTCTGATTGATGACCATCACAATGACCCAGGCAATCAGCTGCCCGACCAGGATAATGTTCATCAGATTGGGGATGCCATACCGTCCCCATCGGCGTTCCAGTTTATCGATCCAGCGCATAAGCCCTCCGGTTTGTTGAAAATTCAGCATTTTCCGCCCCGTCCGGCACAGTTTTCCACAACCATAGTGGACAGTCAGGGCGGTAAACTGTGTGTTTATTGTAGCATCTCCAGGGTAAAAGTTCAATATTTTGTTGTCGGGCCGGCATATATCCCCATGAAAAAACAACTTTTGCGTGTAAAGTGTGGAAAACCCGTTTAGTTTTCCACACTTTCAACCGAGTTTTCAACATTTTCACCGTGGAAAAGGTGAATACATTGCGTTGATAACCTCGGTGGGATATCCAATATGTTAAAATGCGCGTCAAAAGTCCTTTTTCATGGAAAGAATAATGAATAAAGAATAATGCTGGTGTGCGTGCCGTGCAGGCACATTCAAATAGGCCCACTATCCCTATTGGAGATTTTTCTCTTCTTATTATCCCTCTTCCCCTTTATCTCCCAATAAAAAACGCGCCCAGCCCAATTTTTTTGAGCCGAGCGCAGCGAAGGCGATCCACCTTCATTATTCTTTATTATTTATTATTTATTCTTTTTTAATTTTCCCGTGCTCACCACCGTCAACACATCCCCATCCACCTTAAACTTTACCTCCACGCCGCCAAAGCTCAGACCGTACAGGCGTTCGGGGTCGTGCTGGTAGCTGGGGCGGGGGTCGCTGCGGAGCACGCCGAGTAGGGCATCCCGCTTGTCCGCCGGGATCTGTTCCAGCACTTCCGGTTCCGCCTGTACCTGCAGCGTATAAAACTTTGTGGTGTCGGTAAAGCCACCGCGGGCATCCGGGTGAGCATCCACATAGGGCAGGTAGGGCTTGATGTCAAAAATCGGCGTACCATCCAAAAGGTCGGCCCCGCCAACGGTCAGTACCGGTCCCTGCGGGGTGTTGGGTTCCACTTTCAGCAGCTTTACGCTGGAAAGCCCCAGCGCATTGGGCCGGAACGGGCTGCGGGTGGCAAACACCCCCATGCGGGTATTGCCGCCCAGCCGCGGCGGGCGCACGGTGGGGCGCCAGTTGGTGCCATCCTGCCCGGCCTGCACCACGGTGGAAAATTGCCACACCAGCCAGATATAATCGTACCCATCCAGCCCGCGCACCGCATCCGGGCTGCGGAACTCCGGTTCAAACACAATGCGTGCCCGCAGTTCCTCTACCAGCCCGCTCTGCCGCGGAATGCCGAATTTTTCCGAGAAGTCCGTTTCAATATGCGCGATCTGCGCCAGCGTGTAAGCCATCTTTCCCTCGTTTTGTTTCTTTGTCCGGGTATGCTGCTGTTACCGCCCCAAAAACCGTTGCAGCAGTCCCTTCGGCTTCCGGTCGGCCTCCGCCAGGCGGCGGTAATACTTCCAGTCGCCCTCATAAATAGAACCCCAGCAGCTGCGGTTGCGGCGCAGGTGCGGCCCTTTTTCAAAAATACCGGTCAAAAATTCTGCGCACGCCTCGTCCGTCACATAGCGTGCCGCGCGGGAGCTTCCATCCGGTGCCAGAATCGGCGCATGGCACATCGCAAGGAACTTTTCATCGTCCCGGTCAATCTCATCGATTGCCGCGATCAGCGCCGCCGTATCTGGGTAATCATCCGCGCACAAAAAGGCCGCAGGGTTAAATTCCTGCTTCACATCCGGCGCGCCCCAGTAAATGGGCACCGTGGCTGCGGCAAAGGCATCCACGATTTTTTCGGTGCAATATCCCGGCCCGCGGCTGTTCTCATACGCAATAGAGAATTTATACCAACGCTGGAACGCCAATTTGTCTGTCACCGGCCCGCCGATGTTGTTCATATAGCCACCGCCGCTGTCCACTGGGCGGTGGGCATTCAGCGCAGCAAAAAATTCATTGCGCTCGTTGGAATAGTCATTGCTCACCACAAAGTTGCAGAATTTTTTCTTTGCCAGCAGTTCCTCATCCGGTACCGTATGCTTGGTCAGAGCCGGAGCCCAGCTGCTGCGCATGGCGTACAGCGGCAGCCGCAGGTAGCGCCCATCAAAATCCAGCACCTCGAACCCCATGGCATAGTCATACAGGTTCAGGTCCGGCCAGCTGTCCTCGCCGGAAAACTGGATGCGGCAGCAATCATACTTCAAAAAGTCAAAGCCAAAAGTCCCGCAGAGTACAAAATCCGGCTTTTCCTCCGGCTCATTGCAGAACGTGATCTCCCACCCGGCATGTTCCAGCGCCTGGGTAAAATAGTTATCGCGGGCGTCCCAGTCCGGGGCCAAGTCACAAAACGCCAAGCGCACCTGCTTTTTCCCCGGCATTTCAGCCCTCCCCGCGCTGGCGCAGCCAGGCATATTTCAACATTGCGGTCACGGTTTTGCTATCGCGGATTTCGTCCGTCATCACCATCTGCAATACATCGTCAAACGGCAGGGCGGCCACATCCAAAAATTCCCCATCGTCCAGGTGCTGGCTGGTGGGTTTCAGGCCCTTGGCCGCCCAGATATAAATTTTCTCGCTGTCATAGCCCACAGTCGGGTACAGCACCCCCAGGTTGATGAACCGTTCCGCCGTCACGCCGCACTCTTCTTCCAGCTCACGCTTGGCTGCTTCAAACGGGTCTTCGTCCTTTTCCAGTTTGCCGGCCGGCAGTTCCCACAGTTCTTCTTTCAGTGCGTAACGGTACTGGCGCACCATCAGCACCTTGTCATCATCTGTCAGGGGCAGAATGCACGCCCCTCCGTTGTGGTGTACCACCTCGCGGAAGCTGGTCATGCCATTTTCCAGCTCCACCTGGTCCATGGTCACGCGGAACACGTTCCCCTTAAAAATTTCTTTGGAGTTCAGTTTTATTTCGGTATGCTGCATGGCAGATCATAGCTCCCTTCCTATCATCCGGCTGGATGTGCTTCTATTAAATATGTACATTTTCCGGCCTGTGGCCGGGCTTTGCTTGCCGTTTTATACTTACTTTGATTGTAATTGTCCCGCCCCGCCCTGTCAAGCTTCCGGCGTATTTTCCATTGGCTGTGCCGTTTTATTTTTCAAATTTTCTCTGCTTTCTGGCTTTTGTTTTGTCAGCCGGGCCATTTTTGTGCTGTTTTTCTGATTTTTCAGCCTATGCAGTCCTATTTATTTCCCTACTTCAGCTAATTTGCACAAAACCCTGCCACAAAACGGTCAACCTGCACACAAGCGCGCAAAATTTTTGTGCAACATTCTAACCGAATAGGCTTTACTATTCCGCCCCTTTTTTGGTAAAATAAGCTTAAGCAAGAGCGCCATCTGCCAGGTTCGCAAGAGTTTGACCGGGTGGTACTGCCTGTGGGCTTTTGCCGCAGCCTACCCGCTGCAAGGAGCAAGTATTGCAGCAGGGGCACACAGGTGCTAATCTAACTGGGAATGTCCCTCCGGCATTCCCTAGTAAACGGAGGAAAAAAAATGCCAAGAGCAAAACAGTCCATGGATGGCAATACCGCGGCTGCGCATGTAGCTTATGCGTTTACCGATGTTGCTGCCATCTACCCGATTACCCCCTCCAGCCCGATGGCAGACACTGTTGACCAGTGGAGCGCTGCCGGCCTGAAGAACATTTTCGGGAACCAGGTCAAGGTTGTTGAAATGGAGTCCGAGGCTGGCGCCGCAGGTGCTGTGCACGGTTCTCTGGGCACCGGTGCTATCACCACCACCTTCACCGCTTCTCAGGGTCTTCTGCTGATGATCCCCAACATGTACAAAATCGCAGCCGAGCAGCTGCCCTGCGTTTTTGACGTTTCCGCCCGTACCGTTGCTACCCAGGCCCTGAACATCTTCGGTGACCACAGCGACGTTATGGCCGTTCGTCAGACCGGTTTTGCCATGCTGTGCGAATCCAACCCTCAGGAAGTTATGGATCTGAGCCCCGTTGCTCACCTGTCCGCTATCGAAGGCCATGTTCCGTTCGTGAACTTCTTCGATGGCTTCCGTACTTCTCACGAGATCCAGAAGATCGAAAAGTGGGATTACGAAGACCTGAAGGAAATGTGCAACATGGAGGCTGTTGAGGAGTTCCGTGCCAAGGCTCTGAACCCCGAACATCCCAAGATGCGCGGTTCTCACGAAAACGGCGACGTTTTCTTCCAGCATCGTGAAGCCTGCAACCCGGCATACGAGGCACTGCCCGCAGTTGTCGAGAAGTACATGGCCAAGATCAACGAAAAGCTGGGCACCAACTATGACCTGTTCAACTACTACGGCGCTCCCGATGCAGACCGCGTCATCATCGCTATGGGCTCCATCTGCGACGTTGCCGAAGAAGTTGTTGACTACCTGACCGCTAAGGGCGAGAAGGTTGGCCTGGTTCTGGTTCGTCTGTATCGTCCTTGGGTTTCTTCTGCTCTGCTGAAGGTTCTGCCCAAGACCGCAAAGAAGATCGCAGTTCTGGACCGCACCAAGGAGCCCGGCTCCCTGGGCGAACCCCTGTACCTGGATGTTGCCACCACCCTGCGTGAAGCTGGCATGAACGATGTTGTCCTGACCGGCGGCCGTTACGGCCTGGGCTCCAAGGACACCCCGCCGTCCAGCGTGTTCGCCATCTACACCGAACTGGAGAAGGCTGATCCGAAGCCTCGCTTCACCATCGGCATCACCGATGACGTCACCAACCTGAGCCTGCCCGAAGTCAAGCCCGCTCCGATCACCTCTGCTCCTGGCACCAAAGAGTGCAAGTTCTGGGGTCTCGGCGGCGACGGCACTGTCGGCGCAAACAAGAACTCCACCAAGATCATTGGCGACCATACCGACAAGTACATTCAGGCTTACTTCCAGTATGACTCCAAGAAGACCGGCGGCGTTACCATCAGCCATCTGCGCTTTGGCGATAAGCCCATCCGCAGCCCCTACTACATCAACCAGGCTGACTTCGTTGCCTGCCATAACCCCGCTTACATCCACATGGGCATGAAGATGGTCCAGGATGTCAAGCCGGGCGGCGTCTTTATGATCAACTGCCAGTGGACCGATGCCGAGCTGGATGAGCACCTGAATGCTGCCGACAAGAAGTACATTGCCGACAACAACATTCAGCTGTACACCATCAACGCTATCGATAAGGCTATCGAGATCGGCATGGGCAAGCGCACCAACACCATCCTGCAGTCTGCCTTCTTCAAGCTGGCCGACGTCATGCCCATCGACGATGCCGTCGAGTACATGAAGGCCGCTGCCAAGAAGAGCTACGGCAAGAAGGGCGACGCTGTTGTCCAGATGAACTGGAAGGCTATCGACGCCGGCCTGGACGCTGTCCATAAGGTCGAGGTCCCCGCCTCCTGGTCCAACCCCGCTGCTGATCCGGCTCCGAAGGCCCTGAAGGGACCCGAGGCTCTGGTCAAGCAGATCCGCGACGTTATGGAGCCCATCTCCCGTATGGACGGCGACAGCCTGCCTGTCTCCGCCTTCGAGGGCAACGTCAACGGCGAGTGGGAGCAGGGTGCTTCCGCTTACGAGAAGCGCGGCACGGCTGTTATGGTTCCCGAGTGGAACGCCGAGAAGTGCATCCAGTGCAACCAGTGTGCCTTCGTCTGCTCTCACGCCACCATCCGTCCGTTCTGCCTGACTGCTGCTGAGGCTGAGGCTGCGCCCGCTTCCACCAAGCTGGCCGACACCAAGCCCAAGGCAAGCGAGTACAAGTTCACCATGGCCGTGTCTCCTCTGGACTGCATGGGCTGCGGCGAGTGCGTCACCGTCTGCCCGACTGCCGCTATCGAGATGAAGCCGCAGGAGAGCCAGTCCGAGCAGCAGGCTGCTTTCGACTACTGCGTCGAGAACATCCGCAAGAAGGACAACATCCCCGGCGTTGTTTCCGAGGTTTCCGTCAAGGGCTCCCAGTTCAACCAGCCGCTGCTTGAGTTCTCCGGCTCCTGCGCTGGCTGCGCCGAGACCTCTTACGCCCGCCTGATCACCCAGCTGTTCGGCGAGAAGATGTTCATCTCCAACGCTACCGGCTGCTCCTCCATCTGGGGCGGCACCGCTTCCATCAGCCCCTACACCACCAACAAGGCTTCCGGCCACGGCCCCGCATGGATCAACTCCCTGTTCGAGGACAACGCCGAGCATGGTCTGGGTATGCAGATCGGTTATGAGACCGTCCGCGAGAACCTGATCACCAAGGTCGAGGCCCTGAAGGGTAAGAACGCTGAGCTGGATGCTGTCATCGACAAGTTCCTGGAGACCAAGAACAACACCAAGGCCAACGACGAGCCCGCAAAGGCCCTGATCGCTGCCCTGGAGGCCTGTGGCTGCGACGAGTCCAAGGAGATCCTGAAGGACAAGCAGTACCTGGCCAAGAAGAGCTTCTGGATCTTCGGCGGCGACGGCTGGGCTTATGACATCGGTTACGGCGGCCTGGATCACGTCCTGGCTTCCGGCCACGACGTCAATGTTATGGTCTTCGACACCGAGATGTACTCCAACACCGGCGGACAGGCTTCCAAGGCCTCCAACATCGGTG
>ERZ773193.4292-NODE-4292-length-11649-cov-11.533811_pt1 | contig 11649 bp, 9 predicted proteins | sample MGYA00511110_ERZ773193 | MGnify/ENA primary metagenome ERZ773193 (study PRJEB29015, sample SAMEA2737784) | human gut metagenome | biome: human gut; feature: human-associated habitat; material: faeces | place: China | collected 2012 ...
TTGGAAGTGATTCCGGGACGGCGCTTTTTACTATCCGCACATTCGATTTCCGCTATTCCTCCTGCTGCTGTGATTACAGAAAGGAACGGGAGGTTATGCGAATGGAGAGATTCGTCGCAGATGAACGATGCCGTTGCCTGCGGACATTCCTTTGCGTAATACAATAACCGCAGAATCAAATGAAAACTAAACGGCCTGAGCCCTGTGCAGTACAGGATTCAGACCGTTCAGATCGCTTAATTCTTATTTTGTCTAACTTTTGGGGGGCACTTCACACTGGCGTTCCGCTCTTTTTATCACATTTCGCTAAATTCCCGGATGGGGCTTACTTCTTCAGCTTCTGATCCACCACCTCGTGGAGCATGGCGGTGAAGCCCGCCACGGTCATGGCACCCAGATCCTCGCCGGTACGGGTACGGACGGAGACGGTACCCGCCTCCATATCCCGGTCGCCCACCACCAGCATATAGGGGATCTTCTCCAGTGTGGCCTCACGGATCTTCTTGCCGATCTTCTCGTTGCGGCTGTCCACCTCCACCCGGAAGCCCTCGCGCCGCAGCTGCTGGGCCTGCTGGGCGCAGTAGTCGGCGGCCCGGTCGGTGATGGGCAGCAGGCGCACCTGCTCCGGCATCATCCAGGTGGGCAGCGCACCGGCGTACTCCTCGATGAGGTAGGCCAGCGTCCGCTCGTAGCAGCCCAGAGAGGTACGGTGGATGATATACGGCAGGGCCTTGTTGCCGTTTTCGTCGATGTAGTACATCCCGAAGCGCTCGGCCAGCAGCATATCGATCTGGATGGTGACCAGCGTATCCTCCTTGCCGTACACGTTCTTATACTGGATATCCAGCTTGGGGCCATAGAAGGCGGCCTCGTCGATGCCGATGGAGTAGTGAACGTCCAGATCCTTCAAAATCTTCTCCATGGTGCTCTGGGCGTGATCCCACTGCTCCGCCGTACCCTCGTACTTGTTGTTGGGGTTGGCGGGATCCCACTGGGAGAACCGGAAGGTACACTTATCCAGCAGACCCACGGTGCCGAGGCAGTACTTGGCCAGCGCCAAGCAGCCCTTGAACTCCTCCTCCAGCTGATCGGGACGCAGCACCAGATGGCCTTCGGAGATGGTGAACTGGCGCACGCGGATCAGGCCGTGCATCTCGCCGGAATCCTCGTTGCGGAACAGGGTGGACGTCTCGCCCAGCCGCATGGGCAGGTCACGGTAGGAGCGCTGGCGGTTCAGATACACCTGATACTGGAAGGGGCAGGTCATGGGCCGCAGGGCAAAGCACTCCTTCGTCTCGTCATAGGGGTCGCCCAGCACGAACATACCGTCCAGATAGTGATCCCAGTGGCCGGAAATTTTATACAGGTCCCGCTTGGCCATCAGGGGGGTCTTGGTCAGCAGGTAGCCGGCCTTCTCCTCGGTGTCCTCCACCCAGCGCTGCAGCTGCTGGATGACCCGTGCGCCCTTGGGCAGCAGGATGGGCAGACCCTGACCGATGCAGTCCACGGTGGTGAAGTACTCCAGCTCACGGCCCAGCTTGTTGTGATCCCGCTTCAGAGCCTCCTCCCGCTCCTTCAGGTAGGCGTCCAGCTCCTCCTTCTTGGGGAAGGCCACGCCGTAGATACGCTGGAGGGTCTGGCGGCTGCTGTCGCCCCGCCAATAGGCGGCGTTGCAGGCCGTCAGCTTGATGCCGTTGCCCTTGATGCGGCCGGTGGAATCCAGATGGGGGCCGGCGCACAGATCAGTGAACTCGCCCTGCTTATAAAAGGAGATGTGGGCGTCGGCGGGCAGGTCGTTGATGAGCTCCACCTTGTAGGGCTCCTCCCGCTCCTCCATGAACTTCAATGCCTCCTCACGGGGCAGCTCGAAGCGCTCCAGCTTCAGCTTCTCCTTGCAGATCTTCCGCATCTCCGCCTCGATCTGGGCCAGATTCTCCTGTGTGAAGGCAAAGGGTGCGTCCAGATCGTAGTAAAAACCGCCGTCGATGGACGGGCCGATGGCCAGCTTCACCTCCGGCCACAGGCGCTTGACGGCCTGAGCCAGCACGTGGGAGCAGGTGTGCCAATAGGTCTTGCGATACTCCTCGTTTTCAAACGTGTACTTGTTTTCTTCGCTCATGATAGCTTCCTCCTTACTTGGTCGGGGCGGGCAACAAAAAACCCCGCCCCTGATACGGTTCAGGGGTGAGGTAAAATAGCTTTACTCCACGGTTCCACCCTGCTTACGGAAATTTTTCCGTCGCTCGTGATCTCTGTAACGGGAGAACCCGGCCCGGCCTACTGGTTTCCGTTCGGCGAGCGGCTCGGAGGGGGTACCGTTCCGCTTCCCGTCAGATCCCTTGCACCACGGGGGGACCCTCTCTGTGACCTTCTGCGGACAGCTTCCTCGTCTATGCCTTTTTTATACCCCAGAATATAGCACCCCCGGCGGCGGTTGTCAACGGCCTTTTTGAAGTTTTCCCCGGATAAAACAAAAAAAACTACCCTTTTCACAGGAACTGTGCTATGATATAAGAGTATGATTGTCGTTTGATAAGGAGGGGACCTATGCGACATCTGAAACGCCCGGCCCTGTTGGGGCTGTTGCTGCTGGCCTGCCTGCTGCTGGCCGGATGCCAGATGGACAGCACCGTGGAGGAGCTGTTCACCCTGCCCCGCTTGCCCACGGAATACACCACCCTCTCCCGCCAGCTGGATCAGCTGCTGTCGGAGGGCTATGAATACATGGCTCCCACCTCCGGGCGGAACATCCAGTCCCTCCAGATGGTGGACATCGACGGCGACGGGCGGGACGAGGCGCTGGCCTTTTTCCGCCTCAGCAACGGTGAAAAGCCCCTGAAAATTTACGTGTTCCACTCCCGTGAGGACAGCTATGAGCTGGCCTCCATCATCGAGAGCAGCGGCACCGCCATCGACTCCATCTACTATGAGGATCTCACCGGCGACGGTCGGAAGGAGCTGATCGTAGGATGGAAGATCAGCTCCGACGTCCAGACCGTCACCGTCTACGATATGCGGCCCGGCCCGGTGCAGCTGATGCAGAGCAACTACACCCGCCTGTCCTTTCAGGAGCTCAACGGCGACGGCATCCCCAGCCTTCTGCTGCTGCGAACCAACAGCGACAACCAGCCGGTGGCGGAGTTTTGCAGCTGGCAGGAGGGGGCGCTGTCCGTCTCCCACCGCTGCACCCTATCCAGCACCATGGCGGAGCTGAATCAGGGCAGCGTGGTCACCGGCAAGCTGGATCAGGACACCCCGGCGGTGTTCATCACCGGCATCAACAGCCAAGGCATCGCCGTGACGGATATCCTCGTCTGGCAGGAAGACGCCGGGCTCGTCAACGCTGCGCTGGACCGCAGCACGGGGCTCTCCACCGCCACGGTTCCCTATCGTCAGCTGACGCCGCAGGACATCAACGGCGACGGCATCACGGAGCTTCCCCGGCCCGACAGCTCTGTCTCCGACACCAAGCAGGCCGACGGCATGGTCTTTTGGGAGCAGTACCGGCCCGACGGCCTTGCCACCGTGGAGCGCACCTATCACTGCCTGTCCGGCGGCTGGTACTTTATCCTGCCGGAGGATTGGACGGGCGATGTCACCGCTCTCGCCTCGGACGCCGGTATCGGTGAGACGCAGGTAACGTTGTCGGTGCAGGGGGAGAAGGCCCTGAGTATCTGCGCCCTTACCGGCGAAAACCGGGAGCGGCGGGCCCTCCGGGGCAATCGGGTGGTACTCAGGCGCCGCACCGGCACCATTTACGCCGCCGAGACCCTCAGTGAAATCTATTCGCTGGATGAGGAAGCGCTGCGTCATAATTTCAACCTGATCGTCCACTCTTGGGACGCCAACTAACGACATAGAAGGAGTAGCTTATGAAAAAAGTTCTGGTTCTGGAGGATGAATCCAGCATCCGCAGCTTTATCGTCATCAATCTGCGCCGTGCCGGTTATGAGGTCATCGAGGCAGGCACCGGCGAGGAGGCGCTGGAGATGCTGCAGCAGCACAGCGATATCCGTGTGGCGCTGCTGGATGTGATGCTCCCCGGCATCGACGGCTTCGAGGTATGCCGCCGCATCCGGGCCACCAACTCCCGCATCGGCATCATCATGCTCACCGCCCGCTCACAGGAGATGGACAAGGTCACGGGCCTGATGACCGGAGCCGACGACTACGTCACTAAGCCCTTCTCCCCCGCCGAGCTGACGGCACGGGTGGACGCCCTCATGCGCCGCAGCGGCGGCAGCATGGAGGAGCACTCCGGCGAGATCAGCCAGCCCCCCTTCCTGCTGAACACCCGCAACCGCACGCTGGAAAAGAACGGCAAGCCCGTGAAGCTGACGCAGGTGGAGTACTCCATCATGCGGATGTTCATGGAGAATCCCGGCAAGGCCCTGTCCCGTGAGGAGATTTTGGATCTGGTGTGGGGCCGGGATTACTTCGGTGAGCTGAAGATCGTGGACGTGAACATCCGCCGCCTGCGGCTGAAGATCGAGGACAACGCCACCAACCCCACCTTCATCAGCACCGTATGGGGCTACGGCTACAAGTGGGACGCCTGATGGCCCCGCAGCAAGGAGGTGACGGTCCATGAAGGAGCGTCTGCGGATACAGGGCCTGCGAAAGCGCTGGATCCTCAACAGTGTGGGGCCTGTGGTCCTGATACTGGTGCTGGCGGCCATTCTGGCCTCGGCCACCGTGGCCAACAACTACTACGGCTCCGCCCGCTCCACGCTGGAGGCCAAAGCCAAGGCCGGCGCCGACTACTTCAACTCTTACAGCATGAGCAGCTACAGCGAGTACTACCGCAACGCCTCACTGTACGCCGCCAGCTTCGACAGCACCCGCATCGAGCTGCAATTCCTGAATCTCTACGGCCGGGTGGATAACTCCACTCAGGGCGTGGCCGCAGGCACGGCTCCCCAGACCCCGGAGCTCGCACGGGCGCTGGAGAGCGGCAGCATCGAGGTATTCAGCGGCAAGGACCCCGTCACCGGCGAGTCGGTGATGGCCGTCACTACACCCCTGAAGTTCAACGGCTCCACGGTGGCCTTTATGCGCTACGTCACCGCCACCCGGCAGATCGACCATCAGATCCTTCTGACCATCCTCATCATCAGCGCCATCATCGCCGGGGTCATCTGTCTGGTGCTGATCTCCAGTCTGCTGTTCATCAACAGCGTGGTGGCCCCGGTGGCTGAGGTGACGGACGCCGCCAAGCGCATCTCCGGCGGCAGCTACGGCATCCAGCTGCCCAACCCCTACACCGATGAGATGGGGGAGCTGGTGGACAACATCAACGATATGTCCCTGAAAATCAGCCAGAGTGAGAAAATCCAGACGGAGTTCATCTCCTCCGTGTCCCACGAGCTCCGCACTCCCCTGACGGCCATCAATGGTTGGAGCGAGACACTGCTGGAGGACGACGATCCCGCTCAGCTGCGCCGGGGTCTGCACATTATCCTCAAGGAATCCCGCCGACTCACCAACATGGTGGAGGAGCTGCTGGAGTTCTCCAAGATGCAGGACGGTCGTTTTACCCTCCGCATCGAGGACGTGGACCTGCAGACGGAGTTCGAGGACGCCGTTTACACCTATCAGGAGCTGTTCCGACAGGACGGCATCCGTCTGGAGTATGACGACGACGGCGAACTGTACACCGATCCTATCCCCGGCGATCCGGAACGGCTGAAGCAGGTGCTGTGCAACGTACTGGACAACGCCGCCAAGCACGGTGGCTCCGGCAAGCGCATCATCGCCTCCCTGCGGCGAGAGGCGGACAACTATGTCATCCGCATCCGGGACTTCGGGCCCGGCATCCCCCCGGCGGAGCTGCCCTATGTGAAGCAGAAATTCTACAAGGGCTCCTCCAAGGCCCGTGGCAGCGGCATCGGTCTGGCGGTGTGCGATGAGATCATCACCCGCCACGGCGGCACCTTCGAGATCGGCAACGCCGACGGCGGCGGCGCTCTGGTGACCATTACCCTGCCCATTCCGCCCCACACGGAGCATCGATAGAAATAGAACAGTTGTTGCATTTCATTCGAGCAAGTGCTATACTTACGGAAAGGAACTTACATCGTCTATGGAACACAAACCCGGTACATTCCGCACCTCCATCGGCGGACAGGCCCTCATCGAGGGCATCCTCATGCGTGGCCCGGAGAAGCAGGCCATTGTGGTGCGCTCCCCGGAGGGCCTTGTGACCAAGGTGGAGGAGCTGACACTTATCAAGGACAAATACCCCATTCTGGGCCTTCCCATTCTGCGGGGGGCCGTGACCTTTCTGGACTCCATGATCCGGGGCGTCAAGGCCCTGATGTTCTCGGCGGACTACTTCCCCGACGACGAGGCCGCCCAGCCCTCCAAGCTGGACCTGTGGCTGGAAAAGCACGTTCCGGCAGAAAAGCTCCAAAATGTGCTGGTATGGGTGTCGGTGCTGCTGTCGCTGGGCATGACGCTGGTGCTGTTCATGCTGCTGCCCACCTTCGTGGCCGGGCTGTTCCGCGCTCAGAACGCCGCCCTCCATAATCTCATCGAGGGCGTCATCAAGGTGGCTATCTTTCTGGCCTATCTGATCCTCTGCTCCAAGCAGAAGGATGTGCGCCGGGTATTCTGCTACCACGGTGCCGAGCACAAGACCATTTTCTGCTATGAGGCGGGCCTGCCGCTGACGGTGGAAAACGCCCGCATCCAGCCCAAGCATCATCCCCGCTGCGGCACCAGCTTCCTCTTTGTGGTCATTATCGTGTCCATCCTGTGCAGCAGTGTCGTTTTCAGCTACGTCAACTGGCAGAACATCTGGGTCCGTATCGGGATGCATCTGCTGCTGCTGATCCCGGTGGTGGGCATCACCTATGAATTCAACCGGCTGGTGGGGCGGCACGACAACGCCCTCACACGGGTGCTGTCCGCCCCCGGTATGTGGCTCCAGAATTTCACCGTCAACGAGCCGGACGACTCCATGCTGGAGGTGGCCATTGAGGCCTTGAAGCTGGTGCTGCCGGAGGAGAAGGGCAAGGACCGCTGGTGAGAAATTCCCGGCCGTTCTCCCCTGAAAAGCCCAAAATATGACAACGGAGCGTATTATGGCGACTACTTACAACAATTTGTATATGGATATCCGGCAGACTCTCCGCCGGGCAGGCATCGAGGCCGCCACGCTGGAGGCCCGTGAGCTGATGTGTTTCGCCTCCGGCAAGACCCGCAGTCAGCTGGTGCAGGATGGGCAGCTGTATGTCCCTCCGGCCATCGAGGAGCGGGCGAAGGATCTGGTGCGCCGCCATCTGGCGGGGGAGCCGGTGGCCTACCTCATCGGGGAGTGGGAGTTCTATGGACTGCCGCTGGACATCTCCGAAAGCGTGCTGATCCCCCGTCCGGACACGGAGACGCTGGTGGACCACGTGGTAGCGTGGCTGCGGCCCCTGCCGGAGTGCCGGGTGCTGGATCTGTGCGCCGGCTCCGGCTGCATCGGTCTGGCCATCGCCAGTCAGGTCCCCGGCGCACGGGTGGTGCTGGGGGAGCTGGACGAGGGGGCCTTGCGGATCTGCCGCCAGAATATCCGCCGCAACAGTCTCAGCGGACAGGTGGTGTCCTTAAAGATGGACGCTCTGTCCGATCCGCCTCCCCGGCTGGGGGATTTTGACTGTCTGGTGTGCAACCCCCCCTACATTCCCTCCGGGGACATCGCCGGACTGGACGTCTCCGTCCGGGACTATGAGCCCCATCTGGCGCTGGACGGCGGGACCGACGGGCTGGACTTCTACCGCAGCGTCTGCCGCCTCTGGCGGGACGTGCTGCACACCGGGAGCCGCCTGGCCTTCGAGGTGGGCATCGGGCAGGCCGACGACGTGCTGCGGCTCATGCGGAGCGAGGGCTTCGGTGAGCTGGAGATCCTGCCGGACCCGGCGGGCATCCCCCGTGTGGTGACGGGCCTGCGCTATCAGGAGGTCTATGCCGACGCCTGATGGCCGACGAAACGACTTTGTAAATCGATGGGCCTCTGCCCATTTACCACGAAAATTTTCATTGATACAGGAGGAAGAAACATGGCAGCGAAGAAAGACAGTTCGATAGCTGCTCCCGTGGTCTCCGACAAGAAAAAGGCGCTGGAGACCGCCATGCAGCAAATCGAAAAAACCTACGGCAAGGGCTCTATCATGCGCTACGGCGACAATGTGCAGCCCAATGTGGAGGCCATCCCCACCGGCTCTCTGGCGCTGGATCTGGCGCTGGGCATCGGCGGCGTACCCCGTGGCCGCATCATCGAGATCTATGGGCCTGAGTCCTCCGGTAAGACCACGCTGGCTCTGCACGTTCTGGCGCAGGCCCAGAAAATGGGCGGCGAGGTGGCCTTCGTGGATGCCGAGCACGCTCTGGATCCCACCTATGCCCGTGCGCTGGGGGTGAAGATCGAGGATATGCTCATCTCCCAGCCGGACACCGGTGAGCAGGCGCTGGAGATCACCGAGGCGCTGGTGCGCTCCGGGGCCATCGACGTGGTGGTGGTGGACTCCGTGGCCGCTCTGGTCCCCCGTGCCGAGATCGAGGGTGAGATGGGCGACAGCTTCGTGGGGCTCCATGCCCGGCTCATGAGTCAGGCGCTGCGGAAGCTGACGGGCATCATCGCCAAGACCAATACCGTGGTCATCTTCATCAACCAGCTGCGGGAAAAGGTGGGCGTCATGTACGGTAACCCGGAGGTCACCACCGGCGGCCGGGCGCTGAAGTTCTACGCCTCCGTCCGCATCGATGTACGCCGCATCGAGACGCTGAAGTCCGGCGGCGAGATGATCGGCAACCGCACCCGCGCCAAGGTGGTCAAGAACAAGGTGGCGCCTCCCTTCCGTGAGGCGGAGTTCGACATCATGTACGGCGAGGGCATCAGTAAGCTGGGCGAGATGCTGGATCTGGGCGTGAAGCTGGATCTGGTACAGAAGAGCGGCTCTTGGTTCAACATGGGCGAGGTGCGTCTGGGTCAGGGCCGTGATGCCGCCAAGCAATATCTGCGGGATCATCCCGACGAGGCCGACGCACTGGAGGCCAACATCCGCCGGGACTTCCACAAGCTGATGAGCAATCAGTCCAAGGTGGCGGCACGGGCCGCAGGCCGTGCGGTGGATGTATCCGCCGACGACTTCGACGATGCGGATTGATCGCATCGAGCCATCCCGCCGCAGGAAGGATCGGGTACTGGTGTTTCTGGAGGGGGGCGACCTGCTGCGGGTGACGGAGCAGGAGCTGCTGGTCTTCGGACTGCGGCCCGGTCTGGAGCTGCCGGAGCAGCTGCTGGCACAGGTAGAGCAGTCCGCCAAGCGGTCGGAGATGAAGGCCCGTGGCGCCCGACTCACCGGCAGCCGAATGCTTTCGAAAAAGCAGGTGATGGAGCACCTGACCCGTAAGGGCGGCGACCGGGAGCTGGCGGAGGATACAGCCCAGTGGCTGGAGGAGTTGGGGGCCGTGGACGAGTCGGCCTACGCCGCCGCCATTGCCCGGCACTATGCCGCCATGGGCTACGGCCCCGGCCGGGTACGGCAGGAGCTGCAGCGCCGGGGCATCCCGCAGGAGCTGTGGGACGATGCGCTGGCCCTGCTGCCGGAGGGCGAGGAGGCCATCGAGCGCTTTATCCGCAGCAAGTGTAAAGGGAAGCCCCTTGATCGAGAGACGCAGCGCAAGCTGGCTGCCGCTCTCCAGCGGCGGGGCTTTTCCTGGCAGGAGATCCGTCCGGTGCTGAACCGTCTGGGCGAGGAAATGGCGGAGGAATAGGGAGAATCCCTTCCCAAAGGTAAATTGCTCCTATGCAAAACCACCTCCGGCGGCATATTTTTGCCGATCATTCTTCTTATTGCCTCCGGCGGCAGCAGATCACATTTTCATCGTCTATCCAGAGAGCATCTCCTTGAATGCTCCTTTGCAAGATCACAAATCCACATACCAAACATCAGAGGAAACACAGCATGAACGTATCATTTATATCCCTGGGCTGCGACAAAAACCGGGTGAACACCGAGCAGATGATGGCCCTGTGCCTACAGGCCGGACATACCGTGCAGGAGGATTGCTCCGGCAGCGACGTGGTGGTCATCAACACCTGCGGCTTCATCGACAGCGCCAAGAGCGAGGCCATCGATACCATTCTGGCGGCGGCGGAGCTGAAGGCCGCCGGTGAGGTGGGCAAAATTCTGGTAACGGGCTGTCTCAGCCAGCGGTATCAGGCGGACATTCTGGAGGAGCTGCCGGAGATCGACGGCATCATGGGGACCGGCTGCTTCGGTGACATCGTCACGGCGCTGGAGCAGGTGGTGAACGGTCAGGAGTGCCGCCATTTTGCCGACATCAACGGCCCCGTGGAGGAGCTGCCCCGTGTGTTGTCCACCCCCCGGCAGTACGCCTATCTCCGCATTGCTGAGGGGTGCAGCAACCGCTGCGCCTACTGCGTGATCCCCTCCCTGCGGGGCAAATACCGCAGCCGCCCCATGGAGGGCCTTCTGGAAGAGGCCAGGGAGCTGGCGGACGCCGGCGTGAAGGAAGTCACGCTGCTGGGCCAGATCGTCAACCGATACGGCAGGCAGATGGAAACGGCAGGCGGCAAGGGCGGCTTCGTCCAGCTGCTGGAAGCCGTGCATGAAGTGGAAGGAATCCGGCGCATCCGCTTCGTTTCCCCGCATCCCATCGGTTTCCGCCAGGATCTGGTGCAGGCGTTCACCTACCTTCCCAAGTTGTGCAGTCACATTCATTTCCCGATGCAGAGCGGCAGCAACCGCATCCTGAAAATGATGCGCAGGCCGTACAGGAATGAAACCTATCTGGACCTTTGCTCCCGGATGAAGCAGGCACGCCCGGATTTGTCCATCACCACGGATATCATTGTGGGCTTCCCAGGAGAAACGGAGGAGGATTACCTGCTGACCAGGCAGGCCGTGGAACAGGTCCAGTTTGACAACGCATTCATTTTCCGCTATTCCCCGCGCCGCGGCACACCCGCCGCCGTGATGGAGAATCAGATTCCGGAAGAAGTGAAGGAAGCGCGCAACCAGGATCTTCTGGCCGTAGTCAATGAAATAGCTATCCGGAAAAACCGGGATCTGGTAGGCACCGTGCAGGAAGTTCTTCTGGAAGGGCCGTCCAAAACGAATGCGGCGCGCCTCTCCGGCCGGACCTCCCAGAACAAGCCCGTCATGGTGGATGCCGCCCCTGACCTGGCGGGAGAGATCCTTCCCATCCGCATTGAGGAAAGCACGGGATTTACTCTGTACGGCGTTCCATGCCCCTCCAGGGGATGATTTGCACGCCCTTTTCTTCCATCCGCAGATAGAGGGTTCCGGTTTCCCGGAGACGGTATATGGCTGTTCCCTCCGGTACGGGGCATTCATGCTCCGTCGTGAAAATGACTGCGCGGGCGCCTGTGGCCCTGATCCACGCCGCGCTGTCCACCGGGTCGCGCGGATGATGCCCGATGAGCAATACGTCCGCCCGCGGTGTTTTCTCCGCACGCGCCAGGGAAGAAAACCCGGTATTCCCTATCATCAGGAACCGCCGCCCGCGGCATTCCCATGACAACACCCGGTTCCGGTCCTGACGGATTCCCGTGCGCAACGGGACAGGAAAATCTTCCAGCACAAGTGCATTGCCCGGCCGTAACCTCCATTGCCG
>ERZ773193.4311-NODE-4311-length-11586-cov-3.413494_pt1 | contig 11586 bp, 10 predicted proteins | sample MGYA00511110_ERZ773193 | MGnify/ENA primary metagenome ERZ773193 (study PRJEB29015, sample SAMEA2737784) | human gut metagenome | biome: human gut; feature: human-associated habitat; material: faeces | place: China | collected 2012 ...
TTTGCCTGTTACCATACATTTACCCTCCTCTTCGGGAGCATCGAATGGAATACAGCGGATGGTTGCTTTCGTTTCGTTCTTGATAAGTTCTTCTGTTTCCGGAGTTCCATCCCAATGACACAGGAAGAATCCGCCTTTCGTGTCCAACAAAGTCTTGAACTCCTCGTAAGAGTCCACTTTTGTAATCAATTTAGAACGACGTTCCAAAGCCAGTTTGTATATATTTTCCTGAATTTCCTCCAACAACGTCTCGATATGTTGTTCCACACCTTCCAATGGCAATGTTTCCTTGGTCAAAGTATCACGACGAGCCACTTCAATCGTACCGTTTTCAAGATCACGTTCCCCCATAGCCAGACGTACCGGAACTCCTTTCAACTCGTAATCGGCAAATTTCCAACCCGGTTTCTGTGTGTCACGATCATCAAATTTCACGCTGATTCCCGCAGCCTTTAATTTATCCATCAAACCGCTAACCGTTTTACGGATTTTTTCTAATCCTTCCAAACTCTTATAAATAGGCACTATTGCCACTTGCAACGGGGCTAATTTCGGGGGTAATACCAAACCGTTATCATCGGAATGTGACATGATCAGCGCTCCCATCAAACGGGTAGAAACTCCCCATGAAGTTGCCCATACATATTCCTGCTTTCCCTCTTTCGTGGCAAATTGTACATCAAAAGCTTTCGCAAAGTTCTGGCCCAAGAAATGAGAAGTTCCAGACTGAAGAGCTTTCCCATCCTGCATCATAGCTTCGATTGTCAAAGTATCCAATGCACCGGCAAAACGTTCCGTTTCACTCTTATGCCCCATAATCACCGGCATTGCCATCCATTTCTCTGCAAATTCTGCATACACCCGAATCATTTTCTGAGCCTCCTCAACAGCCTCCTCTCTCGTCGCGTGAGCAGTGTGCCCTTCTTGCCACAAGAATTCGGCCGTACGCAGGAACATACGCGTCCGCATCTCCCAGCGCATCACGTTCGCCCATTGATTACAAAGGATAGGAAGATCACGATAAGACTGAATCCAGTTTTTATAAGTATTCCAAATAATCGTTTCTGAAGTCGGACGAATAATATATTCCTCTTCCAATTTAGCTGCAGGGTCCACAACAACCCCACCTCCATTCGGATCATTTTTTAATCGATAATGAGTTACAACCGCACATTCTTTCGCAAACCCCTCCACGTGATCAGCCTCTTTTGAAAAGAAAGATTTGGGGATTAACAATGGAAAATAAGCATTACTATGCCCCGTTTCCTTGAACATCTTGTCCAATTGTTGTTGCATTTTTTCCCATATGGCATAACCGTAAGGCTTAATCACCATACATCCTCTTACAGCTGAATTCTCTGCTAATCCGGCTTTTACGACCAGATCATTGTACCATTGCGAATAATTTTCTTCTCTTGAAGTTAAAAACTTAGCCATCTCATTATTTTTTGATAAAACAGCAGCAAATTTAAAACAAAAACTAGGAAATCCGATTATTATTTTCTATTTTTATAACATAGAATACAAAACAAGCCGTATGGGATGCTTGTAACAGGGAAACACCGAATGAATGGTACGCATTTTGTTAGAAGTAAATAAACCAATAGTCAATGAATTTGTCATACAAAAAAGAAATTAATATTATTACTATGAAGATAGCATTATATTTTTCAGCATTAGCAGTCCTATTAGGCGCTTGCTCTTCCTCGCAAAATTTCACACGAGCGCAGGAAGATGATATCTACTATGTTCCTGGTAAACGTTCCCTCTTCGCTCAAGAAATTAAAGACAAGACCGGAGTGGACATCACCTCGAATACTTCTTCTAGTTCTCAAATTAGTAAAAACACAAACAATGATAAAGTTTATCCGAAGGAAATAGATAACAGTGTAAACCCGAAATCTCACTCCATCGGCATGGCTCGTTATGCAACTGAAAAACAGGTGCAAAAAGAAGAGACCAGAACCGGACAAACTGTTAATCGGATTGCAGTTCCGGCAGATGACGGGTACTGGATCGGAGGCTTTAAAGGTAGTGAAAATGATTTAGAAGAGTGTGTTCGAATCATGAATCGTTACCCGGAAGGTTTCGCCTATTTCGGAAACGGATACGAAATTGCCCAGAATCTTTCGTTCAGCTCCGACTGGAACGTGTACACGATTGATGGTCGCTACTGGTGGTTCCCCAGCAGTTCGAACGTGGGACTATACTCTCAATTAATTTTCGGTAATTACCCAAAATACATTTGGACCGTGATTTGGAACGATCCTCGTTTTGATAGTTTCGCATGGAGTAACAACGTAAGTTTCGGCTGGAACCGCTGGGGATGGGGAGCCTCGTTCGGTTGGGGAAACTCTTGGGGATGGGACCCATATTGGAACAATTACTATGGTTACGGTTATAATCCGTGGGGTTGGGGGCATGGATTCTACGATCCATGGGGCTGGAACCCTTATTGGAACCACTACTACGGTTATCATCCACATTGGGGACACCGTCCGGGACATGGACATCATGGCCCAAACTGGGGTAACCATCGACCGGATTGGGGTGGTGCCAGCAAACCAACTGTAACTACTCGGTATGCACCTAAAAAGCAATACACGACGAATAGAAACGCCCGGTCATATAGTACCTATTCAAGAACTTCAAGAAGTTCCGCTATACAATCCAGATCAAATAGTAGCCGCTACGAGTCCGGCTCAAACTACAATCCCTTGCATAACAACTCCAGCAATTCATCAGGAAGTTATTCCAGAGGAAACAGCGGATCTAGCTCGTATGGAAGTAGTTCAACAACACGCTCCAGCAGTGGAGGTAGCGGACCTGTTCAACGTACAAATTCGGGTAGTAGAAGATAAGTCTAACTAACATCAATTGTCTATGAAAATATTATATATACTTCCGACATTACTCCTCTTCTCCTTCTTCGTTTCGGCTCAAAACGAAGAGGATGCCCTTCGATTTTCCAGACAAACCCCATTCGGTTCTGCAAGAGTTACCGCAATGGGAGGAGCATTCGGTGCATTAGGTGGAGATTTAACAACCCTATCCACAAACCCAGGTGGTATTGGAGTATTCCGTAAATCTGAAATCAGTTTTACATCCATGCTCGATTTTGCTCACGCAAAAACAAAAGGTATTGATAATGAAAAAAATATGTATCTATTAGGAGGATTGGGATTCGTATTATCATTCCAACCTATGAGTAATAAATGGAAAAATATCAACATCGGTTTTAATTATACGAACCTAAATAATTTCAATCGAAATATTTTTCAAGGCTATTATGAAACTAATGGAGATTCATCCTTATCAAATATATGGAAAGAGGAAGCAGACGGTTTATCCCCGAAAGAATTAAATGATTTTACCACAGGACTTGCTTATGATGCATATATGCTTTATTTAAGCCCGGAGGCTTTAGAAAACAAGGACTATGACTACGAAACTCCAATTAGAAGTATAGATCAGTTACAACATTATAAATACACGAGAGAACGGGGTTTTCAAAGTGAATATGCCATATCGGCAGGGGCTAATTATGATGACAAATTTTACTTTGGCATAACTTTAGGAATTCAATCACTACATTACAAATCGTTTTCCGTGTACACTGAAGAAATTATTGGAGAAACAAATAACAAATTGGAAAAGTTCAGTATGTACCAAGACTTTACAAGTAGTGGTGTCGGGATAAATTTCAAAGCAGGTTTTATATATCGTCCGATCCCAGTTCTCCGTCTAGGTTTTGCTATTCATACACCTACATATTACGATCTTGATGCTTATGCCAATAATAATGTTTCTGCTAAATTCACTGAACTTCCGGTTGAAGATGCCAAACCTACGGACAACTTTGAATATGGAAAGAGTGCATGGACCGATTCCTCAAACAAATTAAAAACACCGTGGAGATTTATGGCAAGTGCCGCAACAGTTCTAGGCCAAAGAGCTATTATCAGTTTGGACTATGAATATGTTGACTATACCACGGCAAAATACTCAAATGATGGTGCCAAAAATGAATATTTAGAAACTAACAATGCGATAAAAGCTATTTACAATAGTACTCATAATTTCCGTGCCGGAGCAGAATATCGATTTAATAGCGTGTTCTATTTACGGGGTGGTTATGCCTATTCTGCCTCACCTTACACGAAAGGAGAAATGAATGAAAAGAATGACATTCAAATAATCACGGGTGGTCTAGGATTAAATTTCGGAGTATTTTACGCCGACCTTGCTTATCTTCACAAGGCCTCCAAACTAAATGGTCTATTCTATTACTACGAAACTCCAAAAGGTCAAGTAATCGAATCACCTGAATTCCAAACGAAATTCAAAGACAACGAATTCAGACTAACATTAGGAATCAGATTTTAATAAATAAGAACGGGGACCAATCCAACAAAGTCCCCGTTTCTTCTTTTGCCATCTACAAATTATTTCTTCATCTCAAATCCTAAAAGAATCTCATCATACCCATCCATTAGTGAAGGAGTCGTTTTATCTGATTTCTTCAAAGCAGAAGATAATACACTGACAAAGTTCATAAGTTTTTCTGTATTGAAAAGTAATGACATCTGTTCTCCTGATTTCACCAACTGCACTTCCACGCTTTTCACCGTGATCGTTTTTGCCAACATATAACGCAATGTCAATACTCGTGTTTTCTCGTCCAAAGAATACGTTCCCTTTAATACCTTCTTTCCTATCGTATTCGTAAACGTACTATCACTACTAAACGTATAGCTGAAATTCCCCGGAACAATCCCCAACTTCGTGTAAATATTCACCATTTTTTTCTCCAATGCCGAAGTCACCAACGAACCGCTCGCTTCTTTCAACAAATCCCCACTCGTCATTTTGCAAGCAGGCTCCACGTAGTTCCAAGTTCCTTGAAGATCCGAAAATTTAATCACGTTACCTGTTACAAGATTCACCACATCCTTTACCTTCGATGAATTCAAAATGTCCTTCAATGATTGGGCTTGTGCCATTTCTACTCCCCCAAAACACATCAATACACAACAAATCACAATAACTCGTTTCATAAAATATAAAGTTTAGGTTTAAACACAAAAAACCTGTCTATCAGACAGGCTTCTATTTGAGCCAATTTGGGGACTCGAACCCCAGACCTACGCATTACGAAAGAACCTGCCAAATAAGACATAACTAATTATTTATCAAAATATTAAAAACACTCAAAAAGAAGGCTTATGTAACAATTATGTAACAATGTCAATAAATAAAATCTCGTGTAACCACTCTAAGCCCTACCTTAAATCCGCTTATTTTTCAATAAACGGATGCAAATATAAGGTTTAAATTTCGCATTTCAATACCATAAAGCAAACAAGCTATGCAGTAACAAAACTAATAATTCATACCCCCCGATCGTTCCTCTTTTGTTTCCACGTTCACGATCTTTACCCCTAATTCCTGCTTGTTTACCATCCCCATTGTCGTGTCTGTATTCTGTCTATCCGTCTTCTTGCCAATACCCGGATTTCAAGTTTCACAAAATATGGAATGAAGAATATAATTCCTTTACATGAGATTTAGAAACGGGTAATTCCTCCGCTCCAATAATCAATGTTTTCTTATTAAAACATATCCTTTATTCACGATGCAGGATTCATTAATACGGAGAAATATTTCACCAAGAGATGTCTCTATCCGTTCTAAAGAAATGGGTATAGTTATTTGAGAATCTTTCATCTGGATTCTAGTGCCGTCACCTTCTGCCTTAAAATAAAGCACTTTATTAAACCAAACTCGGGTAAATTCCTCCCCGTTCTCTACAAAGATCGATGACGTGTTTTTCTATGTTTCCATAAGCATGGGGTTTTATTAGTGATAAAAGTAAACAATCCTCATTAAAATCATTTATCAACCTCTCCATATAAACAAAATAATGCATCTTTTACCTCCAACGCTTCTTCAAGATAATCACGATACCAATAATTCAATTCATGCTTAACGAAAAATGATTCACACCGGTAATCGGCTTCTACAAATTTCATATTACAATGTTCCTTATCAATTAAATTCCCCAAAAGATACACATCCTCACTTCTTCTACTGTCTTCTTTCAAGTAATAACGATTGATCTCCACTGTTAAAACGGGAAGATTCTCCAAACCTGCCGTATCTAAAACAAGCTTGTTCTTTGACAAAATTTTTTCGACTTCTTTCTTTTCCATAAGTTTATCTTTTAAATTTCACCAAAATTAAACATTAAAAAAAGGAACAAAAAAAATATCGCACAATATTTATCTAAATAGATATAATTGTATATATTTAAAACTTATACATCACTCCAAAATTTAGTTCTCTCGTAGTCCATTCTGCCCTCAAACCTATATCATGGTAAAAGAACCCTCCCCCAATCGAAAAGGAGTTATGAGTGTAGAAAGAGGCTGAAACAAAAGGCACAAATACCCTTTTCTTTACTATTGTGATTTCCTTGTGTATAGGTGTAAAAGAGTATGATAACCTCTGCAGTTCGTTACATTTTAAGGAAAGAGCGATAGACAATTTACCGTTATCGTCATCGAAAAGTAATTTATTGTATTCTCTCGTCCGGTTCCAATCCCTAACCGTTTCCGCAATACTTTCCTCCCGATCGATCACGGGTACATCGTTATAAATCGTGTCTGTTTTATAAACATACTTGTATTTCAGTTCCCCGGCCAAGTAAACGGTATCCGGAACGAGCTGAGCAATCGTGTCTCGGATTGTTCCCCCTTGTACATATTTAGTCACCTCTTTTTCTTTAATAGAAACCGTCTGCCTACCGGAAATAAAGCCGATAAACAGACAGGTAACTACCAATATAATATATTTTTTCATCGTACTTGAATTACTATCTTTTCCCCTGAAAGCATAGCCTTTTCAATCATCTCCGTCAACTTTAACTCATAACCAGTGGAGTTAATCACTCTTCCCTGTTGCTTGTTTTCACCAACCAAAATACATCCGGACGTATCTTTATCCGTGTTTCCCCGGTGGATCCTGATACCGGAAAAGTGGGGAACATCCAACAATAACGGTAACTTACGCCTAAACTTTGCCGACACGTTAACAATCACCTCGTAAGTCCCTTCCGGGATCGCAGTTTCATTCATTACCTTTTCCTCCTTATCGAGATCACGACAACAATCCTCTAACGTGTCGCAGAAATATTTCCTGTCCACGAATAACCGCCCGATCGTGTAAAGCGGTTTTTTTGCTATTCTATTTAGTTCCAGCATCATTAATAACCTCCTTTTCTTTCAATATTTCAGCCAAGACTTTAGCGAAATCATCTTTATTTTCAATAATTACTTTCATCGTGTTAGCGGCATCTCGTAACTCCTTTTTCTTCCAGCTCTTTTCTGTCACCGAGCGAAACTCACAGAAGCTGCAATAACAAGCCCAGAGTAAAGTAAACGCCGGAACTGGAATGTAAACTGATCTACTACAGTAAGACATAGCATCGGCGAAAAATACTTTTGCGCTTTCGTTGCTGTCATTTTAAAACCGGTAGAAGTCCGATCGATTTTCAATTGCCTAGCCTTTTTAACTCCGAAAACAAAGTCGATACCCATCGCGATCAACACCCCTGCATATGCGACTCCGACACCAACAGAAAGTTTGAACAAATGCTCGTTTACAAACTCATTAAACAACTCTTCCATTTCACACCTCCTTTAAATTATTATTCCAAAACATTCCAATATTTCATTATCAACATTACATTTGTACGACAATCGTGTCCATCGCGATTGATTAAACTAAAGGCGGGGCCGTGACGGTTACCCGCCGTTTTGTTCCAAATAACGATCGTCAATGTTTCTTTTTCTCCCTTTCTATAGCCGTTTCGTATATTAATCTGTAAATTTGTAAAATTGTTAACAATTTAAATTTATACGCATGAAATTTAGTCCAGAAAAGCGAGAAAAGATCATCGCTGCCTTAAACTAAAAACACATCTCGAACAAATGTCCAGAGTGTGGTGGTGAAATGCTTCCCAATGGTTCCGAAGCCCAACAATTGTCTTTCTTTAAAGATGAGCAAGGCATTAATATGAATCATGATTACCAGTACTTACCCATGTTTACCATGTCTTGCGAAAAATGTGGATTCATGAAGCATTTCAATTTATGCAATCTCATCGGGAAGGATGAAACGATGAAGCTTTAACCATCTTTGTCTAGCGATTCGCTTGTGGTAAATAATTCATGAATCGCTTGGAATCCCACTTTTTACATCCACCAGTGATCTCTTGCCTAATCAGCTCGCACTGGTGGATTACTTTTTCAACATCTTCCACCGTTTCCAGATTCATGGCTATCACGGAATATCTTTTCTGTTCTTGGGGCACCACTTTTCCCCTGATTGAATAATCGTCAATCGATCTTTAACTGGAAATTCCAATGTAATTGACCCCTAGAATCCAACTTAAATTGCCCCCCTGTAAATTTTTCCCAGAAACGGCTAAATTATCTCGTTGTACGCGCGCATAAAATTCTACCGGTATGCCATTATTATTATTAAATTTTATTCACAAATATAGTAATTTTATCTTTTAGCTTGCAATTTTCTAATAGAGTCCCCGTGTAATTCAATTCGAATAGCCTGGTGAACAATCCTATCCAGGACGGCATCTGCAATAGTTTTTTCCCCGATAATATCGTACCAGTCTTTCACGGGGACTCGTGAAGTGATAAGCGTTGATTTTTTCCCGTACCGGTCTTCCACGATATCCATTAAATTCATTCTTCCCCCGGCATCAAAAGGTTGTATCCCGAAATCATCCAGCACCAGTAAGTCCGCCCGTTCTATTTTTTTTAGTTCTTGTAAAATTGTACCTTTCGCTTTAGCCATTTTCAACTGGCCCATTAACCTGGCCGTGTTAGCGTAAAGTACTTTCATCCCTTTCTGGCAAGCTCTATATCCTAGCGCCGTGGCTATGTAGCTTTTTCCCGTTCCCGAGCTGCCCGTGATGAACAAGTCCCTGGATTCCTTGACGAAAGATAATTCCGCGAGCCTTTCTAGCAGGTTGCGCTCGAGCCCTCGTTCCAGGGAATAATCCACTTCTTCCAGGGATGCCTTGTAACGAAAAGAAGCTTGCTTGATCAATCTTTCTATCATCCGGTTACAACGGTCGTCCCACTCGTTGGAAACCAGCCACGCCACGAACTGGTCGGTTGTCATCGATTCCGTTTTGAAACTCTCCATGCTTATTTTAAAAGCGTTGTACATGCCTAGGAGGCGCATCTGGCGCATCTTGTCCAGCGTTTCTTGATTCATTTCCATTTTTCTCGTGATATTTAGTTATAATATTCTTTTCCCCTTATGTTCTCGTGCGAGGGCATGTCCGATCGCTCGTTATCATCCTCGTTTTCTTCCAGGGGTAATTCATCTTGCCTGTTTTTCAGTATTTCTTCTATGGCCGGGTAATTGTACAAGCCATGGCTGGAAGCCCACCGGCAAGCGTTAACCAGTCTCTTCTCGCCCACTCGTGAAGCGAAATTCAGAATCCCGCGACAGGACTTGCAAGCTTGTTCCGGGTGAACTTTCACCTCGATCACGTGACGAATGTAATCTTCCACGTCCGGGTGCATGGAGGCAGCTTCCGAGAGGTACTTTCCCGGGTTCCAGTCCACCGGGACCCGTTGGCTGGGGGCCAGGTGATCCACGTCATGGGTGTAGCCATACGGCTTGTATCCCCTTTGATGAACCGCAACTTTCTCGTATTTTAGATAGATCTCCACTTTCTCGCTATTATACAGGATGTTGACCTTTTTCCCGATATGGCGGTACGGCACGCTATAATAATGACTTTCCAGTCGCACGTAACCGTTCCTTTGCACGGTTGCCACGTGACGTCGCTTGAGTTCAAAACGGATCGGGTTTAGCGATCCCATGCAATCTCGCTCTATTTCCTAGTATTGTTCACGACGGCTATAACTTCGCCCGGTTAACAGGCTATTGTTGTGTAACTCGAGTGCCACGCGGATCGCGGCATTGAGAGATTCCAGGTCATGAAACACGCGGCCTTCAAGACGAGTGTAAATACCCCGGTAAACGAGCTTGACCGCTCCCTCCACGAGTGCCCTGTCCCTTGGCTTACGCACCCTGGCGGGAATGACAACACACCCGTAATGCTCGGCAAAAGCCGCGAAATCCTCGTTCAATTCTGCCTCGTAACGACTCGGCTTGTTCACGGCTGATTTCAAATTGTCCGGAACGATGACCGCCGGGGTTCCCCCGTAAAAAAGCAAGGCGGACTCGCAAGCGTGAATCAAATCTTCCTTGCGCTGGCTCATCACCGCTTCCACGTAAGTTAACTGGCTACACGGGAGGATGGACACGAACACTTCCACGGGTATCGTTTGACCAGTGTCGCGATCCACTAGCGCGAGCTTGTCCCCGGCGTGATCAATGAACATCTTGTCTCCCGCCTTGTGTTCCAGGTGGGCAACCGGGTGAGATAATGCCAGGTAAGCTTGGAAATAATTACAAAAACGACTCCGGGCGTAACCGTCAGGATGACTGGAGCGGTATTCCTGGAATAGTTGCTGGCGAGTTACTCCTTTCTTTTTTAAGCGTTTAGCATAGCCAGGGAGGAGCGTTTGCAATTCCTTGTAACGGGCGGGCGGTTCTTCCGACGGCTTGTCTTTCTCCTGGAACAGGCTACAAAGAGAAGAATCATCCATGGAAAGAATTACTTCAAGTGACAAGCCGCTCTTTTGATAAACCTGTAAATACTTCTTGACCGTGTTGCGGGACATGTTTAACATACTACTGATACTCCTTATTCCGCTACCAAAGGCATAACATCGTAATACTTGACGAATTTTGTTCATGCTTATTGCTTTATTGGGCATATATCTGTTTTTTTATTTATTTAACAGATAAGGTAGTATTCTCGCGCGTGTAAAACAAATATTTGATCATTTTCTGGGATCATTTTCCCTGGGATTAACCAGGTCAATTTCCCGTGGATTTAAGGGATCTATTTATATTGGAAAAGATGGGGCAAATTAGTGCGGATTTTCCACGTGACGCTCGACCGTCTTGATTTCAAGCCTTCCGGCCTTCCTTTCCCCGGACAAAACGTCATCCACGTATTTATTCATTTTCTTTATATACTCCTTACTTCTCGCCATCTCCAAAATTTCTCATGAATTTATCGAATTCATCTCCTTCCTCTTTTCGACCCTCGACTTTCACCCGGGAAGCCGAAGCCGGGGTAATCCCCAACTCGCTGGCCAACCGGGTGGCATTAGCCAGGTACTCGCTGGCCATTCGATCCAGCGGGTTACGAGTCGCTTTCATTAGAATCCCATCTTCATTGTGCAATTCGATCACGCACCCTTTCTTTTTTAACTCCTTTTCCGCCTCGATGTATTTCCCCATCTCGCTAGCGTACAGGAGAACCGTGTTAATATTCACGACATCAAGGACACCCTTGTCCGCTAGTTGTTGGGCTGTGACCTTGAAAACTTTTTTCGCCTCCACGCACAGGTAAGATGGCGGACCCGGGATTTCTGTTATCTTGTCGAATGTTATTTCCTCGCGCATCCGGCA
>ERZ773193.4313-NODE-4313-length-11582-cov-31.512883_pt1 | contig 11582 bp, 8 predicted proteins | sample MGYA00511110_ERZ773193 | MGnify/ENA primary metagenome ERZ773193 (study PRJEB29015, sample SAMEA2737784) | human gut metagenome | biome: human gut; feature: human-associated habitat; material: faeces | place: China | collected 2012 ...
CGGTGGGGTCGTCGTAGGGGATGCCGCCCTCGCTGGTGGGGTCGTAGACATCGGTGCACTTGTAGCAGAACTCTGCCACATCGCTCAGCACCAGAAAACCGTGGGCAAAGCCCTCCGGGATATAGAACATCTTCTTGTTGTCCTCGGAAAGGGTCACGCCCACCCACTTGCCAAAGGTGGCGCTGTGGGGGCGGCAGTCCACGGCCACATCGTACACCTCGCCCTTGGTCACGCGCACCAGCTTGCCCTGGGTGTGGTTCTTCTGGAAGTGCAGCCCGCGCAGCACGCCCCGGGTGGAGCGGCTCTGGTTGTCCTGCACAAATTCCTTGTCGATACCGGCCTCTGCGAACTGGTCCTTCTGGTAGGTCTCCATAAAATAGCCGCGGTCGTCGCCAAACACCTGCGGCTCAATGACCACCACGCCGGGGATCTCGGTCTGCGTAAAAATAAACTTACCCATGATATTGTACCTCTCTTTTTTTCTGAAAGCTTTTTCTTTATCTGGAAAAGTCTGGTTTTGAACAGGCTTTTACGCTTTTTTATGGTGCCTTGCCGTTTTGCGGCGCTTTTTCAGGCGTGCATACACCCGCAGCACCAGCACCGTGACCACCGCCGCACCCACGGTGCAGCCCACTGAGATGCCCGCCAGCAGCCATGCGCTGCTGCCCGGTTCCACGTCCCTGGCGGCTTCCAGCTTTGTGCCGACGCTCTGCTCCAGCAGTTCCGCCAGACCTGTGATCTCCGCCTTTACCCGCACGCTGGTGCTCTCCTGCTGCGCGCCGCCGTTCAGGGTGTACACCGCATACACGGCGGGCTCTGCGCCAAGCAGATACTGCTCCGGCAGCTCCAGGTCCACGGTCACATCCTGCGCGGATAAGCCCTCGGCCAGCAGCAGCTTCACCCCGGGGTCGGCTACGGTAACGGTGCCAAGGCTCTGCCCGCCGCCCGCCACAGCCAGCTGTGCGGTGACCGTGCCGCCGGGCAGCTGGGTGTAGCTTTTATAGGTGGAAAAGGCGTAGTCCAGCAGGGTGCGCATATCGTTATATTTATCGGTGCTCAGCTGGCTTTGCATGGTCGCGCAGATCAGCCGCACCCCGTCCTGCTCCGCCAGACAGACATAGCTGTACCGGGCGGTGTTGGTATAGCCCAGCTTGGAGCCCAGCACACTGTCGATATGGTAGCGGCTGGAGCCGATGCGGATCTTATCCTGCTGAGAGAAGTAGCGGGTCACCGGCTGGATGTTGGTGGGCTGCATGGTGTACATCTCGTTGCGGGTGAACAGGTCCTCAAACCCCGGCTGCTGCAGCGCCCAGCGCAAAATCTGTGCCATATCGTAGCAGCTGGTATAGTGGTCGTCATCGCTGATGCCATGGGGGTTTGAAAAGTGGGTGTGGGCAAGGCCAAGTTCCTCCACCTGTGCATTCATAGCCGCCACGCCGTCCGCGATGGTGCCGCCGCCGAAATACTCCGCCAGCAGGTTGGCACCGTCGTTGGCGCTGGCCATCTGGGTGGCGTACAGCGCATCCGCCAGGGGGACTTCTTCCCCTTCCCGCAGGGCGATATGGCTGGAATCCGTGCCCGCCAGCGAGTAGACATCCTCATGGGTCACGGTCAGCTTTACATCGTCCCAGTCCCCCTGTGCCTTCTCGCAGGCAAGACCAAGGGTCATCACTTTGGTAATGGATGCCGGGTGCAGCTCCTCGTCCATATTCTGCTGCGCCAGCACAAGGCCGGTGTCTGCATCCATGATGCAGTATGCCCGGGTATTGGCCAGCGCCGGGCCGGCTGCTGCCGCGCCGGGCACCAGCACAGCGCCTATCAAAAGCAGCACAGTGCACAGTGCTGCGGTAAATTTTTTCATCTGGTATTCTCCGCTTATCCGTTTTATGCCGACAAGACATCATTTGAAGTATACCACATTTTTTCCCCGCTGAAAAGAGATTTACGCATTCCTTTGTCCCAGCAGCACCGGTTGCAGCTGCTCGCCCCGCAAAGCGGCGTCCACGGCGGCGGGCAGCAGGGCAAGGTCGGCCTTCAGGCTCTGGGGCTTGGCAAAGGGGTCGTCCTGCCCGTAGGGCACAAAGTAATAGTGCTTGCGCTGGCACAGCCGCGCCATATTTTCGCCGGAGGCGCCAAGGCCGTCGTTGGTAGACACTGCCAGCACCACCGGGCTGCCCACCCGCAGCAGACTTTTGGCGGCAAGGGTCACCGGCGTATCCGAAAGTCCCGCCGCCAGCCGCGCCAGCGTTGCGCCGGTGCAGGGGGCGACCACCAGCGCCTGCGCCAGCCGCCGGGGGCCCAGCGGCTCCACCGCCTGCAGGGTGTCCAGCACCGGCTGCCCGGTAACGGCCTGTAAGCGCTGCCGCCAGCTTTCCCCGGTGCCGAACCGGGTATCCTGCTGCGCGGCAAAGCTCATAACGGGCAGCAGCGTCCAGCCCTGTGCCGTCAGCGCCTGCGCCGCGCCCAAGGCGTCCTCCAACGTGCAAAAGCTGCCGCACACCGCAAAGGCAAGACAGCCCTTTTTCTCTGTGGTCATATTGTTCCCTCCCGCTCCTGCAAAATGGCTTGCACCGTGCGCGCCAGCGCCTCCCCTGCCGTTTCCGGTGCCCAGACCGTCGGCAGGCTCAGCGCGTGCAGCGCCGTGTGCCCCAGCCGCCGGGCGGCGGCAAAGTCCGTGCCGCCGGGCTTTGAGGCCAGATCCACGATCAGGCACCCCTTCGGCAGCGCCGCCAGCACTTGCGCTGTCAGCACCGGCGCGGGGATGGTGTTCACCACCGTATCAAAGGCGGCAGCTGCGGCAGCAAGGTCTGTCAGCGGCACCGCCCGCAGCCCCTGCTCCTCTGCCATGGCCCGCTGCACCGAGCGGCGTGCCGCCACGGTCACCCGCGCACCCAGCGCCGCCAGACGCACCGCAAGCGCCCGCCCCACCGGGCCAAAGCCCAGCACCAGCACCGCCGCGCCCCACAGGGTACGGCTGCGCCGTTCCAGCAGAATGCCGATGCAGCCCTCGGCGGTGGGGATGGCGTTATACACGGTCAGCTCCGGGCGGGCAAAGTAGTCCACCAGTTCCACCCCCGCCGCCCGGGCGATAGTCCTTGCGCTGTCCGTCACCTTACCGCCCAGCGCCAGTGCCCCGGGCTTTGCCATGCCCAGCAGCTGCGCCAGCGGCAGACCGGACTGTTCCAGCGGGAGCGGCAGCAGGATGCAGTCTGCCTGCGGCAGCTGCTGCACGCCGCCCACCGTATACCCCGCCCGCGCCAGTGCACGTCCTGCCGCCGCCTGCCGGGCATCGCTGCCCACCACCGCAAACCGCTTTGTCTGCCTCATGTCGTCATCTCCCCTTTTCCGCTGTGCACCATCCTATGCAGGAAGAGGAAACCGCGTGAGCGGAAAGATGCTGACCGGCAGAAACAAAAAAGCTCCCCCTTTCGGGGGAGCTGGCATCGCTGCGCGATGCCTGAGAGGATTCTTATTTCAGCGCTTCTTCCAGCACCTTCAGCAGGTGCGGGATATCCAGCGGCTTTGCGATGTGGCCGTTCATGCCCGCATTCAAGGCGTTCTGCTTGTCCTCTTCAAAGGCGTTGGCGGTCATGGCAAAAATGGGGATGCCCGCCTTGCGGGGGTCGGGCAGGGCGCGGATACGCCGGGTGGCTTCGTAGCCGTCCATCCGGGGCATCTGGATGTCCATTAAGATCAGGTCGTACTGCCCGGGCACGGACTGTTCCATCTTTTCCACTGCTTCAACGCCGTCTCCGGCGGTATCCACAAGGAAGCCCGCTTCCTTTAAGATCTCTATGGCGATCTCCCGGTTCAGGGCGTTATCCTCCACCAGCAGCAGGTGCTTACCGTCAAAGCTTGCCTTGGGCGGCAGGGCGGGCGTCTGCGCCGGTTGTACCCGGAAGGGCTCTGCCAATACCTTGCGCAGCTCCGAGAGGAAGAGCGGCTTTTCGCAGAAGGCGGTCACACCGGCGGCGCGCGCCTCCTCCTCGATATCCGCCCAGTCGTAGGCGGTCAGGATGATGATGGGGCAGCTGTCCCCGATGACCTTGCGGATCTGCCGCACGATCTCGATGCCGTTCATATCCGGGATGAGCCAGTCGATGATATACACGCTGAAAGCATCGCCCTGCTCCACGGCGTACTTCGTGCGGATGACTGCTTCCTTGCCGGAGATGGTCCACTCCGGCCGCATGCCGATCTTGGAAAGCATGGTGCTGACGCTCAGACAGGTGTTGGTGTCGTCGTCCGCCACCAGTGCCCGCAGCCCTTCCAGTTGGGGCAGCTGCTTGATCTCTGCCTTCTGCCCGCTGAGGGTAAAGCAGAGGTTCACGATGAACTCGCTGCCCTTGCCCGGCTCACTTTCAAGGGCGATGGTGCCGCCCATCAGGTCTACGATGTTCTTGGTGATGGAAAGCCCGAGACCCGTGCCCTGGATGCCGCTGACGGTGGAGCTTTCCTCCCGGGTGAACTCCTCAAAGATGTGCTTCTGGAACTCCTTATTGATGCCGATGCCGTTGTCCTTGATGCGGAACTCATAATTGCCGCAGCCCTTGGGCGCGCCGGGCTTCTGGGCAATGCGGATGCTCACCATGCCGCCGGTGGGGGTGAACTTGATAGCATTGGAAAGGATGTTCAGCAGCACCTGATTCAGCCGCAGCGGGTCGGTGATGATGTCCTCGTCCACCACGTCCATGGTGTCGATGAACAGCGCTAAGCGCTTGGAGCTGATATTGGGCTGGATGATGGAGCGTATATCGTGCACGAGATCCGGCAGATGCACCGCTTTTTCCTCGATCTTCACCTTGCCGCTCTCGATACGGCTCATGTCCAGCACATCGTTGATGAGGGAGAGCAGGTGCTGGCTGGAGGTGGAGATCTTTTTCAGATAGTCCAGCACTTGTTCCTTATTATCAACATGGGTCGCCGCCAGCGAGGTGAAGCCGATAATGGCGTTCATCGGGGTGCGGATGTCGTGGCTCATGTTGAACAAGAACTCCCGCTTGGCGCGGTTTGCCGCTGCCTCGTGCCGGACGGCAAGCTCCAGCTTGCGGTTCTGCTCTTCCAGCTGGGCGTGATACTTCTGCTCCTGCTCCCTTTTTTGCTGCTCCGCAAGCTTCATGGAGCGGCGGCGCAGTGTTTGCAGCACTGCCACACAGATCAGATAGAAGATCAGTGCCGTCAGCAGTGCGCTGCTGAAATTGCGGAACACCGATTTTTCGTCGATATAGAGATACAGATCAAAATTCTGTCCGTTGCTGTACATCCCGAAATAGCAGCCGGAATTTGCCCAGTCGCGGGTGTGGGTCAAAGTATCGGGCGCACCTGCTTTGCGGATGCCCTGCACCAGCGGGCTGTTCGTGGTGTACAGTCCGATGAGGCTCGGGTCGTTTGCGGCGATCACCTTGTTGTCCTGCACGATAAAGATGGTGCCGCTGATGTTCTTCGGGTAGCCGTCCAGCACGCTCTGGATGGACAGGGCTGTCCCCTCCACAAACTCCGGCGGGGTCACCCGGTACGCCAGCAGTGCGGCGTCCCCTGCTGCGGCGCGGCGGGTGGCAACATCCACCGCTGTACCATCCTGTAACAGAATGCGCTTGAGATAGGTCTTTTGCGGGTTTTGCAGCACGTTCAGCGCGGCTTGCTCTCGCAGCGATTCCGCAAACTGCGCATAGCCGATATTACCATCCGTATATTCGCACAGTGATTCTCCATTTTCGTCCAGCACGGCAATGCCGGTAAGCCAGAGGGACTCCGTTTCTGCCCGGAGGCTTTCGGGGTCGTAGAGATCCAAGGTATCATTTTCGGCCAGCTGCCGCACCGAGACCGCCATCCGGCGCAGCGACTTTGCAGTGATGGTATCGTTATATTTTTCGTAGCTGGTGGACTGCACCTTTACAAAGTTGATGGTGCGGTCAAAGTATTCCTCGGTAGCGCGTATGGACTCCCGCCCGGAGAAGAGGGTCACTGCCAGCAAAAGCAGCACGCCCATCAGCAGATAGAGCGCCGCCACCCGCATATTGGGCGTGAACGTTTTCTTGTTACGGTTCAAGGGCGTCCACCTCCAGATATTTTTCCGGGTCCGGCAGATATTTGCCTACGATCTGCTTCATCGTGCCGTCGGCGCGCATGGCGGCAAAGGTCTCGGTCAGCTTTTCGTCCAGCCCGCGGGTGTCGTTCAGCGCAAAGGCCACGCCGATGCCGGTGACCAGCAGCGGCTCCTCCAGAATGCGGAAATTGGCATTGCAATCCTGCATATACCGCAAAATGGCGGCCTCGTGGGCGGCAATGGCGTCCACATAGCCGCAGTTCAGCATGGCGTACTGCACGCTGCGGTCCTCGGCGCTCAGCAGTTCACCAAACTGCGGGATGCGGGGGTCGGTGCCGGCGAGGAAGATTTCCTCCGGCTTGGTGGTGCTTTGCACCATCATGGTCTTGCCCGCAAGGTCGGCAAGCGTTTCAATGCCGCTATCGGCATTGACCGCCACCACCTGACGGCTGACCATATACGGCCCTACCCAGCGGTACAGCTGCTCCCGCCCATCCATGGAAAAGCAGCTCCAGATGCAGTCAATGGCGCCGCTTTCCACCAGCTTGGTTTTCTGCTCCCAGTCAATGATCTCAAACCGCACCGCATACCCCATGCGGGCAAAGGCCTCGGTGGCAATGTCCACATCAATGCCGGTGGGCGTGCTGTCATTGTTCAGGTAGATAAACGGCGGGTAGTTATCGCTGCCCACCGTAAGCTCGGGCAGTGCTGCCGCCGCCTGCGTTTTGCTGCAGGCGGTCAGCCCGGCTGCCGCTGCCGCCGCGCACACCTTTAAAAAGGTACGGCGGGGTATTTTATGGTTGAATCGCTGTTCTGTCACGCGTAGTTGCCCTCACATTACCATTGTAAAATTTCCTGCTTCAGTTCCCCCTGCACGTCCAACAGACACTGCAGCAGCAGCGGGTTGAAGGCTCCGCACTCACCGTTCGTGATCATCTGGACAGCCGTTTCGTGCGGGAAAGCCTTTTTGTAGCATCGCTCGCTGGTCAGTGCGTCATACACATCCGCCATGGAGACCAGCTGTGCGCTGATGGGGATATCGTCCCCCTTCAGCCCGTCCGGGTAGCCTTTGCCGTCCCAGCGCTCGTGGTGCCAGCGGGCGATCTCGTAGGCGGTCTGCAACAGCGGCTGGTCTGCAAAGCTTTCAGTCTTTTGCAGCATCTCTGCGCCCAGCATACTGTGGGTCTTGATCACCGCAAATTCCTCTGCGGTCAGCCTGCCGGGCTTATTCAGGATGGCTTCGTCAATGCCGATCTTGCCGATATCGTGCAGTGCCGACGCCAGCGGGATATTATCCTGCTGCTCGGGGGTCAGGTCGTAGCGGCTGGTCAGCTCCATCAGCCGGTGCAGCAGCGTCTCGGTGATGATGCGGATGTGCCGCACATGAGAGCCGGACTCGCCGTTGCGGAACTCCACGATCTGGCTCAGCACACCCACCAGCACATCGGTGTTCTTTTCCCGCGCGCGGATCTGGTCAGACACCATCTGCACCAGCCGCCGCTGCTTGGCGTACAGCTTGATGGTGTTGGACACCCGGCGGTAGACGATCTTGGCGTCAAAGGGGCGGTTGACATAGTCGCTGGCACCCAGCTCGTAGGCCTTGCGGATGGCTTCCTCCGAGTCGTCACTGGAGATCATGATTACCGGCACGTCCTCGATGGTGTGGTTGGTGTTCATGGTGCGCAGCACCTCAAAGCCGTCCATGACCGGCATATTGATATCCAGCAGCACCAGCGAAATCTGCCCTGCGTTTGCCCGCAGCAGCTCCAGACACTGCTTGCCGTTCTCGGCTTCCAGAATGCGGTAGTCATCGCCCAGAATGCCGGCAAGCATCATGCGGTTCATCATGGAATCGTCCACCAGCAGGATCACGGGCTTTTCCCCTAAGACATCCTTCTGTGCAGCCAACCGGCTGTCCTGTGTGTCCACCGCCACGGCGTCCTTGTGGTTTTTGGCCTGATACATTATAAAATCTGCCCGGCGCACCACGTTTTCCATAGGGTCGGCAAGGGTCTGCAGCGCGCCGCCGATGCTCAGCGACAGCCGGAAGTGGGGGTAGCCCGGCACCACCGTTTGCTGCACGGCGGTGCGGATCTGCTCCAGCTTTACCTTGAAATAATCCGCCGGGATGCCGGGCAGCACCAGCAAAAACTCGTCGCCGCCGTAGCGGATCAGCAGATCTGTTTCCCGGATGCAGCTGCGGATGGCCTTTGCAACGGTTTCCAGCGCCAGATCTCCGGCGTGGTGGCCGTAGGTATCGTTGCAGATCTTGAAATCGTCGATATCCATCAGGGCGATGCCCGCCGGGCCGATGTTATTGCGCACCACTTCCTCGTAATAGCGGCGGTTGTAGGTGCCGGTCAGGGCATCGTGGTTCAGCCGCTGCCGGTAGCTCTGTTCTTTTTCCATGTTCCGGGCAGTAGTCTGGGCAAACTGTGCCTTCTGCGCCTCCATCTGCTGCATCATCCGCAACAGATTATGGTTGGCGGTTTCCAGCGCCTCCCGCTGGGTGCGGTTCTGCTGTTCCAGCTTTTCCCGCAGTTCCATATAGGGGGTGATATCCGTGACGGTGCCCACGATATAGCCTTTGCCGTACCATTCCACCTGATTGGCAGCGTTGGTGACCCAGCGGTAGCCGTTTTTGCCCAGAATCCGGAAGATGCTGTCACCATTCTTGGCGTAAGTCGCGCTGTTTTCCGCATTCCGGTAGCGCAGCCCGGCCGCCAGATCATCCGGGTGTATCAGCGCTGTATAGCGGTTATCGAACCTTGCCGCAAATTCTTCCCGCTCCCAGCCCAGTATCTCCAGAAAACGGTCACTGACATAAGCAAACGGATAGCCGTTTTCCGGATCCTCTGCGCAGCAATGAAAGCCGCCCGGTATATTCTGTGCATAGCGTTCCAGCCGCAGAAATCCTTTTTTTATTGTCTCGTCTGTTTCCATTTTACCTTTCCTGCCTTTTTCTCCGCGCGCCGCAGCACGCAGTACCCCCTGTTACCGCAATTTCAAACTTCACCTTCCTGTACACCCTGCTTTTGGGCATACTGTAACAGTGTAATTCTATCATCAAAACTGCCTAGATGCAAGCATTTTTTGCCAGTTTTGCCAATGGAAAGGCAGGTAAGGCAACGCAAAAAAGCCGCCGCACAAAAAGTGCAGCGGCTTTGCGGGGCGTCACCTCACAGCCAGCGCTCTGCGATGATCCACCACATACCGGGCAGGTTGATCCGACCCAGCAGATGCTCCAATACGATCAGCATGGTATTCTCCTTTCAGACCGTCCGTTTCAGCCGAACAGCCCCTTCAGTAAAAACAGAAGCAGCTTCGTCATGCTGCCGCCGCCCAAAAGGCTGAGCAGCGGCCCAAGGCCTTGAAACATGGAAGGTTTGCTCCTTTCGTTTCATTCCGTCCCGACTGCTGCCGGGTGCCGGTCTGCTTTATATACGAACCAGTCCGCTGCAGGATTGCAAATGCCGTGGTGGTAAATATTGGGAGTATCGCAGCTGCCGTCTGCCTTTACGACTCCTTCCCTTGAAAAAGTTGCTCAGAAACGCCCGCAGGCGTTTCTGAGCAACAAATCAAAAATACTATTTCCGTTGAAAATGCCCATAGCAGCGCGGAGGGCATTCCAAATCGTCTTACTTAAAACGCTTCCATGCCGGGGTAGACGGCGCTTTCGCCCAGCTGCTCCTCAATGCGCAGCAGCTGATTGTACTTTGCCACACGTTCGGTGCGGCTGGGCGCGCCGGTCTTGATCTGGCAGGTGTTCAGCGCCACCGCCAAGTCCGCAATGGTGGTGTCCTCGGTCTCGCCGGAGCGGTGGGAGCTGATGGCGTTGTAACCGGACTTGTGTGCCATTTTGATGGCTTCCAAGGTCTCGGAGACAGAGCCGATCTGGTTCAGTTTGATCAGGATAGCGTTGCCCGCACCCAGCTGGATGCCCTTTGCCAGACGCTCGGTGTTGGTCACAAACAGGTCGTCGCCCACCAGCTGTACCTTGCCGCCCAGCTCGCGGGTCATCTGCTGCCAGCCCTCCCAGTCCTCTTCGTCCAGACCGTCCTCGATGGAGATGATGGGGTACTTTTCCACAAGACTCTTCCAGTGCGCGATCAGCTCAGCAGAGGTGAACTCGGTGCCCGCCTTGGGCAGCTTGTAGAAGCCCTTGCCCTTGGGGCTCTTCCACTCGGAGGCGGCGGCGTCCATTGCCAGCATAAAGTCCCTGCCCGGCAGATAGCCCGCCTTTTCGATGGCAGCCAGAATGGTCTCGATGGTCTCCTCATCGCTGGAAAGGTTGGGTGCAAAGCCGCCCTCATCGCCCACGGAGGTGGCCAGCCCCTTGGACTTCAGGATGGCAGCCAGCGCATGGAACACCTCGGCGCACCAGCGCAGCGCTTCCTTAAAGGAAGGTGCGCCCACCGGCATGATCATGAACTCCTGCGTGTCCACGGTGTTGGCGGCGTGTGCGCCGCCGTTCAGGATGTTCATCATAGGCACAGGCAGGCGGTTGCCGTTTACGCCGCCCAGAAAACGGTACAGCGGCATTTCCAGCGAAGCGGCTGCTGCGCGGCAGGCTGCAATGGACACTGCCAGAATGGCGTTTGCGCCCAGATTGGACTTGTCCTTGGTGCCGTCTGCCTTGAGCATGGCAGCATCCACGGCGTAAATGTCGGAAGCATCCATGCCCACCACTGCGTCCGCGATGACCGTATTGATGTTTTCCACCGCCTTGGTCACGCCCTTGCCCAGATAGCGGCTCTTGTCGCCGTCCCGCAGTTCCAGCGCCTCAAACTCGCCGGTGGATGCACCGGAAGGGGCGCAGCCGCGCGCCACAGTGCCGTCCGCCAGCGTGATCTCGGCCTCTACGGTGGGGTTGCCGCGGGAGTCCAGAATCTCGCGGCCAACAACAGCTTCAATTTCCAGATAATTCATCTTGAAACCCTCCTGAATATCATTTTCTCTCCCGTACTGCCCGGGCGGGCAGACGGGGAACTGCTCTATTTAGATAGTTATATATAACTAACTGCCAATATCCTACCACGCTTTGCACCCCGGCGCAAGAGCCGGTGCGTATGTTTGCAGACCTAAATTTTTAACGGGAACGCAAACCGCCGTGGAAAACCCGTTTACAGTCTGCCCTCTTGCGGCAGCGGGGATACGTTATGCTTACCATGTGTTTTTTATATGGCAGATATGCCAAAAATTTTCTTTACTTTTTGGCGATTCGGTTCTATACTGGTTGCGGCGTTTTCGCTGTTTTCCCATTTATAGTCGTTATAGAGGAGGATTTTTGCAATGAATAAGGATCTGACGGTGGGCAAGCCGTCACAGGTATTGTGGCAATTCTGTCTGCCCATGTTCGGCAGCATCATTTTCCAGCAGTTGTACAACATCGCGGATAGTCTGGTAGCGGGCAAGTTCATCGGTGAGAACGCGCTGGCTGCGGTGGGCAACAGCTACGAGATCACCCTGATCTTCATCGCCTTTGCCTTTGGCTGCAACATTGGCTGCTCGGTCATCGTGTCCCGCTACTTTGGCG
>ERZ773193.4318-NODE-4318-length-11571-cov-7.509031_pt1 | contig 11571 bp, 10 predicted proteins | sample MGYA00511110_ERZ773193 | MGnify/ENA primary metagenome ERZ773193 (study PRJEB29015, sample SAMEA2737784) | human gut metagenome | biome: human gut; feature: human-associated habitat; material: faeces | place: China | collected 2012 ...
ACCCACCTATGAGCAAGCTCATGTGGGCTTAGACCTTTTGACCCTGGCATCATTATGTTGTAGGTACAAAAATAGTGTGACAGCGAGGTAGAGAAAATGGAAGAGCAGATAAAAAAGATTTATGAAAAGCAGAAAAATGGACGCATCAGGATGATACGGAATGTGCTGTTGATTTATGCAGCATTGATCTGTGTGGTGAGTATTTTTAAAGGAAATCCGTTCCCGCATCAGGAGACAGTACTCTTTTTCGATGTGAAGCAGCCGGGCTGGGTCACGACAGATCCCTGGCTTCTGTGGATTTGCGTGGTGGTTGATCTGATTGCAGGTATATTCATTTTAATCAGGGACATTCTCAGAGATTTTTCAAAAATTGACCGGATTCTGTCAGAGCAATGTGATGCAGAAAAATATTCAGAAATGCTGGAAGGGATGATAAAGTACGGAAAGAGTCTGGATTATCATAGATTTCAAAAAAATGTCATGCTGATAGCTGAGCCTAAATATGTAGTTGCACTGATCATAAATGGGCAGTTGCAGAAGGCAGAAGAGTATATAAAGAATGAATGGGAAGGAAAAAGAGAGGGACGTTCCTGGCAGCAGGTCATGACGAATCTCGAACTGTCGAAGAAATATCAGGAGAAAGATGCGGCAGGTTATTCGGCTACATTAGAAAAAGCAGGGAAAGTATTTCAGAAGAATCCGCTGTTAATGGCAAAAAATTTGATGCTGAAAGGTGAAGATGAGGCAGCAGTAAGATTACTGGAAAATGATACGGAAAAGCTGCCTTATTATGAGGTTACACGCAGATTCCTGCTGGGAGTATGTTACTACCGAATCGGAAAAGAAGAGCAGGGAAAAGAATGTATGAAATATGTAATTGGGCATGGAAATACGTTGAAATGCAAAGAAGAAGCGGAGAAATATGTAACCGTGTAAGTGAGGATGTTCTTTAAAATGACAGGGTAACAATAATGGAGAAGATATAGAGGATGGTAATAAAATGGGATATATCGCACATAAAGATGGAGAAAGAGTACAGACTGTAAAAGAACATTTGGAAGGAACGGCAGAGAGAGCTGGGAACTTTGCAGAAAAGTTTGGAAAAAGAGAATGGGGCTATTGCTGTGGAATGCTGCATGATATCGGAAAATACTCGAAAGAATTTCAGAAAAAAATACAGGAGAATACAAATGATAAAGTGGATCATGCTACGGCAGGAGCTCAGGTCTGTAAAGAACTTGGAGGTTATTATCCCATTCTAAGTTATTGCATTGCAGGTCATCATGCTGGACTGCCTGATTATGGAAATACTGCAATAAGTTCCAGCTTATGTGGAAGATGGAAGAAAAAAATCTGCGACTATCAGGATTATAAAGATGAGGTCGAAATTCCAGATCTGGATACGGAACCGATTACATTTAAAGAAGACAGAAATATGGATTTTTCACTGGGAACATTTATCAGAATGTTGTATTCATGTCTTGTAGATGCAGATTTTCTGGACACAGAATCATTCATGAAAAATGGAGATACAGGAAGAAATTCGGGAGAGACCATGGTAACTTTACAGAATAGATTGAAAAATCATATTTCCGAATGGTTGAAAAATACAGATGCAGACACAATAAATGGTCGAAGAACAGAGATATTGAGTCATTGTATAAAAGAGGGAAAGCAAAAAGAAGGGATTTTCCGTCTTACAGTGCCAACAGGGGGTGGAAAAACTGTTGCTTCTCTTGCATTTGCTCTGGAACATGCGGTAAAGAATCATAAGGATCGTATCATTTATGTAATTCCATATACAAGCATTATTGAACAGAACGCCCAGGTATTTCGAGAAATACTTGGTGAGGAAAATGTTCTGGAGAATCATTATAATGTAGATTATGAAAGCTCAGAAGAATTTAAACCGATGCAGCTTGCAAGTGAAAATTGGGACAAGCCTGTTGTGGTAACAACAAATGTACAGTTTTTCGAATCATTATTTGCAAATAAATCCTCGAAATGTAGGAAGATACATAATATTGCGAACAGTGTTGTTATATTCGATGAAGCACAGATGCTGCCGATGGATTATCTGAAACCTTGTATAGCGATGCTTCAGGAATTGGTGGACAGTTATTCTGTCAGCATAGTATTATGTACTGCAACGCAGCCGGCATTAGATTCGTTTTTTTCTAAAAATGAGTTAATAAAAGAATTATGTCCAAGAATGGAAGAACAATTCCTTTTTTTTAAACGCGTAAATTATCAGAATCTGGGAAGGATACGAGAGGATGATCTGCTTGAAAAACTGAAGAAGGAAAATAATGCATTATGTATTGTAAATACGAAAAAAGCAGCACAGATGATTTATAAAGAATTACAAGGAGAAGGAATCTATCATCTGTCAACAAGTATGTATCCGAAGCACAGAAAACGTGTGTTAAAGAGAATAAGAGAACGATTAAAAAATAATGAGAAATGCATTGTGATTTCTACAAGTCTTGTAGAAGCAGGAGTAGATTTAGATTTTGCAACAGTGTATCGTCAGATAGCGGGGCTTGATTCTATGATACAGGCAGCGGGAAGATGTAACCGTGAAGGAAAAAGAGAATTGTCAGAAAGCATGGTTTATATATTTGACTTAGAAGAGTCTTATAGTGTACCAAACCAAAGGCAACAGATTGATGTATCCAAAGGGATTTTACAGGATTATACTGATATAGCAGATTTAAAAGCGATTCATGATTATTTTACAAGACTATACCACTATAGAGGCACAAGTCTGGATAAGAAAAAGATTATGGATGAATTTCAAAAGATGGAATGTAATTTCGCAGAAGTTGCAAAGGAATTTAAATTAATCGAAGAAAATACAAAGACTATATTTATCAACAGGGAGCCTGAAGCAGATGAATTATTACAGGAATTACGAATTAAAGGAGTAACGAGGGAAAGAATGCGGAAAGCAGGACAGTATTGCATTCAGGTATATGACAATGCAAAATCAGAAAACAGCTTTTTCGACAGATTGAATGGAGCAGGTATGCTCAGACCAGTATCAGAAGAGATGCAGGATTTTTATGAGTTGGTTGATGGAGAGCAGTATTCAGAAGAATATGGACTGGATTTTTCATTAGAGGATGGAATGGCGTTCTTTGTGTGATATGAATTGTGGATTTTGAGAAACACACTTTGCGAGTTCCTCAAGTTACCGAGGCAGTTGCAAGGTCTTTTGTGTGCTAGTACAGATTTTGGATCATTGCTTACGGAAATAAAGAGAGGGGGCTGTCGCACTAATAAATCGTTAAAGCGACAAGCCCCTCAGCTTTTTCATTAAAAATACCATTATTTCAATCCACTGGAATACCAGACAACATAAGTATAAACGGTTATAGGAAATATATCAAGAAAAAGTATTTTCAATGGAATTTAAAATGAATAAAAGATGTTGATTACCAAAATAAACTGTAGTATAGTGATTTTATAAAGAATGAAAATAGTATAAGTAGATACTATATTTTTAGTAAATAGAGTTTATAGTGTAATTTAGCAATTTTATGTAATCGGAAGGAGGAGAAGAATTTTGATTTTGTACCATGGAAGCAAAGAGATTGTAGAATTTCCAGAGATAAGGAAAGCAGTGTATAACAAAGAGTTTTATTTTGGCTTTTATTGTACCCGGATGCAGGAACAGGCGGAACGCTGGGCAACTCGTTACGGACGCAAAGGATATGTGAATTGTTATGAATATACACCGGATAAAAAATTAAAGTATTTGATCTTTGAAGAAATGACAGAAGAATGGTTGGATTTTATTGTTGCCTGTCGAAGCGGACAATCGCATGATTATGATATTGTAGAGGGACCAATGGCGGACGATACCATTTATAATTATGTACAGAATGTTATAGATGGGAAAATATCAAGAGCTGCCTTTTGGGAACTTGTTAAATTCAATCATCCGACACATCAGATCAGCTTTCATACGATATCAGCATTAGATACATTACAGTATGTAGGAAGTGAGGCAGTAAATGGGAACAAAAAATAATAATAATTTATTTTTTACGTGCAGTCTGATTGAATATATGGGACGTTTAAAAAAGAAAACCAGATGTGAAATAACAGAAGCCCTGGGCAAAGAGAACATAGACAGAATCTATGAATATGCGGATGTGCTGCACTGTGAACCAATTGAAAAGGTTGCACATGAATTCGTAACCGAATGTAAGATCACAACAGGAAATTTTGATAATGTAATTGAGTGCCGTTATAGAATTCCTGATTATTGGGATATTGGTGAAGTGTATGAACGCCTGATAGAGGATAGTTATAAAGATTCTGATATTTTAAAAGGGTTATGGGAAGTTTATCATTCGTGGATAGATGAAAAAATATCAGACTATAATACAGATTTTTATTACCAGCCGCGGGATTATATTGCAGCATGCTATAAGAAAGGAGAAGTATTATAGATGGGCATAGGTGTAAAAGTAAAAGTGTGGGGGGATTATGCTTTGTTCTCAAGACCGGAGATGAAGGTTGAAAGATGTTCTTATGATGTTATGACACCTTCGGCAGCACGTGGAATTCTGGAAGCAATATACTGGCATCCCGGTCTGAAATGGGTTATTGATAAGATTTATGTGAAGAATCCAATCCGCTTTACAAGTGTCAGGCGAAATGAAGTAAAAAGCAAGATATCTGCCAGCAATGTACTGCAAGTGTATAATGGGGCAGATAAACCACTTTATCTTAGTACAAAAGAAGACATTGTTCAGAGAGCCTCTCTAATTTTATGTGATGTATGCTATATCATAGAAGCACATTTTGAAATGACGAATAAGGCAAATGCATCGGACAATCCTGGAAAATTTAAAGATATTATCATGCGTCGTTTAAAAAGAGGAGAGTGCTATCATATGCCATATTTTGGGTGCAGAGAATTTCCGGCTCAGTTCTGTTTATGTGAAGAAAAAGAGATACATACCAGTTATGATACAGTGCCTGAAAAGGATCTGGGATTTATGTTGTATGATATGGATTATAGTAATCTGGATGAAATACAGCCGATGTTTTTCAGAGCAGTCATGAGAAAAGGAGTGCTGGATTTACGAAACTGTGAGGTGATCAGATGATTCTGCAGGCATTGGTAAAGTATTACGAGGAACTCGTACAGCAGGGAAAAGCAGCAAAACCAGGCTGGTGTCAGGCAAAAGTATCGCATGCAATAGAATTAAATGCGGATGGAACAATAAAAACGATTATTTCATTGAAAAAGGAAGAGCAAAGAGGCAAGAAGAAAGTATGGGTTCCCGAACCTTTAAATGTACCGGAAATGGTTACAAGATCTTCAGGGATTGCTTCTAACTTTTTATGTGATAATGCCAAGTATTTTCTTGGAATTGATGCAGAAGGAACAAATCAGAGAGTTATAGACTGCTTTCATGCGGCAAGGGAAAAGCACTTAGCAATTCTTGGAGAGGCAGAGGGAGAAATGGCGAAAGCAATCTGTCTTTACTTTAAAAACTGGAATCCGGAACAGGCAAAGAAGAATCCTGTGATTAAAGAACATTGGGAAGAACTGAATGAAGGCGGAAATATTATCTTTAGTATGAAAGGGATTTATGCACAGGAAGACGATGAAATAAAGAAGCTATGGGACAAGCTGCAAGTAAAAGAAAATAGTGGAAAGAAAGGAATCTGTCTTGTGACAGGACAGAAAACAGAGATAGCACGTATTCATAGAGGAATAAAAGGAGTTCCGGGAGCACAGTCAAGTGGAGCAGCACTTGTGTCATTTAATGCTCCGTCATTCGAGTCTTATGGAAAAGAACAAAGTTATAATGCACCGGTCGGAAAGTATGCGGAGTTTGCATACACAACAGCATTAAATTATTTATTGAGTCAAAGAGAATATCAATTTCCATTAGGAGATTCCATGATTGTATTCTGGGCAGAATCAGGAAAAGAAGAATATCAAAAGACATTTTTGTCCTGGATGAATCCCAAGCCGGATAATCAGAAAGAAATGAGAAAAGTATTTGGAAATTTAGAGAAGGGATTATGGGTAGACCTTGAGGATATCAACTTAGATCCGAATCAGCCATTTTATATCCTGTGTCTTGCACCAAATGCAGCAAGATTATCAGTTCGGTTCTTTTATCAAAATTCATTTGGAACCATTATTAAGAATATTTCTAGACATTATCAGAGAATGGAAATTGTAAAACCTTCCTGGGTGGAGAATGAATATCTGGGAGTAAAGAAGATGCTGGATGAAACAGTGAATCAGAAGTCAAAGGATAAAACTCCAGTTCCTAATATGGCATCAATGGTATTAAGAGCAATTCTGGAAGATTCAAGATATCCAGAAAGCTTATATACGGATACGCTGATACGAATAAGAGCCGAACAGGGAAATGTTACTTATGGAAGAGCGGCAATTATAAAAGCCTTTTTAATTAAAAACCGTGGATGGAAAGAAGGAGACGATAGTATGGGATTAAATGAAGAGTGTATAGAGACTTCCTATGTACTTGGAAGAATATTTGCAGTACTGGAATCAATTCAAAAGGATGCGAATCCTGGAATTAATGCAACAATTCGAGACAGATATTTTAATTCTGCATGTGCAACACCAGCATCAATATTTCCGGTTCTGATAAAATTGAAAAATAGTCATATCAAGAAAATAGACCGGGAATCAGTTGCCAGAAAAATATATTATGAAAAAGTGTTGGCTGATCTGATGGGAAAATTAGATGTGTCAGAAGAAAATGCAGGAATTCCGAAGCGATTATCATTAGAGGAGCAGGGAAGGTTCATGTTAGGATATTATCATCAGATACAAAAGAAGTACGAAAAAAAGGAGGACAAGTAAATGGGAGAAGCAATTAAAAATCGTTATGAGTTTGTGGTACTGTTTGATGTAGAAAATGGAAATCCGAATGGAGATCCGGATTCTGGTAATATGCCAAGAATAGATCCGGAAAGTGGATTGGGACTGGTTACAGACGTGTGTCTGAAGCGAAAAATTCGTAATTATGTGGAAACAGTAAAGGAAGATGCAAAAGGTTATAAAATCTACATCAAAGAAGATGTTCCGTTGAACAGAAGCGACCGGGAAGCCTGTGAAAGCCTTGGAATTACAGAAACAGAGGACAAAAAAGTTACCGAAGCATTGAAGAAATTAAAAAAATCAGATAAAGACGTGGATATAAAACTGAGAGATTATATGTGTGATAATTTCTATGATATTCGTACCTTTGGTGCAGTTATGACCACTTTTGTAAAAGCTTCTTTGAATTGTGGACAGGTAAGGGGACCGGTACAGCTTGGCTTTGCAAGAAGTATCGATCCGATTGTCAGTCAGGAAGTTACGATTACAAGAGTTGCAATTACAACGGAAAAAGATGCTGAAAATAAGAGTACTGAAATGGGAAGAAAAAATATTGTTCCGTATGGATTGTATCGAGTGGAAGGATATATTTCAGCGAATCTGGCCAGAAAAGTGACAGGATTTTCAGAGGAAGACTTAGATCTTTTGTGGGAGGCAATTATTAATATGTTTGAAAATGATCATTCAGCTGCAAGAGGGAAAATGGCTGTCCGGGAGCTTATTGTGTTTAAGCACAGCAAGGAACTGGGGGATTGTCCGGCATATAAGCTTTTTGATGCAGTCGAAGTAAGAAAAAAAGAAGAAATTGAATATCCAAGAAAATATCAGGATTATACAGTTCAGATTCACGAGGAAATGATTCCAGATTCAGTTGAGATGAAAAGGATGATTTGATGGCATATAAAGAAGACGAATATTTAATGTTGTCGGGGATACAGCATTTTAAATTCTGCCGACGGCAATGGGCTTTGATCCATATTGAGCAGCAGTGGAGTGAAAATGTTCATACAGTTATTGGTGAATTAATGCATAAAAAAGTCCATGATCCCAGTGTAAAAGAAAAAAGAAAAGAGACACTTCTTGTTCGGGCACTTCCGGTTTCCTCGAAAGAGCTTGGAGTTAGTGGGGAATGTGACCTGGTAGAATTTCATAAATGCGAAGATGGAATTACATTGTCTGGTCATAGAGGATTATATTCTGTTTTTCCTGTGGAATATAAAAAAGGAAAGCCTAAGATAACGGACGAAGATAAATTACAGCTAACAGCACAGGCAATGTGTCTGGAAGAAATGTTTTCTACTACAATATCTGAAGGGGCACTTTATTATGGAGAAACGAGGAGAAGAGAGAATATTACATTTTCACAGGAACTGCGTGATGAAGTAAAAGAAATATTTCAGGAAATGCATCAGTATTATGAGCGAGGTTATACGCCAAAAGTCAAAAAGAGTAAGGCTTGTAATTCATGCTCTTTAAAGGAAATCTGTCTTCCCAAATTAGAAAAGACGATATCAGTTTCTGATTATATAGCACAGGCACTGAAGGAGGACGAGCAGTGAGAAAATTATTAAACACCTTATATGTAACCTCTGAGAATAGTTATCTGGCATTGGATGGAGAAAATCTGGTTGTATACGATGAGAAAAAAGAATTGGGAAGATTGCCTTTACACAATTTGGATGGAATTGTTTCTTTTGGATATCGGGGAACCAGTCCGGCGTTAATGGGAGCATGTGCTGAAAGAAATATTTCACTTTGTTATCTCACTCCTCAGGGGAAATTTCTGGCAAGAGTAACTGGGAAGGTTCAGGGAAATGTTCTTTTACGGGAACAACAGTATAAAAGTAGCAAAGATGATGAAATAAGTCTCACAATTGCAAAAAATTGTATTATGGGAAAAGTTTATAATGCAAGATGGGTACTAGAACGGGCAATTCGTGATCACGGAATGCAGATAGATGTAGAAGGCGTGAAGAAAGCATCTTTGCATTTAAAAGAATCGTTACAGTATATACAGAATGCAGAATCGAAAGACCAATTGAGAGGTTATGAAGGAGAAGCAGCCAGTATTTATTTTGGCGTTTTCAATGAATTGATTCTGCAACAGAAAAAAGAATTTAATTTTCAGGGGAGAAATAAAAGACCGCCTAAAGATAATGTAAATGCGATGTTATCTTTTGTATATACCTTATTAACAAATCAGATTACATCTGCGTTAGAAGTGGTAGGACTGGATCCTTATGTCGGATATCTTCATACAGACCGACCGGGGAGAGTATCATTGGCATTAGATCTAATAGAAGAACTGAGAAGTGTATATGTAGATCGGTTTGTTTTGTCATTGATCAATAAAAAAATTGTGAATGGAAAAAACTTCTCCCAAAAAGAAAATGGAGCTGTCTTGATGGGGGATGATTTGCGGAAAAAGTTATTAGTTGAGTGGCAGAATAAGAAAAAAGAAGTTATTACACATCCATATTTGAAAGAAAAAGTTGAATGGGGGATGGTTCCGTATGTACAGGCAATGTTGCTTGCAAGGTATTTACGTGGAGATTTAGATGGCTATCCTGTATTTCTGTGGAAATGAGGTGGAAATATGCTGTTGTTGATTACATATGATGTAAATACAGAAAATGAAGCCGGAAAAAAGCGACTTAGAAAAGTAGCCAAACAATGTGAAAACTATGGGAGAAGAGTACAGAACTCCGTATTTGAGTGCATTGTGGATCAGGCACAAAGTGTGACGTTAAAATCTTTGTTAACAGAGATTATTGATGATAAAGTAGATAGCTTGCGATTCTACTATCTTGGAAATAATTATAAGACCAAGATAGAGCATATAGGTGTAGAACGAGGAATTGCAGTCGATCAGCCTTTATTCTTATAATTTGCAGGTGCGAGTGTCTAGCATACATAAAATTACCGGGAGACTCGCACCTGTAAAAATAAACAAATTTGAATGTGCTTTTTGTATAGACAGAGTATTTCAATAGTATACGAAAGTAAATTCAAATATATTTATAGATATTTCATAAAAATAGACAGATGTTTTTGTGGAATATTGCTGTCACTTCCCTTGCGGAAGTGTGGATTGAAATTCCTCTCCTTATATAAGCGTCTGCCCGAAAGCCGTCACTTCCCTTGCGGAAGTGTGGATTGAAATGTGCAGAAGTATATCTTGGTTGGGGAATTTTAGTACCGTCACTTCCCTTGCGGAAGTGTGGATTGAAATTTTTTATTGACATACGTGTCAGCACGTGTTATAAGTCACTTCCCTTGCGGAAGTGTGGATTGAAATAATGAGGACGGAAGTCCTATGATTGACGAGAAGAGTCACTTCCCTTGCGGAAGTGTGGATTGAAATTGCCATACTGTCGGCTCAGGATCGGATGGAGTGCCGTCACTTCCCTTGCGGAAGTGTGGATTGAAATATGTATATGTCTGCCCGAAAGCAATACAGCAGATGTCACTTCCCTTGCGGAAGTGTGGATTGAAATATTGCCGCTGCACCAAGAACAAGACCGAGGGCAGTCACTTCCCTTGCGGAAGTGTGGATTGAAATTATGTTTTGCTGTGTTAATCCAAACTGTAATTTTGTCACTTCCCTTGCGGAAGTGTGGATTGAAATTTGGTAGTAAATTAATGGGTATAAAAGCAGTATCTGTCACTTCCCTTGCGGAAGTGTGGATTGAAATATATGATAAATAAGTTATTAAAACAGACATTTCGTCACTTCCCTTGCGGAAGTGTGGATTGAAATTCCGAAGTGGTCGTTTTATAAAAACTTTTCCACCCGTCACTTCCCTTGCGGAAGTGTGGATTGAAATATCCATGTCTTTGCATCCTCCACCGAGCATCGCCCGTCACTTCCCTTGCGGAAGTGTGGATTGAAATCACGTCTGAAAAGCTTTTCAAAGCCTTGATCCGTCACTTCCCTTGCAGAAGTGTGGATTGAAATAAATAGCAAGAATGAAACTGTGACAGATGCAAAGTCACTTCCCTTGCGGAAGTGTGGATTGAAATATTGTGTAACATTTTTGCCAATGTGCTACTACCGTCACTTCCCTTGTGGAAGTGTGGATTGAAATGACGGTGTAGCACTTGTTTAACGTCACCGTGCTACGGTCACTTCCCTTGTGGAAGTGTGGATTGAAATTCTAAAATCAAGTCAAAATACTGTCCGATTGCAGTCACTTCCCTTGTGGAAGTGTGGATTGAAATCATACTGTAGTAAACACGGTAAGAACAAAAAGTCGTCACTTCCCTTGCGGAAGTGTGGATTGAAATCTGAACAATATATCATCGGTAATGAGCCGAGTGGTCACTTCCCTTGCGGAAGTGTGGATTGAAATGATCAACTGGACACGGAGCAGAAGCATTGTTCCCGTCACTTCCCTTGCGGAAGTGTGGATTGAAATAGCATCAGGATACCTTTTACGGTGTATTCCTGACCGTCGCTTCCCTCGCGGAAGTGTGGATTGAAATATTGAGCCGTTCTACATATGGGAATCCGAGGAGTAAGTGCTATCATCATAAATATTATAAAGACTTACTGAAATCCTTGGATTTGCCTGATATTCATTTTCACCAGTTGAGAAATACCTATGCAACTATTTTGCTGAAGAATAGTTTTAATTCAAAAGGTGTTTCGCATTTATTGGGACATGCCAAGGAAATCATATCAG
>ERZ773193.4326-NODE-4326-length-11538-cov-3.498737_pt1 | contig 11538 bp, 9 predicted proteins | sample MGYA00511110_ERZ773193 | MGnify/ENA primary metagenome ERZ773193 (study PRJEB29015, sample SAMEA2737784) | human gut metagenome | biome: human gut; feature: human-associated habitat; material: faeces | place: China | collected 2012 ...
AATAAGCCTGTAAATTCTGATTCCCCCACTCCTGCGCCTGAGCCTGAGCCAGCTCCAGAGCCGGAACCCGAACCGACCCCGGAACCGGAGCCACAGCCTGAACCAGAACCCGAACCCGAACCGGAGCCGGAAATCATCGATCAAAACGAATTAATCAGCTATGGTATTTCTTACGGGCAAAGTTTGGGAATGACCTATGCTCCTTCATTAACCCTTGATAATGCTGGGTGGGGACCTCCACATGACTTTATGCTCTGGAATCCCACGAAAGAACAAGCATTTGCTTATGTGGCCGAAGCTATAGACGTTATGGTTGCCAATATTACCGCCGCAGACAACTGTCCGGTATCCGACCTATATTTCAACGTTTGTTTTGATTCCAACAATCATTTTGTCGTCATGTATGGCTAAGGCTTGTATATATTTCTTTTTTAGCGTCTGTTTTCTGAACAGGCGCTTTTTTCATAGATATCTCTCATTTTAAAGGAGGAAAAACGTGATGAAATATTTAAAAAGGCTCACCGCCCTTCTGCTCACCTTCATTATGGTGCTCGATATTCCTATCTCAGCCAATGCTATTCAGGATTGGTACGGCGTTAGCGATCCTTTGCAGTATACCTCTGATTTACACATTGGAAACTATACCTATCGTGCGGGAACGTACAGCACTGTCATGCGGCTGGACGAAACCAACCGAATCGCCTACTGTATCCAGCCCGACGTACAGATCGGCGGGAACGAATCCGACTGGTTCTACGAAACTGTTTCGTCCACTCCGGCCTGGAACGCTCTCTCATTGAATCAGCAAACAGCCATTAACCTTCTCTTGCTCTACGGCTACCCGAACCAAAGCCTGCCCGGGAACAAGCCGGAGCAGTATTTCGCCACCCGTGAAATCATATGGGAAATTGTGATGGGTTATCGAGATAGTACCCCACCATTTACCAGACGGGACGCCCGGTGCTACAACGCCTTTTCCGGCCATGCGGGATTTGTCCAGGCATACAAGGAACTGGAAAAGCGGCTCACTTCTCATTATGCCATTCCTAGTTTTACCAAAAGTCAATATAACACAGCGCCCACCATCGTATTAGACTACAACCCTTCCACCAAAAAATATGAAAAGACAGTTACAGATACTAACAATGTTCTTTCCAGTTTTAATTTTTCCATTTCCGGTGTGACGCTCTCCCGGAACGGAAACACTCTGAGTATCAGCACCGCAAATAAAATTACAGCCGGGACAGTTGCCAGTTCGACCAAGCCCCTCCCCGCTCCGGCTTCTACTGGTATCCTGATCTGGCAGTCGGTAAACAATCCCAGCGGCAATCAGAACATGATTACCGGAGGCGGTGCCGGAGACCCGGTTCCGGCGTATTTTAAGCTGGCTATCGGTGAGGGCACTGTCCAAATTAGAAAAACCGACGCTACTCACGGCGGCTTTTTCGCCGGGGCCGTTTATGGCATTTATGATAGCAACGGTACAAAGGTTGACGAGCTTACCACCTCAGCGGCCGATTACGTCAAAAGCAAGCCCCTCCCCCTGGGCCATTATTATTACCAGGAATTAGAAGCCCCGTCCGGCGCTATTCTGGATACCACGAAGCATGAATTTGATTTAACCACCAACGGGGCCACTCTGAGCCTGTCGGTTTCCGATCAGAGCCAAACCGCTAATATTCTGATTACCAAGCAAGGCGAAGTTCTTACCGGAGCCACGCAAAGCGATTCTGAATTTGGCCCCCTCTACACACCAACCTACGGCCTCTCTGCCCTTTCCGGCGCTGTTTACGATATTTACGCCAATGAAAATATTGTATCCGCAGGCGGCAAGCAGTTATATACAAAAGACCAGCTTGTCTTCACTGTAAACAGCGGAGCAAAAAGCCCGAATCTCCCCCTGGGTCAATACCGTGCGGTAGAGAAAACCGCACCGTCCGGCTTTGCCCTGGATACCACGCCGCATATTATTGACCTGACTTATAAAGGGCAGACCGTTACAGTCTACACAGAGCCAGTCACAGTCACCAATCAGCGGCAGAAGGTAACGGTAAGCCTAAAAAAATTCATAGAGGAAAACACCCTGTTCCCAAACCCGGACGCTTATAAAGATATCCGGTTTGGGATTTTTTCATCTAAGGACATTCAGGACAATTCAGGAAATACCGTAATCCCGAAAAACTCCCTTCTGGATATCTTCGGTATCGATGAAACCTTGCAAGGCTCGTCCTCCGCTGACCTTCCTATCTCCGACTATTATCTGAAGGAGCTTCAGACCGCCCCAGGCTGGGTATTGGACGAAACTGAATACCCGTTTTCTTTTTCAGCACAGCCCCAGGACGTGCAGCACGTCATAGTGGAACCCAACGGGGGCCAGCCCATCAGCAATGAGACAGTCAAAGGGTATGTAGAAATTTACAAATCCGACGCTACCTATGGCGGGGCGTTGGCAAATGCCGTTTACGGTATTTATACAACAAACGGCACTCAGGCCGGAAGCTTAACCACTGATTTAAAGGGCTATGACAAAAGCGGCCCTCTCCCCCGTGGCTCGTACTATTTGCAGGAAATCTCAGCGCCGGAGGGAACCGTCCTTGACCCGAAGCAATATCCTTTTACCATCAGTGAGCAAGATGCCGTCATTACAATCCATCTGGAAAACATCAGCCAGCAAGCCAATGTTCTGATTACCAAAGAAGGAGAACGGCTCACTAACGCCGATCAGAGCGAAACAGAATTTGGGATTCAATACACCCCGGTATACGGTACGGAAACATTATCCGGTGCTGTCTATGAAATCTATGCGAACCAGGATATTTATTCTCCCGGCGGTATTCTTCTTTACAGTGCCGGTGAACTGATAACGACGGTTAACGGCGGGGAAATCTCCCCGGATTTGCCTTTGGGCCAGATTCGGATACAGGAAAAAACAGCGCCGGAGGGCTTTGTCCTGGATACTGCCCCCTACATCGTAGATTTAACCTACAAGGGCCAAAATGTCACAGTTTATACGGAGCCTGTCACTGTAACCAATCAGAGGCAGAAAGTAACTGTTACCCTGACAAAGCTTATTGAAGAAAATCCTATCTTCCCAAACCCGGACGCTTATAAATATATCCGGTTCGGCATTTTTACCGCACAGGATTTTAAAGACAGTTCCGGAAATGTGGTAATCCCTCAAAATTCTTTAGTGGATATTATCAGCCTCGATGAATCCCTGAAAGGTGTGTCCTCTGCCGATCTCCCCATCGGGAGCTATTACCTTAAGGAACTCCAAACCGCCCCAGGCTGGGTATTGAATGAAACTATTTATCCTTTTACCTTTGAGGCCCAGCCCCAGGAAGTTCAGGAGATTACCATTGATCCCAGCAATGGAGAGCCTATCGTCAATAATACGGTAAAGGGAAGCATAGAAATCTCTAAGCTGGATTTATCCACCGGACAAAGACTTTCAGGCAGTAAAATACAAATTCTCGACCCGGATAAAATTGTTGTCGCAGAAGGCGTTACCGATGAATCGGGAACTGTAAGATTCACCTTGCCTTACGGCAATTATTTCTATTGTGAGGCAGAAGCGCCGGAGGGGTATGTAATCGACCCTACTCTTTACGAATTTACGATTGCAGGTGACGGAGAAATTATAAAAACATCGCTGCACAACAGAATGATTTCCTCAGAGATTATCATTCATAAAGTAAGCTCCACGGACGGAAGCTCTCTTTATCAAGCTGGAATCCGTTTTAAGGACGCACAGGGAAATGTCATAGCCGAAGGATACACCGACGAAAACGGTATCTTCTCTACAATTCTTACCTATGGCGAATATACCTGGGAGGAATTTCAAGCCCCGGAGGGCTTCATTTTAGACCCTACGCCTCATAAAGTAACTATCACGGAGGACGGAAAAGTAATTGAAGAAACGTTTAGAAATGACGAAAAGGTGGAGCTTGTGGCAACAGGAGAGAACGTCAATACGATAGTATGGAGTATTGCGGCCGCCCTTTCCGGTGCAGTTATTATCTGTTTCTTTATTTTTACAAACAGACAGAAGCAGAAAATAAAGAAATATTAAATTCCCTATAAAGAGAGATGCCTGGTAATTACCGGGCATCTCTCGGTTTCAGTAAACCATGAAAGGAATAAGCTCAGGAAGGAGGCGAACAGACTAATTAAATGCTTCCCAAAAAATATAAATCTCTTATCAAGTATGGCTCTATCATCTTAACGGTGCTTCTAATTCTGACCGCTGCGGAATTTTTAATCCGGCGGCCTGTCATGTATCAGATTGAATCAAACAGCCATGCAGTTTCCAGTTCTATCGGCACTCAGGAGCGCGAACCGACTTCCGCGCCTGCCAGTTCCTCAGAGGACAGCAAGCCGGAAAGCAAAACCCAGGTATCGGAAAGCCGTATCCCGGAAACAACAAGCAGCTGTTCCCCATCAGAACCGCAAGAGGAAACCCCTTCACCTGCCCCGGCTTCTTCGGCCGTTCCTCCTGCTCCCGCGCCAGAACCAGAACCACCCCCGGAGCCAATGCCGAAACCAGCCCCGGAACCCAAACCAGAATCAGCACCAGAGCCGGAACCTGATCCGCTGCCCCCAGCCGCCAACCCTACGCTGTGGGCCAGCCCTCAAACTGCTGCGGTTGGCAGTACTATTTCAGTGGGAATCAGCAACGCCCCCAGCTCCATTTATACCAGTGGCGTAACCTGGGCAAACAGCAACGCCTATGCGGTAAAGATTTCAAGCTATGGCTTGGATTCCATTCATCTGCAGGCTTTGGAGCCGGGAAGCAGCATCATTACCGCCACGTTTGAGGGCGGTATTAGTATCAGTATTACAGTCTATATCACTAACTAAAATCATTAAATTTTTTAAAGGAGAAATGTATTATGAATACAAGTTTTTTGACACTTGCCAGCATTGGCGATGCTTTTAACAGCGCAATGGAGAACAACGTCCTACCGGAGATTAAAACCATTGTCAACGCTGCCTTTATCATTATCGCCGTCATTCTGCTGGTTTCCTTAATTGTCAAAGCGGCTATGCTCTGGAAAGCCCATCACGCAGGAGAAGAATTAAACTGGATTCCCCTTATTCTAATCTTTATTGGTTTAGTCCTTGTTTCCACGGCCCCCACCTGGATGTGGAGTGTGATCGGAGTATAACCGTATGGATACTATCATTAACCAAATGTTTGAGATCACCATTAAAAAGATATTTGAATTTTGCGTCAACACAATTCAGTCTTTAATCGATCTCCTTACTGATTTATCCGATACGCTTTTTCAAAGCGCCTATGTCCAAGGGTTATTAAGCTTCTTCCAGTATTTCGGATACTGCCTGTTTATCATCGCCTGCATTATCGGAATCTTTGAAATGGTAATTCAATACCAAAACGGCGATGGAAGCGCGGCAAGGTCGCTATTTATGAATTTCATCAAAGGATTGATGGCGGCACTGTTATTTACTACTCTCCCCGTCCTTTTGTTCCAATTCGTGTTAGAGCTTCAAAAGTATATTACCGTTGCCCTGACCGGCAGCATGGATTTGGACGGTCAAATGCTGAACGCGATAGAGCAGATCGGCATCATACTGAACGGCGGGGAGCTGCCTCCTGGAAGCGAAACCGGAGCTGCCGGCGTTACGATTCCAGCCGGCCAGATGGCTATAACCCTTCTAATCGTAGTGATTCTGCTGGTCTACGTCAGCATTAAGGTGGTATTCGGAAATATTAAGCGCGGGGGAATTTTGCTCATTATTACCTGTATTGGTTCTTTTCATATGTTTAATGTCCCGCGCGGCTATTTCGATGCGTTTTTTGGCTGGTGCAAACAGGTAATCGCCCTTTGCTTCACGGCGTTTTTCCAAAATATCTTATATGTTTTGGGGATTCTGTTAATGGCCGACACCGCATATTTACCGGGATTCGCCCTTCTTCTGGCCGCCGCAGAGGTGCCAAGAATTGCACAGCAATTTGGTTTGGATACGTCCGCAAAAGGAAATATTATGGGAGCCGTTCATACGGTGAGCACGGTAAAACACATTTTTACAAAGGTTAGGTGATTCAATGGAATACTCTTATCCCGATAATCTGAACGCAGAACCCCTCATTCTGTTTTGGAACATGAAGGATACCTTAATTATAGGCTGCTGCCTGGTGATTTCCCTTATTGTTCTGTTTTCCACCTGGCTGTACCTTCCTCTGCTGTTTTCTGCCCTGTATGCTTTTCTTACTATGCGTTTAGCGGATACCGGATCTATTTATGAATATATAAAACGGATAGGCCGATTTGTAATAACAGAACAGCAGCTTTTCAAATGGAAATGAGGTGAATATCATGCGTTATACAAATGATCGAAGAAAGAAAAAGAAGCTGCAGACAACCTTACAGCTTATGGACATCAAGGAGATTGACCAAAGCTCGGTTATTACCCCGGACGGGCAGCGTATTTCCTTTATTCTGATTACGCCCGTTAATATGAGTGTGTTAAGCGATGAAGTGGTCGCGGGCCGGATTTCTGCCCTGGCCAATATTCTTACCAGCATTGAAAATCTGCAGATTTTATGCCTGAACGCTTCCCAAAGCTATGAAAAAAATAAGGAACACCTTGCCGCACAAATGAAAACAGAAACAAACGAAGTTCTTGCGGAATTAGACCGCAAGGATATCGAATACCTGGACGATATCCGCATTTCAATGGCCACCGGCCGAGAATTTGCCTTTGCCGTCCGGTTTAAAAAGAATATCGGGCGGCCTCAACAGGAGCAGACCTTAAAGCGTCTGCTCCTAATTTTATTAGAAGCCGGATTTACCGCCCGGATCGCGGAAGAACAGGAGCAGATCGACCTCATTGCAGGCAATGCGGGATGCGATCTGCTGATCACCGCCCTGAACACCTGCCAGAAAGCGCTGGATCTGCAGACCCGTTGCCTCGGAGATCAGCTTGCCGGTGGTACCCGTAGCCACCAATTTATGCTGGCTCAAAATCCGGCAATACGCCGTACAGAACTGAACCATCAGCTCTTTTTTGGAGTCATGCGCAATCAGTGCAATCGTCATCGGTCAACCTCTCCTTTGTTTCGCCAGTGGGCATTTTTCTTGCATATATCATAGTATCACAGTTTCCGTTCTTTTACAACCGTTTTTTAGACAAACTTCATACTTTTTTCGGAAAAAAGCGCCAAATTTCACCAAAAGAAGCGTTTCAGCGTTTCAGCGTTTTATCTCTCTTCAATTGTCTAAAGCGTCCTGCCCGGCAGGTGCGGTCTCCTGAGCAGCATCCGTGGTGCCTGCGGCGGGGTCTGTGGCCGTATCCGCTGCCGCATCCGTGCCGGTTTCGGTCTGGGCGGGGGCAGTCTGGTCAGCGGGGGTGCTGTCTGCGGCGGTCTCCTGCTTGCCGATGGTGCCATCCTCATTCAGGGTACCATCCTGCATGGCGAAGTAGGCGTTGGCAATGTCCACCACCAGATCGCCGGTTCGGGCACCGTAGCCACCGTACTCAATGGTGATGCCAATGGCGATCTGCGGATCATCGGCAGGCAGATAGGCCACCATCATGGCGTTCAGGTAGTGCTTGCCTGGGGCGTAGGTCTCACTGCGCTGAGGGGTGCCGGTCTTACAGGCAATGGCAATGGGGTAGCTGCTGATCTTGCTGTTGGTAATGGTGCTGGGCACCTGCCGCATCCCCTGCCGTACCAGCTCAAAGGTGTTGCCGGTGCCCTCGATGATATCCATCACCTCGGGCTGGGTCTCGCTGATCACCTCGCCGGTGTTGGAATCCAGGATCGCCTTGACAAAATGAGTGCGGTAGCGGGTTCCGTTGTTGGCCAACGTTGCAGCATAGGTGGCCAGCTGGATGGGCGTGACCACCGTGTTGCCCTGACCAATGGCTGCCTGAACGTCCAGCGACTCCATATAGTTGGAGTCGTTCTTGGAGGTCAGGTGGCCCACAGCCTCACTGACCTCCACACCGGTGCGCTGACCCAGGCCCAGCTTATAGGCGTAGGCATCGTAAACATCACTGGTCAGGCGGCGGCCCACATCATAGAAGAAGACGTTGCAGCTCCACTTGATGGCCGTGACCACATCAATGTTTCCGCTGTGGCCATGGCGGGTGCAGCGGGGGCTGTACCCTTTATAAAAGGTGTACACGCCGTTGCAGAACACCGTGGAGTACTGGTTGATGAGCCCGGAATCCAGCGCGGCCACTGCCACGGCAGGCTTGAAGGTGGAGCCGGGGGTGTACAGGCCCTGCAGCGCCCGGTTGAACAGGGGCAGACTCTCGTCCGCGCTGTACTCGCTGTACTGGGTGGCATACAGGTTCTGGTCAAAGCTGGGGTAATTGGATGCGGCCAGCACGCTGCCGTCCTTCACATCCAGCACCACGGCGGCACCGGCGGCGGCTTTCATGCTGCCGGTGTTGTAGACCCGGTTGATCATGTCGATGTTCTCGGCCAGTGCCTTGTCCACCGCCTTCTGGAACCGGCTGTCGATGGTCAGCTGGACGGTGTGGCCCGGCTCGGGCACAGTGGTCAGGGCAGTATCCACAATGACCCCATCGGAGTTGCGGGTGATGGTCTCCACGCCATCCTTGCCCCGCAGTTCGTCCTCATAGGCCGATTCCAGGCCCGAGATGCCGATGATGTCGTTCATGTTGTAGCCTTTTTCGCGCAGGGGGTAGGTGGTCTGGCCGTTTTCATCGGTCACCTTCCACTTTTCAGCGGTGATCTTGCCCACCCGGCCCAGCACATGGGGCAGCACCGTGGATTGTTCATAGCTGCGGGTACTCGTTTCCACGATCTCCACACCCGGCAGCGAGAGGCTGTGCTCCTTGATGGTCGCCACGGTGACCTCGCTGACGTTTTCCGCCATGATAAAGTTGTTCACATTGGAGAACGCCTGCAGCTGCATCTCGTAATGGATACCGCCCAGCGTGCGCTGCCAGCTCAGCGGATAGCTGGCAAGGTCGTAGTCCTCCACCAGCTTCTCCATCACATCATTGGCCGTTGCATACTGCTGTAAACCAAGATTGTCCTTCATGGCGGCAAGGGCTTTCTGATCTCTGGTGCTGCCCTCTTCGGCGGTAAAGGTATAATTGCCCGCTGCATCCGGCTGGCTGATGAGCAGAGTATCGTTCCAGCTCTCACCGTTGGCACGCAGCAGCTCGACGATCTTCTGGAGCATCCCGTCCAGATCTTCGTCTCCCATCAGCAGCTTGTTGAGCACCACGTTGTAGCCCGTGACGCTGGTGGCAATGCGCTCCCCCCGGCTGTCCACAATGTCACCGCGTGCCGCCGTGACCGTAAACTTGTAGTCGGTGGTGTTGGTGGCCTGGGATTTGAAATCATCCCCGTTGACCAGCTGCAAAAAGATGAGCCGCAGCCCATACAGCAGCATCAGGATGCAGGCAGCGGCAACCAGAACACGCATCCGCCGGATGGCGGTTTTCCGTTCTTCTTGGTTCATGGATTCTCCTTCCGGCGCGGGGTGCGTTACACCACGCCGTTGTCGATCTTAAATTCTTCGTGGATGCGGCGCACGACCCCGAACAGAGGGAAGCAGACAGGCACCGAGAGCGCCGCCGTGGGCAGCACAAACCACAGCCAGCGGCTGGCCGCGCCGCTGTAACCGGGCATGTAATAGAAAAACAGCCAGTCCAGCGTGAGCACCAGCAGGGCGGCAGCAGACGCAATGAGTGCAAAGTTTGCGGCCGAATTCTTGAAGTAGAGCTGCATCACCGCCGAAACGGCAAAGCAGAGCAGCAGCAGCTCCAGCGCCAGCATGCCCACGGTGCGCCCGGCCAGCCAGTCCCACATCAGGCCGCAGACCGCCCCAAAGACAGCCCCGGCGAACTCGCCCTCAAACACGGCGACCGCCAGCGCCAGCGGCAGCAGCCAGAGCGGCTTTGCCGCCCCGAACTGGAACAGCCCGGGCGTGGTCTGCAAAACAGCACAAAGAAGGCCCAGCAGCGCATAGCAGATCCATTTGACGATCTGGCCCCGGCTGCGTTTCCGGCGTGATTCCATCAGGGTCCCTCCTCAGAAACTGGTAATGATGAACGCATGGCGCACCGTGCGGGGGTCGGTGCCGGGTTTGATGACGGCAATGGTCGATTTGCCGCTGACCTCGGGCACCAGTTCCTGTACCACGCCCACCAGCAGGTCAGCCGGGAACACCCCGCCCAGCCCGGTGGTGATCACCTGGTCGCTTTTCTCCGTCAGGGTGTTGCGTGCAAGGTTGGTCAGCACGCACAGGCCATCGGCGGCGTATTCGGAGCTGCCGGTGACGATGCCGTTGTCACGGGTGCGGGATACCACGCCCGCCGCGTTGAAGTTGGGGTGAAGAATGGTCATCACCTTGCAGCTGGTGGGCTCAGCCTCCACCACCATGCCCAGCAGGTAGCCCTGGTCACTGACCACGGCATCGTTGACGGCCACGCCATCCAGTGTGCCGCGGTCCAGCGTGAAGCCATAGAAGGAATCTAGCGGGTCACGGCCAATGACAAAGCTGGAAAGATAGCTCATCTCTGGCCGCTGGCTCTGGATGCTTTCCAGTGCCTTGTAGGCCTGGTTCTCGGCCTTGACGCGGTCGTAATCCACCATCTGCTGGCGCAGTTCGGCGTTCTCAGCCTTAAGCGTCTCGTTTTCGGCCATCACGTCGTCAATGCTGGTGTACTTTTCCCACAGGGAGGCCACGCCGCCGCTGACCACAGCAGCCACTTTCTGGAAGGGAGCAGCCGCCACGCTCAACAGCTCCTGCGGAGCGGCAGTCAGGCGGCCGTTGGCACCGGCGTAGGCCATGATGCCCACCAGAAACACCGCGATGCCCACCAGGATCTTGAATTTCCAGGTATCGAAAAAGTCTTTCAAGGGGTTTTCCTCCGATTGCAAAAGGGCGCGGACAGCCCAGAGCCGTCCGCACCCTCTGTTACATCGTTACATATGAGCTCCATCGGTGTCCAGCACGTCGTGCAGAACATCCACATGATCCAGCACCGCACCGGCACCCTTGGCCACGCAATCCAGCGGGTCCTCCGCAACATGGACATCAATGCCGGTCTCGCTCTGGATCAGCTGATCCAGACCCCGCAGCAGAGCACCGCCGCCGGTCAGGGTGATGCCGTGGTCGATGATATCGGCACTCAGCTCAGGCGGGGTGCGCTCCAGGGTCTCCTTGATGGCGCTGGTGATCTTGACCAGGCACTCCAGCAGGGCCTCGCGCACATCCTCAGAGTGGACGACGATGTTCTTGGGCAGGCCATCCACCAGGTTGCGGCCCTTGATCTCCATGGTCATCTCGGGGTCCATGGGGTAGGCCGAGCCGATCTCGATCTTGATCTGCTCGGCGGTACGCTCACCGATGAGCAGGTTATACTTGCGCTTGATGAAAGCGATGATGGCCTGATCGAACATATCACCGGCCATCCGGACGCTGCGGGAGGCCACGATGCCGCCCAGAGAGATGACAGCGATCTCAGCGGTGCCGCCGCCGATGTCCACGATCATGCTGCCGGTGGGCTCGCTGATGGGCAGGC
>ERZ773193.4328-NODE-4328-length-11534-cov-11.249499_pt1 | contig 11534 bp, 11 predicted proteins | sample MGYA00511110_ERZ773193 | MGnify/ENA primary metagenome ERZ773193 (study PRJEB29015, sample SAMEA2737784) | human gut metagenome | biome: human gut; feature: human-associated habitat; material: faeces | place: China | collected 2012 ...
AGACGAAGCTGCGATTGTCAAAATTAGTGCGTGAAGTCGATAAATGCATCGCTTTATTGAACGAGTAAAGAAGAAAGATGTATGAACGATAAGATAAAGATAAACCTGCAAATAGCAGATTCAAACTACCCGTTAACCATTAACCGAGAGGAAGAAGAAATGGTACGGGAAGCAGCCAAGCAGGTAAACATCAGGCTTAATGCGTACCGGGAATACTATAAAAACCTTGAACCGGAAAAGATTATTGCCATGGTAGCCTATCAGTTCTCGTTGGAGAAACTGCAATTAATGCAACGTAACGATACCACTCCGTATACGGAAAAGGTAAAAGAACTAACGGAATTGCTGGAGGATTATTTTAAGAAAGAATAATGCCACCGAGCCATTCACTGATAAAGAAAACACCACGCACTGCACAATATCCGAGCAAATGTATGCTCTGATATTTGGCGGTGCGTTTTTATTTATATAACTAAATTAATGTAAGAATGATAGCAATAATAGCAACAGCAATTGCTTGCTTCGTCGTAGGAGGAATCCTTTCATACGTACTGTTCCGGTACGTATTGAAGTCCAAGTACGACAGTGTCCTGAAAGATGCGGAGACAGAAGCTGAAGTAATTAAGAAAAACAAATTGCTGGAAGTAAAGGAAAAATTCCTGAACAAGAAAGCTGATTTGGAGAAGGAAGTGGCACTGCGTAATCAAAAGATTCAGCAGGCGGAAAATAAACTGAAACAACGCGAAATGGTGCTCAGCCAGCGTCAGGAAGAAATCCAACGCAAAAAGCTGGAAGCCGAAGCCGTAAAGGAAAACCTGGAGGCGCAACTTGTTATCGTTGACAAAAAGAAGGAAGAACTGGACAAACTGCAACATCAGGAAATAGAAAAACTGGAAGCAATCTCCGGTCTGTCTGCCGACGAAGCAAAAGAACGTCTGGTCGAATCACTGAAGGAAGAAGCTAAAACGCAGGCACAGTCATTCATCAATGACATCATGGATGATGCGAAACTGACTGCCAGCAAGGAAGCCAAACGAATCGTTATCCAGTCTATCCAACGGGTAGCTACCGAAACTGCCATCGAAAACTCCGTAACGGTATTCCATATCGAATCGGATGAAATCAAAGGACGTATCATCGGACGTGAAGGACGCAATATCCGTGCACTGGAAGCCGCTACCGGCGTTGAAATCGTTGTAGACGACACTCCGGAAGCAATCGTTCTTTCCGCCTTTGACCCGGTTCGCCGTGAAATTGCCCGTCTGGCTCTTCACCAACTGGTAACAGACGGACGTATCCATCCGGCACGTATTGAGGAAGTGGTGTCCAAAGTACGCAAACAGGTAGAGGAAGAAATTATCGAAACCGGTAAACGGACAACAATCGACCTTGGTATCCACGGTCTGCATCCGGAACTGATCCGTATCATCGGTAAGATGAAATATCGCTCTTCTTATGGTCAGAACTTGTTGCAGCACGCCCGTGAAACAGCCAATCTCTGCGCTGTGATGGCATCGGAACTGGGCCTGAACCCGAAGAAGGCAAAACGTGCAGGTTTGCTGCATGATATCGGTAAAGTGCCCGATGAAGAACCGGAATTGCCGCACGCATTGCTGGGTATGAAACTTGCCGAGAAATACAAAGAAAAACCGGATATCTGCAACGCTATCGGTGCTCACCACGACGAAACGGAAATGACCAGTCTGCTGGCTCCTATCGTACAGGTTTGTGATGCTATCTCCGGTGCACGTCCGGGCGCACGCCGTGAAATCGTAGAGGCTTACATCAAACGCCTGAACGATCTTGAACAATTGGCTATGGCTTATCCGGGTGTGACCAAGACATACGCTATTCAGGCAGGACGCGAACTCCGCGTGATCGTAGGTGCCGATAAGATCGATGACAAGCAAACTGAAAGCTTGTCCGGTGAAATCGCCAAGAAGATTCAGGACGAGATGACTTATCCGGGACAGGTGAAGATTACCGTTATCCGTGAAACACGTGCGGTCAGCTTCGCTAAATAAGTAAATATTCAAAAGAAGATTCAATACAAGGGCGAAGCAATTCGCCCTTTTTCAATTTATCATCATTCACTTCTCATGTTTGCAGCATCACGCAGCAGCATACAGTCTAAAAGTATCAGCTTATGAAAAAGTACCAATTTGAAGTCTGTGCCAATTCCGTAGAAAGCTGTCTGGCAGCACAGGCAGGCGGAGCCGACCGGGTAGAGTTATGTGCAGGTATTCCGGAAGGCGGGACGACTCCTTCTTACGGAGAGATATCGACAGCACGCGACATGCTGACAACGACTCGTCTGCATGTCATTATCCGTCCGCGGGGTGGGGATTTTCTTTATTCTCCCATCGAAGTGAGAACGATGCTGAAAGATATAGAAATGGCACGGCAGTTGGGAGCTGACGGAGTGGTATTCGGTTGTCTGACGGCAAACGGGGAAATCGACCTTCCTGTAATGCAAGAGTTAATGAAAGCCTCACAAGGGTTATCAGTGACTTTTCACCGTGCTTTTGATATATGCCGTGATCCTGAAAAGGCTTTGGAGCAGATTATCGAACTGGGGTGTAACCGTATCCTTACTTCCGGTCAGCAAGCTACTGCCGAACTCGGAATCCCCTTGCTAAAAGCATTGCAGACACAGGCTTCCGGAAGAATTATCCTGCTTGCCGGATGTGGCGTGAACGAAAAAAATATCGCCCGCATTGCTTCGGAAACCGGAATACAGGAGTTTCATTTCTCCGCACGGGAAAGCATCAAGAGCGATATGAAGTATAAAAACGAATCAGTATCGATGGGCGGCACTGTACATATCGACGAATACGAACGAAATGTAACCACCGCCCAAAGAGTGATAAATACCATTCAGGCTATAAAAAGCTGAAAACTGCGATAAACAGCGATTTATAGTCCTGCAATAGCATACCTGTTTATAAATAAGGGATAATCGTAATATAAATACCGGTAATAATAGCCGAGGTGATTACTCCTGAGATATTGGCTCCCAAGGCATCTCCCAATACGAATGAATCGGGATTGTCTTTGCTTACTATCTTTTGGGCGACCTTTGCGGTGGTAGGTACGCAACTAACGGCTGCGATACCGACCACCGGATTGTAATTTCCCCGTTTGACAATGTACATGATGTATCCTCCGATAATCCCTCCGATACCGGAAAGTAAAAGTGCGACGATACCTAATACCAGCAATTTCAGAATCTTCGGATCGAGCAACAGATGTGCATCGCAAAGTACGCCCAGCAACACTCCCAACATAAAGGTCGAGCCATAGAGCAACGGACCACTGACAAAATCATAAATATGCTTCATACCGGATTCACGAACAGCAACACCCAGAAACAGGGAGAAGAACAATGGAGAGGCAACCGGAAACAAGAAACAAAGTACTGCGCAAAGAACAGCAGAGAAAGCCAGTTTCACTTTGGCATCGTAGTTCTTCGGCGCCTTCTTAGTCACCATCTTAATGGCACGGAAACGTTTGGGCACTAATAGCTTGACCAGATATGGATACCCTCCGTACGTCAGTCCCAAATACAGGTAAGCGACTACCGTGATAGGAACAAACAAATGTTTTGCCAGAGCCAGCGAAGTAAAGAGCACCATCGGACCGTCCGCACCACCTACCATAGCAACAGATGCGCTTTCCTTTAAAGTCAGTCCGAGTGCGGAAGCGATGGGCACGGTAAGGAACGTACCGAGTTCGGCACATAAAGCAAGGAATATACTCGCAAACGGTTTCTGGAGCAGGAAGCCCACATCCAGCAAAGTTCCGATGCCCATAAAGACAAAGCAGGCTATAAGCCCGTTACTGAAAGTCAGCGTGTAGACAGGTTGCAGAAAGTCTATCTGCATCGTATTCATCAGGTCATCCGTATCCGAAAGCATCGGATCGAGGAAGAGGTTACCTAATGTACCGTCCGGCATCATCAATGTTCCGCAGTTGATGGCTACCATGCCCAATCCCATCGGAATCATAACCATAGGTTCGAGCACTCCCTTCCAACCCAGATAGATAAGTAACAAACCGAGAAGTACCAGAAAGACTCTGGCAGAAGCCAGTAACCAGCCGCTTTCCATCATTGTGCCGATACCCTGAAAGAGGGTGGCAAAATCAATATTTTCCATAAATAAATGTCATTTTATTGTTTGTTGATAGTAGATTTCTTTGTATTTTTCTTGTTGACATGCGCCAGTTCTTCTTCTTTGAGAAAGAACTCACGTGTATCCCGCGGATAATAATAATCCATCAGGTTCTCTTCCGACGCACCCGGACTTACTCCATGATAATAACCGGAATAGCCGGAAACATTCCGGTTGATTCCACGACTGAAATCTTCACGATAATCTCCTAAAGTCCCTTCGTCCGGAAGAGGCATCTGCCTGACAAGCCTTTCTACTTTCTGCCGGTGTTGTCGCCAGCGATGTAACCGCAGCAGCTCCAAACGGTGAGAACTATAAAAATCAAAAGAATCTGCCGCATAAGCAATCAGTTTGATGACTGCCGCAACAAAAAAACCGATGAGAAAGGTGAGCCCCATCATAGCGAAAGTAGATATTAATAAATCAATCATAGCAATAAAAAATATAGGTTTGATAATATAGTATTCAAAAAAAGAAGAGGCGCCCAATGGCAAATCATTATTAAATTTTAGACACACATGAAAGTTAAAATCCCATTGGGCACTCCTCATCACCCATATAGAAACAATTGGCAGATGTTATTTGCTTGAATCACTTCGGTATACATCTTTGCTTCTATACGACGTAACTCCCGTTTCACAACGAAAACACAATATCCTGATCCCTATACTTGATTGGGTATCCGGGAAATATATCACACGTTTATAGGAACAATAAATAAAAGGAGGGACAGAGAGAAAACCTCACCCTGCCAATGAAAAATAATGCAGCCTAAATAAGAATATGGGCTAATGTATAGACGTAGTATTTACACGAATATTTAGTGTAATTGACATCAAAGCAGGTATGGCTCAGACGTTCCTCCGGAAGCAACGTATTCAGTGAGCTCAATATCTGTATTATTGCAGTATTTGTATTAAATCTCAGATTCTTGAAAGGAACAATGCTTCTCGGAAAAGAGAGGTTATCAAAAATGCAGTCACTGACCTTACTGCCGTAAGTTCCGTCAGTCAGCAATGAATGAGTATCTTTACATGATTTATCGAAACCGGCAGAAGAGACACTGCAATTTGCTCCCGCATTGTATTGCATATCAATTGCCGGGACCTCAGTTTCTTTCTGAAATCCCTGCAATTCTTTATTGGAAATATGAGTAAATCCCAAAGCCAGAAATGCGCATGCTAATATGCAAAAAATGTACTTTGCCATAATTTGCTGCAAACGTAATCATTCTTTTCCAATAACAATGTATTAATGGTAAGAATTAACGATTATTGCACTCTGGCTCCTCTTTATAATCCATGTACTACTTTCATCAATTGCTCTCCCAGACCGATCGTATATCCTTGAGAAACAAAGACCACACGGTTGAAGGTATCGGCAATGATAAAGACAGGCAGGGTTGATTGATTCAACTTCATCGCATCAACAATCTGTTTTTGAATGCTGTTATCCACATCAATGCCATAAACAATGGTAGAGGGAAGATCTTTAAATTCATGCGTGTTGAACTTTTTATATTGCTCTTCCGAAGGGAAAAGAAAGACCATTTTACGTCCCCACTGTTCAAACTCGCTGCGCAAAGCTGCAATATCTCTTAAAGCATGATTGGTAGGCTCCTGCCCCACTCCGAGAACAGCAACCACAAAATAGCCGCGTCCGCAGGTTTGCAGGATACTTTGCAGGTCAGTACCTCCTACCGGACGATAAGTAGCTTCGGAATTGAAATTACCGATCACTTGCACCTGATCTTTACTTTCACGCATCACAAGGTCAACAGTAGTCGTCTTATCCGGTTCGATAGTGAAGAATGTGGTATTGGAGAGTACCGCACCACTAGCCAGGCGGGTTCCGGTCACCATCATATAATAACCTTCGTCCAGCTTTACTCCGTTTTTCAGGAGATTCGACCACGTAGCACCACCACCCATATCTACATCGCCTTCGTCATAATTGAGCAGTTGGAACGTGCCGTTCTTAAACTTGGAGATAGTGAAATGAGAATAGTATTTAGGATCGGATAAAGAACGTATCGGAGTATAGCTGGCTTTCAACATGCCGGTACAAGATTGTGTGGACTGCGAAGTCTCAAAGTTGACATCCTGCGGAGAAAGCCCATCGCTTACATATTGAACCTTCCCGGTCACTTCATCAATCCAGGCTGGTATCCCTATGCTCCGGGCAGCTGCTACGAAGAAGATATCACGGGACTTCTCATCAGCTACACGCGACTTCCATACTCCCATCGGAGAAACAGGAATCTGCTGAGAATTCAGTTCGTTATCGATCTTAATCTCTTTTCTGCACCATTCTATTAATGCTTTGGCATCATGAGCAGCATCAACAGGTGCCGATTTCAAGACTGCTTCAGAAATTGCATCATAAAGTATCTTTTTATAAGGAGTCAGCATCTCATTCGCTATGCGAGGATTGAGCAACGCCCTTTTCACCAGATCAGTGTCCGTCTTTTCTCCATCCGATGTGTTTTTCAGATGATCGTTCAGTACATCGAGTGTCACGTCACGAAGATCTTTTGCCGAGATATTCTCTAATAACCACATACCCCGCATTTCCTCCCATGAAATATGTTTTTTCTCCTTTCTGATAGCTGAAAGAAAATCCTTCAATGTCTGGTGGTTTCCGCGCGAAGCAACCAGAAAAGCTGCCAACTTATCTTTCATAGTTTCAGGTTGCAATATATTTCCGTACAGTCCGTTCACCCATTCTTTTGCCTGTTCATCTGTCATCATCGTTGCCACATATGCATTGCGGATCGAATCTTCCTGTGTCATCCGGTGGTCATTTTCCGCCCGTTGTTCAGGAGTTACTTCGGGAAGGTTAGCCCCTTCTACCGGAGGAACAATATCCATCGGAAGTGTATAGCTTTCACCTACTTTCTTATCTAAAGATAACTTCAAAGCATCTTCTTTTCCAAATGACAGTTTAGCATATCCGAATTTTCCATCCCTAGATGCCCATACCAACATATCTCCCTTGCCGGCAGTGAGGAAGGCTTTACCTTCGGCATCGGTATATTTCGTGGCTACCGTATAGAACTCAGCATAATTGTATATCTTAAATTCCACTTTTGCACCTGATACCGGATGTCCTTCCGTATCCGTCACCGTCACTGTAGCTTTGGCAGTAGGCGCATAATTGTCTATCACATTGATCTCCGTGTAATTCGGCGTTTCAAGCATAATCTCTTCCGGACCGGTATAGCGACCGAACACCTTTGTATGCATCAGCATCCCGCGACTGGCAGGAGCATTGAACCATCCGAGATTCAAAACCGGTTCAGGCTCGCAAGCTCCGAAGAAATACCACTGGCCATCCGCCCACGCTTCTACCCAGGCATGATTATCATCCGTATGTGCCCAACGGGGAGTATATACCTGCCTTGCCGGAATCCCCACCGAACGCAACGCAGCCACAGTAAATGTGGATTCTTCTCCGCAACGCCCATACGCTGTCTTCACCGATGCCAGCGGCGAACTGGTACGTGCATCACTCGGACGATAGACCACCTTTTCATGGCACCAATGATTTACTTCCAGAATAGCGTCCTTCATGGACAGATGCTTCACCCTATCCTTTAATTCTCCATAAAACACCCGACGCGAGTCATCCAAATTCTCATTATTCACCCGGATAGGCAACACAAAATGCCGGAACAATTCATCCGGAATCAGATCTCCCCAAGGCATCTCAGTACGCGTCTGCCCGGACAAACGAACATTCTCCAAATAATAATCTCCTGAATAATCCGTCACATCCCCTATCGGCATATAAGCATAGAGAAACATCAGAGCTTCCTGCTCATATACAGACAAGTCAGGATTCGAAAAAACAGTAAACAGGTCTCCATGAGGAAGTGCCTGCTTTTTCTGTTCAAAGTCTTCGGTCACTTGATTCCGATAATTCTCTTCTTTCAGAAAATGAGCATTGTTGCAGGCATACAGCACAACAGACAGGATAAGAACGGATAAAAGATGAATGAATGTCTTCATAAAAGTGTTTGGTTTATTTTAGATAATAAGATTGCTGACTCACAAAAGTACAAGAATATTTTCTGAATGCCTAGATAAGTATATAAAAATGTGACAGATAAGAATAATATTGTCATCGGGGAAAGAGGACGGGAAAATTGTAACAGGTTTGTAACATCTCCGTGTCCGAACCTCTCATAAAAAGAAAATTCATAAGAAAAAGAAGATTTTTATGATGAAAATGAAGATATAATAACTAAAAAGCTATATAATTTATTATTTATTAATTCAAGAAGATTCATAGAGTTTATTATTAATATAATTAATAACTATGATAATATTTCAGAAGTTGATTTTAATAATGAAGAAAAGTTAATGTTAAATATGGTGTATTATATTTTCTATAATGATGCACCTAATAAAGTAGGATTAACATCTATAAATGAAGGAATTAATAAGTTACTTACTAATAAAACTATGATGAAAGAAGTTTCTGATATATTAAGCTATAATTATAAACATATTGAATTTATAGATAAGAAAGTTGATTTAGGCTTTGATTGTCCTTTAGATTTACATTGTGATTATACAACAGATGTAATTATGGCTGCTTTTGGATACTTTAATGAAGAGAAAAAGCCAGCTTTTAGAGAAGGTGTTAAGTATTTTGAAGGTAAGAAAACTGATATATTCTTTATAACATTAAATAAGAGTGATAAAGACTTTTCACCATCTACACTCTATGAAGATTATGCAATTAATGAAAAGTTATTTCACTGGCAAACTCAAAGTAAAACATCAATACAAAGTACAACAGGACAAAGATATATCAATCATTTAAAAACTGGTAATAAGATAGCTCTTTTTGTTAGAGAATATAAAACTAGAGATGGACTTACATCACCATTTACTTATTTAGGTACATGTGAATACAGAAGTCATAGTGGTGATAAACCTATTAGCTTTGTATGGAAGCTTCATGAAGAAATTCCAGCAAGTATGATTAATAAAGCTAATAAAAGTATTATAATTTAAGGGTATTGGGGGAGAGGTTACTTGAGAAGAAATAGATTATTATATTTACTATTAACAATAATAGTTATGATATTAGGATTATTATCAAGAAAAATAAATGACTTACCTAAAATAATAGAATTATATTCAGGAGATATATTATGGGCACTTATGGTATTTTTAATTGCATTTATATTTAATAAAAAATCGACAATATTTATTATTTCCTGGGCAATAATTTTATCATATAGCATAGAAATAAGTCAGTTATATCATGCAGCTTGGATAGATGCTATAAGAAATACAACTTTAGGAGGGCTAATATTAGGTTTTGGATTCTTATGGAGTGATCTAGTATGTTATACAATTGGAATTATAGTAGGGGCAATAATAGATATTATGATAAATAAAATTAATATTAAAGTTATAAGTAATGTAGAAAGATAATAATAAATAAAAAAAATATAGGTAATTCTTTTAGATTAATAGACAATTTATAAGAAGAGATATAGAACTTTTGTATCTAATTATAGATAGAAAATGTTAAAAATGATATAAAACAATATTTTCCCAATATCCCTAATTTTACAGAATTATAATTAGTAATTATGTATAATAAAAGTGTACAGTATTGAAGAATTGTATTAAATTATGCATAAATAAAGTTTTAGATTTAAAAGGGGGATTGATTACATGAAAAAAGGAATTAAGATATTATTGCCAATAGTAAGTATTATTTTATTAATGTTAGGTTTATTCAATATTATAGATTCTGATGTTGCTCTGTCAATTGCAGTATTAATAGGTGGAGTATATAGTATATTAAATGGATATTCCTCATATCTCAGGAATAAGAAAAGAGAATCAATTTCATTAATTTTAACTGGTTTTATTATAATTATTCTTGCAATACTTACACTATTGTTAAGAAACCTATAAAATGTTATTGAGTATTTGGATTTTATTAACAATTGTATTATAATGTGAATTAATAATTTTTCTGATAATACATAGATAAATGGGGATTTGATGAAGTGATGGAGGAGTACATAAATGGTTTTATTAGTTGTTGATACACAAAAATTATTAGTAAATAGTAAATTATATAATTTTGAAAATTTTGTTACAAATATTAGGGAATTAATTAATACATCAAGAAAAAATAACATTGAAGTATTATATGTAATACATGATGATGGATTAGAAAGTGATTTAACAAAAGGAAAAGATGGATTTGAAGTTTATAATATCATCGGTGGTGTCTATTATTATATGAAAGAAAAAGAACAAAATAAGTCGGCGGCTCAGCATGTTACAAAAGTTGACAGTTGACGAAAAATAAGGAAAACGGTAGAATAGGAACAGAATAAAAATACAAAGGAGAATTGAGTGAAGACAGTTGAACTGATTGCACCATGCCATTTTGGGCTGGAAGCAGTATTAAAAAGAGAAATCCTGGACTTAGGATATGAAATTGTTAAAGTAGAAGACGGGCGAATAACATTTCGTACAGATTTAGATGGGATTGCCCGTGCGAATATATTTTTAAGAACAGCAGAAAGAATCTTATTAAAAATAGGTTCTTTTAAAGCATATACATTTGATGATCTGTTTGAAGGAACAAAGAAACTTCCGTGGGAAGATTATATTCCAGAGAATGGACGCTTCTGGGTAAAGAAGGCATCAACAGCGAAGAGTAAATTGTTTAGCGCACCGGATATCCAGTCAATTGTCAAGAAGGCTATGGTTGATCGTATGAAGTCTAAATACAAAGTATCATGGTTTAATGAAGATGGAGATGATTATCCGGTCCGCGTATTTATTTTAAAGGATCAGGTGACGATTAGTTTAGATACAACAGGTATACCGCTTCATAAGAGAGGATACCGTAAGTTGGTCAGTGAAGCACCAATCCGTGAGACACTGGCAGCAGCTCTTCTTATGCTCACACCATGGCATAAGGATCGAATCTTAGTCGATCCATTCTGCGGAAGTGGAACATTTTTGATCGAAGCGGCAATGATGGGGATGAATATGGCACCAGGAATGAATCGTTCTTTTGAATCTGAACATTGGAATAATTTCCTGCCAAAGAAAGCATGGTATGATGCTATTGATGAGGCAAATGATCTGGTTGATCATGATGTAGAGATGGATCTTCAGGGATATGACAAAGATCCAAGAATGTTAAAGATCGCAAGACAGAATGCTCAGGATGCAGAAGTTGATCACTTGATTCATTTTCAGCAAAGAGAAGTCAAAGATTTACGACATCCAAAGCCATATGGATTTATCATTGCAAACCCTCCATATGGAGAACGACTGGAAGATCAGGAGACTCTCCCACAGCTATATACAG
>ERZ773193.4334-NODE-4334-length-11514-cov-3.006632_pt1 | contig 11514 bp, 9 predicted proteins | sample MGYA00511110_ERZ773193 | MGnify/ENA primary metagenome ERZ773193 (study PRJEB29015, sample SAMEA2737784) | human gut metagenome | biome: human gut; feature: human-associated habitat; material: faeces | place: China | collected 2012 ...
TAGAAAAATAGCGGAGGAAGGGCAGCGGGGCAAAAGTCAGCGACTGGGCGTAGACGCACAGCCCGCCGAAGGAAAAAACGAATGCCGCGGCGGTTCCAAGGGGCCGCATGCCTATGCCGAGCTTGCTCAACGCCGCGCTTCCGCCTGCCATTTCCAGCATTCCGTACAGCACAGCGCCTGACAGGGAGCCGCTAATGCCTGCGCCCAGCATGGCTCCGAATCCGCCCATGAGCGCCGAGAAGAACACCAGAGCCGCGCATATGTTAAGCATTGCGGAAACGCTGCTCTGCAGGGCGTTCGACAGGAGACGCAGGGGAGAAGAAAAGGATGCCTGCGGGCGGGGCTTTATGCGTATGGGAAAGAGGATGAGTATTATTGCTGCGGATAAAAACTGCGCCGGGATTATGTAAAGCGCAAGCCGCGGGCAGCCGACCATGCCGGAGCAGAAGGAGGCGTATATGAAGATGGGGCTGACGTTGTTGAGTATGGCGGCGGAGCGGGCGTCAGGCTCGCCGTAGCCCGAAAGGAGCCTTGCTCCCGCCGGCGCGCCGGAGATGAGGGACAGAAATATAAGCGAGGCGCGCTCCAGCCTGCCGGATACGCCGGCATTCTGCATTACGCTGGCGCAAACGAAAAATGGCAGCAGGGCGGGCAGCAGTGAATCGCGCCAGATCAAAAAGCCTGCCGAAGCCCGTGAGACTGCGGCAGGGCTGTACAGGAACAATACGCAGCAGCAAAGCGCGCATACTGAATATGTGACGAGCCTTTTCAAGATAACACCTCCGCATACGGTCAGTTATGTGTATGCGGAGCGGTGGTCAAACTATAATCAGAGGATAGGAAAAGTCGGACTTCACAGGTGAAGGGGACGGCCTGCCCAATGCCGCTATGTCGGCGCAGCGTACTTCCAGCGCCATAAGCTCCGACTGTCTTTCATTGAGCTTTGATACGTCTCCGTAGCGTGTGACCACGGGCAGCTCTGATTTTTCGTGCAGGGCAGAGAGGAGAGACTGCGCTTCGCGGCGTATGCCAAGCACGCGTATGAACAGGCTGTCCAGCTTTTTCATGGGACTGCCGTAAATGTCGAGCAGGGCGCACATACATATGCGCTTGAGCCGTGCCATGGTGTAACGGCGGCTTTTTACCGCAGTGAGTACGGAGCCGATATCAGCGTATTTACGGCAGGCGGAATAGAGCAGGTTTTCAAGGCCTTCCGTTACGTCAGGCAGCGACTTGAGCTGTTCCTTGCTCATGCGGCGCAGGGCATATACGGTCTCCCGGGAGAGGCTTTGCAGCATAATGGGGGCGGTGCGACCCAAAACGCTGAGCATATCTTCGTAAATGCCTTCTGGAATATAAGACTTTATGTGCTCCGATTCGCCTGAGACGATCAATCGCCGTATATTTGACGCGCTGGTAAATCCGCCGCAGGTGTGGATGCTGTCGTGGGCAACGCCGGTGCGGCCTATGGCGATGGGCTGCGGAGTGGCGTCAATGCGGCGTATGGCGCGGATATATTCTATGCCAAGTATGTCGTTTGGGGAAGAAAACACTGATGCAAGCTCGGGAGGAAGGTACTCACCGAAGGCGCGCGCCCTGGCGTCAGGGTAAGAAAGGCCCCGGGAAATGTTTGACCTTATAAGCGCCTTCAGCTCGTCCGGCTCGTCGCTCAGCACGTCCGCAGCACGGCAAAGGAGGTCCGTATCGCCGCATTCGCTGCCGAAGGCTATGGAATCCGCTATGCCGCTTCTTGAAAGCAGCGTTACGCCGCCGAGAGCAAATGCCTCGGCGCTGGCAAGGGCGAAGGGAGCGGGCAGCGTTATGACCATGTCCGCGCCGTTCTCGAGGGCCCACCTGGCCCTGAGCCGCTTTTCGAACATGGCGGGCTCGCCCCGCTGCACGAAGTCCCCACTCATTACGGCAACGGCAAAATCGGCACCGGACGCCTCTTTGGCTTTTTGCAGCTGATAGGCGTGGCCGTTGTGAAAGGGGTTGTATTCGGCTATTATTCCCACTGATTTCATGCTTACATTATACGATAGCCAAGCCCGGGGGAAAAGGGGAAAAATAAGCGGGAAATTTGTTTATGCGCTGTTGTATTTGGAAAACTTATGCTATAATACAAAAGTCTAGGTATGTTTATAACGGAAGTATCATAAAGCAGATTTTTGAAAGGAGACGGAATAATGTCTATCATCGACACCATCAAAGCAAAAGCAAAAGCTGACGTAAAGCACATAGTGCTTCCCGAGGGAAGTGAGGAGCGTACCGTTCAGGCCGCAAGGCTGATAACCGATCAGGGCATCGCCAAGGTTACCCTTATCGGCAAAAGCGAGGATATCAAGGCTGCCGCTGCCAGGTTCAACGTGAACGTGGACGACATTGCAATGATCGACCCGGCTGCCTCTGAGCTGTATCCCAGATACTGCGAGAAGTTCGCTGAAATGCGCGCAAAGAAGGGCGTTACCCTTGAGCAGGCGCAGAAGACCATGCTCGACCCCCTGTTTTTCGCCGCTATGATGGTTTACGATGACAAGGCTGACGGCTTCGTTTCCGGCGCTATAAATACCACCGGCAACACACTCCGCCCCGGCCTCCAGATAATAAAGACCGCAAAGGGCGTATCCACCGTTTCCAGCTGCTTTATCATGGAAGTTCCCAACAAGGCCTACGGTGACAATGGCGTGCTGGTATTTGGCGACTGCGCGGTAAATATCGCCCCTACCGCAGAGCAGCTGGCCGCCATAGCCATCAGCTCCGCACAGAGCGCAAAGGCGCTTTGCGGAATGGAGCCCCGCGTAGCCATGCTTTCCTTCTCCACCAAGGGCAGCGCCAAGCACGAGAACGTGGATCGCGTAGCGGAAGCTACCAGGCTGGTACACGAGCTCGCTCCCGAGCTTAACGTGGACGGCGAACTTCAGGCGGATGCTGCTCTGGTCGAAAAAGTCGGCCAGCTCAAGAGCCCCGGAAGCCCTGTTGCCGGCAAGGCCAATGTACTGATCTTCCCCGACCTGCAGGCGGGCAACATCGGCTATAAGCTGGTTCAGCGTCTGGCAGGCGCAGAGGCCATAGGCCCCATCTGCCAGGGCTTCGCAAAGCCCATCAACGACCTGTCCCGCGGCTGCAGCGTTGACGATATAGTATCCGTCGTTGCCATTACCGCCGTTCAGGCACAGAATATGTAATCATTATCGGAGGAAAAACATAAATGAAAATTCTCGTAATCAACGCAGGCAGCTCTTCCCTGAAGTATCAGCTCATCGATCTCGATCACAGCAGCGTGATAGCAAAGGGCATCTGTGAGCGCATAGGAATACCCGGCTCCATGATCTCCTACAAGTCCGCCAAGGGCGACAAGTACGAGAAGCAGCAGGACATGAAGAATCACGAGGACGCTATCGCCATGGTTCTGGAGGTTCTTGCGGATCCCAAGATCGGCGTAATAAAGAACATGAGTGAGATAGACGCGGTGGGCCATCGCGTGCTCCATGGCGGCGAGAAGCTGTATGATCCTATCCTCATCGACGACGAAGTTCTTAAGGCAATTGAGGACTGCATTCCTCTCGGACCTCTCCACAATCCCGCCAACCTTATGGGCATCCGCGGCTGCATGGCCGTTATGCCCGGCGTACCCATGGTAGCGGTATTCGATACCGGCTGGGGCATGGCCATGGAGAAGTCTCATTATATGTACGCTCTGCCCTACGAGGCATACGAGAACTATAAGGTACGCCGCTACGGCTTCCACGGAACCTCCCACAGGTACGTCACCGGCCGTGCCCTTGAGCTGCTGGGCAACCCCAACGCAAAGGTTATCACCTGCCATCTGGGAAACGGCTCCAGCGTTAGCTGCTCCAAGGCCGGCAAGTGCGTGGATACCTCCATGGGACTTACCCCTCTTGAGGGCCTTCCCATGGGTACCCGCTGCGGCAGCATCGATCCCGCCATCATGCCCTTCCTCATGGACAAGATCGGCATGACCGCCAAGGAGATGGATACCTACATGAACAAGAAGAGCGGTATGCTGGGCATTTCCGGCATCTCCAGCGACTTCCGCGATCTGGGCGCCGCCGCAGAGAAGGGCGATGAGCGCGCCAAGCTGGCCCTCGATATGTTCGTATATGCCGTAAAGAAATACATCGGCTCATACGCGGCAGCCCTCAACGGTGCTGACGCTATCGTATTCACTGCCGGCGTAGGCGAGAACGACCGCGAGGTGCGTAGGGATATCCTCAAGGATATGGAGTACATGGGCATAGTAGCCGATTTCGATTACAACATGACCTGTCCCCGGGGCGAAGAAGTCTGCATAAGCAAGCCCGAGAGCAAGGTAAAGATCTTTGTTATCCCCACCGACGAGGAAATGACCATCGCAAGGGATACCGCAAGGCTCGTCACAAAATAACCAGTTGACAAATTAACGCCTTTTATATAAAATACATAAGGTGTGCTCTTGAAAGGATAAGTATGAAGCTTAACGTTGCACAGGAACTCAAGCAGCCGGGCCGGATAGGCAAATGCCATGAGGATGTGATCCTCGACAGGCAGGAATATCTCGGCAGGGAGCTTAAATTCGCCGCTCCGCTTACGGTAGAGGGCGAGTACTTCTTTGACGGCGAGGGCTTCAGCTTCAAGGGTACGGCTACCACGAGGCTGGATTCCGAATGCGCCCTTTGCGGCAAGCCCTTCATCGAGGAGCTTACCTTTGACTTCGACGAGCGCTTTCTCCGGGAGCCGGAGCCGGACAGCGAATGCTACGGCTACACCGGCGAGGAATTGGATGTCAGCCAGATGCTCCTTGACGACTTATTCCTCAATCTGCCTGCTTTCAGCAAGTGCAGCGAGGATTGTAAGGGGCTTTGCCCGGTTTGCGGGTGCGATTTGAACACAGTTCAGTGTTCCTGTGTTAGAGAGAAAGAGAAGGAAAATCCTTTCTCCGCTCTGGAGCAGCTGTTGTATCACGATAAGGAGGTGTAACCATGGCAGTCCCTAAGAGAAAAACGTCTAAGGCAAGACGCGACCAGCGTAGAGCCCATTGGAAGTTGACCGTTCCCGGTATCGTGGAATGTCCGCAGTGCCATGAGCCCAAGCTGGCTCATCGTGTGTGCAAAAAGTGCGGCTATTACGACGGCAAGCAGGCAGTTGCAGTGGATAAGGACTAATATCGCCTGAAAATTTTAAAACTCAAGGGGCTCCCGATAAAAGGGCCTCTTTTGTTTTAGTTAAAAATATTGTATAATATTCCTTAGTATTATATTAGGAGACGACAGATGAGAATAGCTGTTGATGCTTTCGGCGGCGACAATGCCCCGGCGGCGGTAGTAGAAGGCTGCATAGATGCCCTGAAAAAGTATCCCGATATGTCCGTCACCCTATGCGGCGACGAGAAACGAATAAAGGCGGAACTTGAAAAGTATCGGTATGACGTTGCGCGGGTGGATATTCTTCACGCACCCGAAATAATATCCTGCGACGAGCAGCCGACCTTCGCCATACGCAGGAAGAAGGATTCTTCCCTCGTAAAAGCCATGGAGCTTGTGCGCGACAAGAAGGCTGACTGCGTGGTATCGGCAGGCAGTACCGGCGCAGTACTTGCGGGAGCCACGTTCATAATAAAGCGCATCGAAGGAGTAAAGCGTCCGGCCATAGGAGTGGTGTTCCCGGCGGAAAAGGGCTGTGTGCTTATAATGGACTGCGGCGCAAACGTTGACTGCAAGCCCTCGTACCTTCAGCAGTTTGCCGTGATGGCGTCTGCGTACATGCACGATATAATGGGTGTGGATAACCCAAGAGTGGGCCTCCTCAACAACGGCGCGGAAGCCGAAAAGGGAAACGAGCTTACCAAGGCTGCCTATAAGTTACTTGAGCAGACCCCCGTGAACTTTGCCGGAAACTGCGAGGCGAGGGAGATACTCTCAGGCGGCTTTGACGCCATAGTCTGTGATGGCTTCGCGGGAAACATCGTCCTTAAATATACAGAGGGCCTTGCCGCCACGTTAATGGGTATGCTCAAAAAAGAGCTCATGGCAGATACGCGCAGCAAGCTGGGCGCCGCAATGGCGAAGCCCGCCTTCAGGCGCTTCAAAAAGGTAATGGATTATACCGAGTACGGCGGGGCGCCCCTTTTGGGTATTGACGGGGGTGTGATAAAGGCACACGGCAGCTCAAATGCCAAGGCATTTGCTGCGGCGCTGGGTCAGGCGCGGAGCTTTGCTTCCAGCGGCACCAACGAAACCATACGCCGCGCCGTAAAGTCGCTGCCCGAGGTCCCGGACTGAATAGAGGATTGACATCAAAATAATATGCGGCTAAACTATAGTTGCTTATTGGTATAATAAGAAAGGCGGTATTATATATGACTTTTGAAAAGATTCGCGAAATGCTCTCCAAGCAGATGGATATCCCCGAGGAGTCCATAACCATGGATTCCAGGCTTGTGGAAGACCTCAAGGCCGATTCACTTGACGTTGTGGAGCTTATAATGGATATTGAGCAGGAATATGGAATTCAGGTTCCCGAGGAGGAGCTGCCAAACGTACATACTGTAGGCGATATATTAAGGGTAATGAACAAATAACTATACTTCAAACAGTACCCGCATCTTATGGTGGATGCGGGTACTTTGGTATGGAGGAAGCAAATGGAGCTGGAATTTGCGAGGCTGCAAAAGCTCAATGAGCTGCAAGCGGCAATTGGCTATAAATTTAAAGACACAGAGCTTTTGAATACGGCTCTTACACATACGTCTTATGTGAAGGGTGACGGCAACGGCAGCGTACACAATGAAAGGCTGGAGTTTTTGGGTGACGCAGTGCTGGAGCTCTGCGTGAGCGAAAAGCTCTACAAGGAATACCCTGAGCTGAACGAGGGCGTGATGACGAGAGTGCGCTCCCTTTCGGTATGCGAGGGCGCGCTGCATAAATCGGCCGTAGGCTTCGGCCTGGGTAATTATCTGCTGCTTAGCCATGGCGAGGAGCACTCGGGCGGCAGGAGCAAGCCGTCTATACTGGCGGACGCAATGGAGGCGGTGATAGGCGCCGTATTTCTGGACGGCGGCATGGGAGAGGCAAAAAGGCTGGTGCTGCACGCGGTGGAGGGCCATATAGAGCGCGCGGTGCGCAACGTGAACACCAAGGATTATAAGACGCTGCTGCAGGAGCATGTGCAGAAGCAGCATCAGGGCAACGTAACGTATGACCTTATAGACACCTCCGGCCCGGACCATCAGAGGGTATTCACCCTTCAGGCTGTCATAGCCGGGGAGCCAAAGGGCATAGGCAGCGGCGGAAGCAAGCAGGAGGCGGGGCAGAGGGCGGCCAAGGCCACCTTGGAGGACCTCGGACTGCTGTAATATAATAAGCCGACATTGGCGCAGAGGTTGGAATATTGCGGTTAACAAAAATATTTAAATCATTCGCTAAAAAGACCGAGATTCAGGTCGAAAAAGGAATAACGGCTATCATAGGTCCCAACGGCAGCGGCAAGAGCAACATAGCCGATGCCGTCCGCTGGGTTTTGGGCGAGCAGAGCGCAAAGGTGCTCCGCGGCAACAAGATGGAGGACGTCATATTTAACGGCACCGAGCAGCGGAAGCCCCAGTCCTTCTGCGAGGTGACGCTGGTATTCGACAACTCGGACGGCAGGCTGCCTACGGATTTCGCTGAGGTCAGCGTTACCCGGCGGGTTTACAGGAGCGGCGAAAGCGAATACCTTATCAACAATACACAGTGCAGGCTGAAGGACATAGGCGAGCTTTTCCGGGATACCGGCATAGGCAAGGAAGGCTATTCCATAATAGGCCAGGGCAAGGTAGAGGAGATACTTTCCAATAAATCAAACGACCGCAGAAACGCCTTTGAGGAGGCTGCGGGCGTGATGAAATACAGGGTGCGCAAGGAAGAGGCCGAACGCAAGCTGGAAAACACGAGAAAAAACCTGGTTCGCCTCAACGACATACTTGAGGAGCTGAGCCGCCAGATAGGCCCTCTCGAGGAGCAGAGCGCCGCGGCGAGACAGTATCTGAAGCTTAGGGACGAGCTGAAGGAGATAGAGGTGAACGTGTTCCTCTATCAGTACGATAAGCTCAATGAGCGAATAACTACTTTGAACGACAGCATGGCGCAGTACGCCGAGGCTATACGGCAGTCCACAGGCATTGAGGCCGCGCTTGCCGCAGACTGCAGCGCTGAGGAGGAAAAGGAGCGCAGTCTCAATGCTGCCATAGGCGAGATACAGTCAAAGCTGCTGACTGCAACGACTGGCGTGGAGAACCGCACAGGCGAGGCAAAGGTGGCCCGGGAGCGAATGGCTAACCTTGCCAGGGAAAGGGAGCGCCTTGAGAATGCCGCCAGAGAGGACAGAGTCAGGCTGGAGGAACTGAAGAAATCCATGGCGGAGGTTTCCGCCCGGAGCAGCGACACGGAGGAGACGAAGCAGCGCGAGAGAGCAAAGCTTGCCGGGATAGAAAAGCAGCTTGCCGGCATACAGGCGGAAATATCGGACAAAGAACAGCTTCTGGAAAGCCAGAAGAACAGCATGATAGAGGCCATGAACCGCCTGTCCGACGCAAAGAGCAGGCTTTCGAGATTAGAGGCCATAAAAACAACGCTGCTTGGCCGCATAGACTCCATAAATCAGAAGATGGCGGCTATAGCCGAGGAGGGCGAGAAGCTCTCCCACGAATATGATCAGGTGTTCGGCAGCTACAGCGAGATAAAGCAGGGCTACGACGGCAAAAACGCGGAACGCATGGCGGCGATAGCCCACCTTAACGAGCTGAACGCACAGCTAAAGCAGGATAGTGAAAATATCCGCGCCCTTGAGCAGCAGATAGAGGCGGAAAGCTCAAGGATAAAGGTGCTTCAGGAGATGAAGCGTGCCTACGAGGGATATTACTCAAGCGTCCGGAACGTTCTCAGGGACGCAGCAAGGGATCCCCTCCTTGGCAAGTGTATAGAGGGCGTGGTGGCGGAACTTATACGAGTCCCCTGCGAGTACGAGAGCGCAATAGAGATGACGCTTGGCTCCGCTTTGCAGAACATAGTTACCCCTACCGAGCAGGACGCAAAGCAGGTGATAGGATACCTGCGCTCAAGGCAGTACGGAAGGGCGACCATGCTGCCGGTCTCCAGCATGCGCCCGAGGCTGCTGAGCAATGACGAAAGGTCAATGTGCAACGTGGAGGGCTTTATAGGCGTAGCCTCCGACCTCGTATCCTTTGATGAGAGATACAGGGGCATATTTGAAAACCTTCTTGGCCGCACGATAGTGGTGAAGGATCTTGACGCAGGCATCGCCATAAACAAGCGTGCGAGGTCGTCCTTCAGAATAGCTACATTAAAGGGCGATATAATAAACCCCGGCGGCAGCATGACCGGCGGAAGCACCCAAAAGCGGGAGTTCAGCCTGATAGGCCGTGAGCGGGAGATAGAGACCATAACGGCGGCGCTGAAAAAGCAGCGGGAGCAGCTCGAAGCGTCCAAATCCGAGCGTGAAGGGCTGGAGCGGGATATAGCCCGTGCCGGCGAGGCCGTGGAACAGGCGTCCGAGGCGCTGCACGCGGCGGACGTAGAGCTTGCCACGCACCGCGAAAAGGTGGACGTGGTGCAGAAGTACGTCGAAGACAATCGGGATGAGATGGAGCAGGCCAGGCTTGAGCTCGCCCAGATAAGCGACAGCATAGAAAATATAGACGAGCAGTACCGTGAGGCCAACGAGGACCGCTCTCAGTGGGAGCAGGGCAATGTGGCAAGCCAGGACGACATAAAGAAGCTTCAGGAGGAGCTGAATAAGCTCCGGGCGGAAGCCGCAAATGTGAACGACAAGGCTACCGAGCAGAAGGTAGCCCTGATGGCCCTCGAGAAAGAGGCAAACGCCGCTGAAAACGAGGCAAAGCGCATGGAACGCGAGGCCAGTGGCCTTATGGCTGCCATAAAGCGCAGCAAGGATGAGATAGAGCAGGGCAGCAGAAGCTTCCTTCAGCTGCAAGCACAGGTTGCCACGCTGGATGACAGCATATCCTCCGAGCGCATGGACGTGGACAGGCTAACGGATCAGCTGCATACCATGGAGGAGGAGCGGGCAAAGCGCCTTAACTCCATAGACGAGCTGCGTGAGCGGCGGGACAATATCTCCGCAGAGCTCAACGACATAAAGGAGCGCAGCCATAGGGCGGAGCTGAACCTGAACAAGGCGCAGCTGGAGCTGCAGAATATGCAGGACAGGATATGGTCGGATTATGAGCTCACCTATGAGAACGCCCAGCCAATGCGGCGGCAGATAGCCATAACCGCCTCTCACATCAGAGTAGACGAGCTGAAAACGGCAATACGCGCCCTGGGCGACGTGAACGTAGGTTCCATAGAGGACTATAAGAACGTAAAGGAGCGATACGATGAACTGAATGCCCAGTATGAGGATCTCACCAAGGCGGAGGCTGACCTGCAGGTGCTTATAACCGACCTTGTCTCCACCATGGAGGAGGAGTTCCGCAGGCAGTTCGCGCTTATACAGCAAAACTTCTCGCAGGTATTTGTGGAGCTGTTCGGCGGCGGCAGGGCAGAGCTGATACTTTCCGACAAGGACGACATACTCAACTGCGATATAGATATAATCGCACAGCCCCCGGGCAAGAAGCTGCAGCTCCTTTCGCTGCTCTCCGGCGGCGAGCGGGCGCTTACCGCAATAGCGCTGTTGTTCGCCATACTCAAGCTGAAGCCCACGGCTTTCTGCATACTGGACGAGATAGAGTCTGCGCTGGACGATGCTAACGTTACGAATTTTGCGGAGTATGTGCGCAACTATTCCGATGACACCCAGTTCATATTAATAACACACAGAAAGGGCAGCATGGCGGTGTGTGACTCGCTTTACGGCGTGGCAATGGAGGAGCGGGGCGTATCCAAGGTGGTATCTGCAAAATTTACCGAATCCGCATAATACCCAAAAAGGAGGAAATACAAATGGCGGGCTTTTTTGATAAGCTCAGGCAGGGGCTTTCCAAGACAGGCAGCGGCATAGCGGCCATATTCACAGGCTCCGGCATAGACGACGAATTCTACGAGGAGCTGGAAGAAGCCCTCATAATGGCAGACGTAGGCATGGCGACCACCGATAAGCTGCTCAGCGGCCTTAGGGATGCGGTGGCCGAAAAGAAGATCAAGGAGCGTTCCGAGGCGCGCAAGGAGCTTATAAGCCTGCTGGCGGATCTCATGCGGCCCGAAAAGCCATTTCTCGACGGGACGAACAGGGCCGTGATAATGGTGGTCGGCGTGAACGGCGTGGGGAAGACCACCTCGTTGGGTAAGATAGCTGCGTATTATAAAAATCAGGGCAGGGACGTAGTCCTTGCGGCGGCGGATACCTTCCGCGCAGCCGCTGCCGAGCAGCTCACCGTATGGGCCGAGCGTGCCGGCGTGCCAATAATAAAGCACGGCGAAGGCGCGGACCCCGCGGCGGTAGTGTTCGACGCGGCGGCCTCATTCAAGGCGCGAAACCGGGATATGCTGCTTTGCG
>ERZ773193.4337-NODE-4337-length-11510-cov-4.969882_pt1 | contig 11510 bp, 7 predicted proteins | sample MGYA00511110_ERZ773193 | MGnify/ENA primary metagenome ERZ773193 (study PRJEB29015, sample SAMEA2737784) | human gut metagenome | biome: human gut; feature: human-associated habitat; material: faeces | place: China | collected 2012 ...
AAGACAGCGGCCTCTCACGCCGTTAACGTGGGTTCGATTCCCGCACGGGTCACCAGGAAGAGCGCCATAGCGTAAGCTAAGGTGCTTTTTTGTATGTCTAAAACTACTCGCTAGGCGAGTGGTTCGATAAAGATTATATCGATGAGTAATGAAACTCAAACGAAGAATTTTGGAATAGTACCAGTGGGGCAATTCCAGACTGGGTTATTGGCGTATCGCCGGTAGTCCTGTATTAAAAGGTTCCATTGCAAACGAAAGACTCGCAGAAGCAGGATATTTTAGTATCCTCAGGCGCTACTACGAGTCCTTGCACTTATGCGGTTGAACCGCCGTGCACCGTTCGGTACGCACGGTGGTGTGAGAGGTCGGCTCTTTAGTTAAGAGAGCCTCCTACGCGATTCTTTTAGGTAAAAAAGCAAACAAACAGAACACTTCATACAAATGCATATAGCGGCTATTTATTTCATACAGAGACAAATAGCGGCACAGAACAGATATAATAAAAGAAGCTATAAAAAGCAGGTATTCACGTGGAGGACGATATCGTTTCTACATGAACACCTGCTTTTTTATTTATTATTTACTGCTGGAATAAATAGTGGTAGCCAAGTATTCATCACTGACCCAACCATAAATCCCGCTGTAATATACAACAACCCAGTCAGGCACATTGCTGCTATAGCCGCATTCCCATACGATGATACCGTAGGGGATATTATCCATTTTTTCATAATTTGTACCGGGACCTTTACGCATAACCAGCCCATGATCAGCAGTGGTGTAGGTACAAAGGCTATCAATTCGGCTAAGCGTTACATCTGGTGCAACGCATCCATCCGGCAGAATAATGTCGGCATTGTTTTCGGTATAATCCTGTACTTGCAGCAAGCCCCAAAGGCCATTCTGTTTTGCCCATACGCAGCCATCGCGCGCGGGGGCTAAATCTTCATATTGCCCAGCGGAAATTATCTCATTGCCGTAAACATCCAGAACTAGCTTTTGTCCGGATTGATTTTTCACAACTACCATGCCAGATAAGTCTGCGTAAGGATATTCAACAGTTTCGTTCATGATGGACAAACTCATCTGCGGCTGATAAATGCAGGGGATTACTAAAGCACCGCTTTGGTCGCAATATCCCCAGTTACCGGCTGCATCCTTTACCGCGATTAAAGATTCACCGGCCATGCAGGCATCCTGGTAGTCGAAATCGGTTAAAATTGTACCGTTTTTATCCGCAACGGCAAAAGGTGCAGAATTGTCAACAAGATAACCGGCATATTCATCATCCCAAATACCTTGCTGGATGCCAACCAAATCAGGAGCATACACCTGTTCGATGGGCGTGCCACTAAATGTATAGACACCAATAGCAGAACGGTAAATCTGGCTGTCACCTAAAATCCACTGGATGCCATACCCGCCGTGCCCGCCCAGCATGGTTGTAAAAGGCATTTGTTGGGCAACCAGCTCCTGGTTAATCTGTTCTTCCAGGGCATTCAGCTTCTGGTAATCGTATGTATCATCTACCCCAATGGAGAGCTCCTGCTCACCATACAGGTACGGGATGCTTTCTGACAAATCTTCCAGAAAAGCATTACAGTTGGCAGCATTAAACAGGCTCCAGCGTTCGCCCTTGCGCACAGCGTACAGATTTCGGGCAGCGGCGTAACCGGCAGTGTGGGTTTCGCGGGAGAAGAGAGGAATCATCTCGTCAAAATCATATTGCGGCGGTAACTTCCAGTTGGCATTGCTAGTGGATGGTATAGCTGTGGCAACAGCTTCACTGGTCGGGGAAAGAGCAGCGGAGGAAGCAGGTTTATTTTCTGGCGCTGCAGCACAAGCGGTAAGCATTATTGCGGTGATAACACTGGCGGAAAATGAGAATAACTTCCTTTTCATGGCTTTTCACTCCTTGCGTAAATGATTTTTCGGTAAGATGAAGAAGTAATATAAGAAAGTGAAGTCATAAACCCTATAATATCTTATTTTATCAAAAATATCTGCTAATGGGAATAGCTAACAATTCTACATGGATAAATTTGGATAGTATGACAAAGATTGCAGAACTGGAGTGAAAGTCCGAATTATGGGATGAGTGATCTGCTATAATAGAGAAAAGCAAAACAGAAGGGAGTTTGATTATGCACCAGGAGAAAAAGATGCTGGCTCATATCAGTGAAGACGGAACCCGCGTCCAAACGGTAGCGGACCATTTGCAGGGAACGGCAGTCCTATGTGGGCAATTTGCAGCAGCCTTTGATGCCCAGCAACAGGGAACTTGGCTTGGATTACTGCATGATATTGGTAAATATAGTACAAAGTTTCAAAAGCGCCTGCAAGGTGGAGAGAAAGTGGATCACTCAACGGCTGGTGCACAGGTGGCTGCCCGATATGGTCAAATCCCACTGGCTTTTGCTATTGCGGGACACCATAGCGGCCTGCCGGATGGAGGAGGCCGAAGCGATACCGCGCAGGATGCGACAATGTTTGGGCGATTGAAAAAGAGCGTTGAACCCTATACCCAATGGACGAATGAGATTAAACTGCCGTCCATACCGCCCCAGCCGGAAATGATGAAGGAAAATCGTTTTACACAGGCATTTTATACCCGGATGTTGTATTCCTGCCTGGTCGATGCGGACTATCTGGATACGGAAAACTTTATGAGCAGCCCTAAACCGCGCGGACAAGGCCAGACAATGGATGAACTGCTGAAAAGGTTGAACCAATATACCGCAAAATGGAGCCATCCCCAGGGAACCTTGAATCAGCGCCGCAGTTCAATTTTGAGTGCCTGTACAACGGCAGGGCAAACAGGGCGGCGCGGCCTTTATTCCCTGACCGTTCCTACAGGCGGGGGAAAAACGGTAGCGTCATTGGCATTTGCGCTTTCGCTAGCTGTAAAGAACCATATGGACCGGGTTATTTATGTGATCCCTTATACATCCATTATTGACCAGACCGCGGATGTGTTTTCGGAAATATTAGGAGCAGAAAATGTTTTGGAACACCATTCAGGGGTGGACTACTCTGCCAAGGAAGATGATGAGCCGGCAGCCTACCGCAAAGCATTGGCGGCGGAAAACTGGGATGCTCCGGTGGTGGTTACCACATCCGTGCAATTCTTTGAATCACTTTACGGCAACCATGCGTCACAATGCCGTAAATTACATAACATTGCAAATAGCGTGGTCATTTTTGACGAAGCACAAAACCTGCCGGTTCCTTATTTGCGCCCCTGCGTTGCGGCAATCGCGCAGCTGGTACAGCATTACCGCGCAGCAGCGGTGCTTTGCACGGCCACACAACCAGCTTTGCAGCCCTTGTTTGATGAACTGGCGCCTGGGCTGCAGATGACGGAACTTTGCCCACATCCCAAAGAGCAATATCAGGCATTCCGGCGTACAACGCTAAAAATGCGCGGAGAGTTGGAACAAAGCCAGCTTGGCGCAGAACTGGCAGCGCAGGAACAAGTGCTGTGTATTGTAAACCGGAGAAAAACAGCACAGGAATTATACAATAACCTGCCCAAAGAAGGCAGCTACTGCCTGACAACATTGCTATACCCAGCCCATCGCAAACAGTTATTGCAGGAAATCCGGGAACGCTTAAAAGATGGGCTGCCCTGCCGTGTGATATCAACTTCTTTGATCGAAGCGGGTGTTGATGTGGATTTCCCGGCTGTGTACCGCGAGGAAGCAGGTTTGGATTCCATTTTGCAGGCGGCGGGGCGCTGCAATCGAGAGGGAAGACGCCCGGCGGAGCAGAGCTTGGTACAGATTTTCACATTGGAAGGGCAGCATGTACCGCGCATGCTGGAACAGAATGTATCCGCAACGCAAAGCGTCCTGAAAAAATATGCAGATCTGGCATCTCTGGAAGCAATCGAAACATACTTTCTGTTTTACCGTACCTTAAAAGGAGATAAAAGACTGGATGAACAGCAAATTCTGCAAGGGTTCGAGCAGGATATGGAAGGGCGCATTTTCCCCTTTGCAACAGCGGCAGAGAGGTTCCGCTTAATTGAAACACCTGCCGTGACCGTATACATTCCCCAAGGGAAAGGGGAACATTTGCTTGCACGATTGCGTGCAGGAGAGGTAAGCAAAACTTTGTTCCGTCAACTGGGGCAATATGGTGTTCCGGTTTACCCGGATCATCTGAAAACGCTGGAGAATGCCGGGGCAGTTTGCCAAATCAGTGAAGGCATATGGGAATTAACGGACGGAAGCCTTTACGATAACAACACGGGCCTTGCTATGGAAGCTGAAACGGGAGCAGCCTGGTTTGCATAAAGCAAAAGCGGCAGGGAGCCTGCCCTGCCGTTTTTGTGCGCTAAAGTAAAATCAACTATTTCTATCCACGGCATAAGCTGCCGACACAACTTATTATAAAAGAAAACCGAATGAAAAGCAAACAAAAAGTATACATGATAAAAGGATTGACATTTGGTGCCAAGTAGCGTATATTGAAACTATAGCAAAAATGTAAATTAAAAACAACTGAAAATAGAAATGCAAAGGAGTTGATGCAGATGATCCAGCTGGAAGTATGGGGGAATTATGCTTTGCTTTCGAGGCCTGAGCTAAAAGTCGAAAGGGTTTCATATGAAGTCCTCACCCCTTCCGCGGCACGCGGCATAGTAGAAGCAATCTATTACCACCCCGGCTTACGGTGGAAAATCCGGAAAATCTATGTCATGAATCCCATCCGCTTTACCAACATCCGTCGGAACGAAGTAAAAAGCAAAATTCTTTGTTCCGATGTACGCAGCGCGATGCAGGGAACAGGGAAAGAGCTTTACCTTGCCACGCCCCAGCAGATCGTTCAGCGTGCAGCCATGGTGTTGCAGGACGTTCATTATGTGATTGAGGCAGAATTTGAGATGACTGACCGTGCGGCACCGAGCGACAATCCGGGAAAGTTCCAGGATATTGTTACCCGGCGCATGTCCAGGGGTCAGTGTTTTCATACCCCTTATTTTGGGTGCCGTGAATTTCCTGCCGCATTCCGCGCATGGCCCGGCGGGCCAATCCCGACCATTGAGGAAACACGGGATTTGGGATTCATGATATATGACTTTGACTACACTGACCCGCAGAACATAACCCCGATGTATTTCCATGCAAAATTGGAACATGGTGTGTTGAATGTGGCAGACTGCGAGGTGTACCGATGATTTTACAGGCTTTGGTACAATACTATGAAGATTTGCTGGCCAATGGCAAAATCACGCGCCCCGGTTGGACAAGCGCAAAAGTCAGTTGGGCTTTGGAACTGGATGAAAACGGCCAACTGATGGCATTGCACCCCTTGCAGCAAGAGGAAAAGCGCGGTAAAAAAACAGTGCTTGCTCCATGTCAGCTGCAAGTTCCGGAACAGGTTAAACGCTCTAGTGGTGTGGCAGCCAATTTTTTGTGTGATAACAGTGCTTACATGCTCGGCATTGACGGAAAAGGCAAACCGGAGCGTGCAATGCAGTGCTTTGCCGCTGCAAAGGAGCTGCATCTTGCCATTTTACAAAATGTTCCTGGTCAGGCGGCACAGGCAGTGCGGAACTTTTTTATAAACTGGGACCCCAAGGCGGCGGAGCAGAATCCAGCGCTGGAACAAAGTCTCAAGGAACTTTACAAGGGTGGCAATCTGGTATTTCTGATTCGGGAAAACTATGTTCAGGACGATCCGGAAATACAGGAAGCCTGGCAGCGGCAGTGTGATAAGAACACGGATGCACCGGAAATCCGATGCCTGGTTACAGGGCAAAAGGCACCGCTTGCCCGCCTGCACCCGGCGATTAAAGGCGTGACCGGGGCACAGCCTTCCGGCGCATCGATTGTTTCTTTTAATGCGGACGCTTTTTGCTCATACGGACATGAACAGGGGGGCAATGCGCCGGTTGGCAGTTATGCGGCCTTTGCCTATGCACAGGCATTAAACTATCTGCTGGCAGACAGGGAACATGTTCAGCGCGTGGGCGATACCACCATTGTCTGCTGGGCAGCAGGTGGTGAGACCGCCTACCAGCAGGTAGCAATGGATGCATTGTTTGCCATGGATGCGCCTGTCAGCGAAAGCGATGTGCGAAATGCAGTGGACAAGCTGATCCATGGACAGAGTGTAGAGTGGCAGAACGTGACACTTGACCCACAAAGGCACTTTTATGTGCTTGGCTTGGCCCCTAATGCGGCGCGCCTCTCGGTTCGCTTTTTCTGGCAGGATACCTTCCAAACACTGCTTGATAATGTGCAGAAGCATTATGACCGCTTAGAGATTGTGCGCCCCGCTTATGATAAATTCCCGCGGCTGGGGCTGTACTGGCTACTGCAGGAAACCGTCAACACCAATTCCCGCAACCCATCGGCAGCACCGCAGCTGGCAGGCGATGTCTTGCGTGCAATCCTGAATAATACAAGGTACCCGGCAACCCTGCTGGATGGCGTTATGATGCGTATCCGCGCAGAGCAAAAAGTAACACGCGGCCGTGCCGCTATTATAAAAGCATACTACCTGCGTAATGAAGATCCCCGTTGCCCAAAGGAGGTATTAACTGTGGAAAATAACAAGGAAACAAATTATCAACCGTATGTTATGGGTCAGCTTTTTGCTGTGCTGGAAGCAATCCAGATGGCGGTAAACCCGGATATCAATACAACCATCAAGGACAGGTATTTTAATGCAGCGGCTTCCACGCCGGCCACTGTGTTCCCAACAATTCTGATGCTGGCGCAAAAGCATATGCAAAAAATGAGCAAGCCACAAAAGATTTATTACGATAAGCAGATCGCTGCGCTGGCGGGCGGAAAACTGGAAGGAAGCTTTCCCGCACGGCTGACTCTGCCGGAACAGGGCTCTTTTATTCTCGGCTATTACCATCAGACACAGGAACGCTATACAAAGAAAGTGGAGGAATAACAATGGCACAGGCAATCAAAAACCGGTATGATTTTGTAATTCTGTTTGACGTTGAAAATGGAAATCCGAACGGCGACCCGGATGCAGGCAACATGCCGCGTGTCGACCCGGAAACGGGATATGGCATTGTTACAGATGTCTGCTTGAAGCGTAAGATTCGCAACTATGTCGAAGTGGCCAAAGAAGATGAAGCAGGATACCAGATTTACATTAAAGATCAGATCCCCCTGAACCGCAGCGATAAAAAAGCACTCGAATACTTGGGCATTGATGCTGATGCCAAGGATGCCCTGAAAGTCGCCAAGAAAGATGACCCGGAGTTGGACCGTAAAATCCGGGACTTTATGTGCCAGAACTTTTATGATATCCGTACCTTTGGCGCCGTTATGACAACCTTTGTAAAAGGCGCACTGAACTGTGGGCAGGTGCGTGGCCCGGTTCAGTTGAGCTTTGCACGCTCGGTGGATCCTGTCCTCCCGCAGGAAGTGACCATTACCCGTATTGCCATTACGACCGAAGCGGATGCAGAGCGAAAAGGCACTGAGATGGGCCGCAAGTATGTGATCCCGTATGGTTTGTACCGTGCAGAGGGTTATGTTTCGGCCAACTTGGCCCGCAAAACTACAGGATTCTCAGAGGATGACCTGCAGCTGCTGTGGCAGGCAATTCTGAATATGTTTGAAAATGACCACAGTGCAGCCCGCGGCAAAATGGCAGTTCGGGAACTGATCGTGTTCAAGCATGATTCGGAACTGGGCAATGCGCCGTCTTATAAACTTTTTGACGCAGTTCATGTCACACACGCAGAGAAAATCACTTTCCCGCGCAGCTACCATGACTATGTGGTGACCGTGGATGAAAATCTTCCGGCAGGGGTAACGTGTGAGAGGTTGTCGTAATGGTTTCCCCAGATGATTACCTGCTGATGTCCGGTATCCAGCATTTCAGCTTTTGCCGCCGTCAGTGGGCGCTCATACACCTGGAACAACAATGGTCCGAAAACCAACGCACCGCCGAAGGCCGCCTGCAGCATACCCGCTGCCATGATGTTACCCTGACGGAAAAACGCGGCGATTTGCTGATCGCCCGCGGTATGAGGGTAGTCAGCCACCGCTTAAAACTGACCGGCGACTGCGATGTGGTAGAGTTTCACAAGGATCCAAACGGCGTGTCATTGCAGGGCCGCCGCGGCCTGTGGCAGCCCATGCCCGTGGAATATAAGCATGGCCGCAGCAAGGTAAACGATGCCGACCGTTTGCAGCTCTGCGCACAGGCCATGGCGCTGGAAGAAATGCTGGTGTGCGAGGTGCCGGAAGGGGAAATCTTTTATGAAGAAACCCGGCAGCGGGAACATGTTTCCCTGACACCGGAACTGCGCAGCACCGCGCAGACCATGGCGGATGAGATGAACCGCCTGTTTGCGCGCGGCTATACCCCAAAAAGCAAACCCGGCAAGCATTGCAATGCCTGCTCACTGAAAGAGCTTTGCCTGCCGGCGCTGTATCAGCAGGCAGACCCGGCGGCGTATCTGCGGGAGCATATTGAGGAGGGCGCGCCATGAGAAAGCTGCTCAACACCCTGTTTGTCATCAATGAGGACGCTTACCTGACATTGGATGGCGAAAACCTTGTTGTTACCCGCAATAAGCAGGAAACCCACCGCTATGCCCTGCATACGCTGGAAGGCATCGTCTGCTTTACTTACGCGGGTGCCAGCCCCGCTTTGATGGGAGCTTGTGCCCGGCGGGGCATTGACCTTTGCTTTTTTGACCCGTATGGCAGATTTCAGGCCCGCACCGTGGGGGAAGAACGCGGCAATGTGCTGCTGCGTCAGACGCAGTACCGCGTGTCGGATGACCCGGCCCAGAGCTGTCGCTATGCCCGGAGCTTTATCCTTGGTAAAGTGTATAACGCACGCTGGGTGCTGGAACGCGCAACCCGCGATCATCCCCAGCGTGTCCCGGTCGAAAAACTGAAACGCACCTCCACCCAGCTGGCCGCCGCGCTGCCGCTGATACAGACCAGCGATGATCCGGAACAGCTGCGCGGCCTGGAAGGTGAGGCAGCCCAGCGCTACTTTGACTGCCTGAATGACCTGATTCTGCAGCAAAAGCAGGATTTTGTGTTTGAGGGCCGCAGCCGCCGTCCACCGCTGGACAATGTGAATGCGCTGCTTTCGTTTGCCTACAGCATGCTGGCGCGGGAGTGTGCATCCGCCTTGACCGCTGTGGGCCTGGACCCTTATGTTGGCTTTATGCACCGCCCGCGCCCCGGCCGCAAAAGTCTGGCACTTGACCTGATGGAAGAACTGCGGGCGGTTTATGCAGACCGGCTGGTCATCAACTGCATCAATCAAAAGATCATCACGGCAAAACACCTGCAAAAACAGGAAAATGGTGCCGTACTGCTGACGGATGATGGCCGCAAAGCTTTCCTGACCGCATGGCAGAACAAAAAGAAGGAAGAGATCACCCATCCGTTTTTGAAAGAAAAACTGCCCTGGGGGCTGGTGCCCTATGTTCAGGCGCTTTTGCTGGCCCGTGCTCTGCGCGGCGACCTGGAAGTGTACCCACCGTTTTTCTGGAAGTGAGGTGCCGTTATGTTGGTGCTTGTAACCTATGATGTCAACACCGAAACAGCCGCCGGTCGTCGCAGGCTGCGCAAAGTAGCAAAAGTCTGTGTAGACTACGGCCAGCGGGTGCAAAACTCCGTATTTGAGTGCCTGCTGGATGCCGCGCAATACACGATGTTCAAAGCAAAATTGACCGAACTGATCGATCCGGAATCGGACAGCCTGCGCTTTTATCAACTGGGAAACCATTACAAAAACAAAGTCGAGCATGTGGGTCTGCACCCGGATTTTGATCAGGATGGAATCTTGTTTGCTTAGTGCGAGGGGAAGGCAATCATAAAATTCCCGGTTTCTTCGCACCAGAAAATATGGAAAAAACAGGGGCAGAAAGGGTAAAATACAGCCTTGCCTGTCAGCATGAAGATGCAATCCCCATAAAATTTGTTTCATATGCGCAAAAGTGCCCCACTGTTTTGTGCACTTTTGCTGTCGCTCTCCGCAAGGAGAGCGTGGATAGAAATCAGAGGAATCTGCGCCGGGTATGCGTGCAGCTACAACGGTCGCTCTCCGCAAGGAGAGCGTGGATAGAAATTCCGAGTAAAGGAGCCAAAGCGTCTGCGCAAGGAGGTCGCTCTCCGCAAGGAGAGCGTGGATAGAAATACAATCGTTTTGGCCGTCCTATTGATGTACAGTTGGTCGCTCTCCGCAAGGAGAGCGTGGATAGAAATTTGTGGTGGGGCGTGCGCAAGGCTGTCGGCTCTCTCGTCGCTCTCCGCAAGGAGAGCGTGGATAGAAATACAAACCCGCACTTTATCAACTCTATGATACTTACGTCGCTCTCCGCAAGGAGAGCGTGGATAGAAATACTAATTTTCACTCGGCAAGTTTGTTTGACTTGCCGTCGCTCTCCGCAAGGAGAGCGTGGATAGAAATATGTAAAAATACTCGCTGTTGTCGTCCAACGTCCGTCGCTCTCCGCAAGGAGAGCGTGGATAGAAATATGCTGCCATAGTGGCAGCACAGGCCCGGCTGTTCGGTCGCTCTCCGCAAGGAGAGCGTGGATAGAAATGCTTGCACCAGCTTTGCGGCGCGAAATGGCAGCGTCGCTCTCCGCAAGGAGAGCGTGGATAGAAATGAGTTCATCCCGGCAAAATCCTATGTACCAGTCCTGTCGCTCTCCGCAAGGAGAGCGTGGATAGAAATCTGTACTGCTAAAAATGCCGAAACTGGGCGCAAAGTCGCTCTCCGCAAGGAGAGCGTGGATAGAAATGGCAATACAATCCAAACCCGGACGGAAAGCGCGTCGTCGCTCTCCGCAAGGAGAGCGTGGATAGAAATACGAACTGCGCCACACGTTTGTGAGTATTGCAAAGGTCGCTCTCCGCAAGGAGAGCGTGGATAGAAATGGATCATGTCTTCCAGCTTTCGCATCATGCTGTCGTCGCTCTCCGCAAGGAGAGCGTGGATAGAAATAGCGATACCGATACCCCAAACTGGACGGACGAGCATGTCGCTCTCCGCAAGGAGAGCGTGGATAGAAATGTATCTAAAGATACTCAAGATATATGCAACGCTGGTCGCTCTCCGCAAGGAGAGCGTGGATAGAAATCACAGAAAGCGCACGGCCTATCAACATATTTCAAGGTCGCTCTCCGCAAGGAGAGCGTGGATAGAAATTGTGTACCATGAAGTTGAACTTGCAGGCGTTTTGGTCGCTCTCCGCAAGGAGAGCGTGGATAGAAATCGGTTTGCAAGTGCTTTGCAAACTTTACCCTGCTGGTCGCTCTCCGCAAGGAGAGCGTGGATAGAAATATTGTGACACCGACTCGGTTAAATATCTGGGTAGTCGCTCTCCGCAAGGAGAGCGTGGATAGAAATAGTTTTGCATATTGGTTGCCGTTTGCGGCAAGTTGTCGCTCTCCGCAAGGAGAGCGTGGATAGAAATTATGGGTCTTGATGGGAGGTTTAAACTTTAATGGGTCGCTCTCCGCAAGGAGAGCGTGGATAGAAATCGGGAGCAATTC
>ERZ773193.4350-NODE-4350-length-11485-cov-2.887052_pt1 | contig 11485 bp, 10 predicted proteins | sample MGYA00511110_ERZ773193 | MGnify/ENA primary metagenome ERZ773193 (study PRJEB29015, sample SAMEA2737784) | human gut metagenome | biome: human gut; feature: human-associated habitat; material: faeces | place: China | collected 2012 ...
CGATTCTTTCTTGTAAAGACAGGAATACTTCCTGGAATTTCTCAGTAAACTGGTACAGGGTGATAGAATGAAGAAAAACAGAACGGGAACCAAAAAATTTCCTGCGCTTATTTTATTTCTTTTTGGATTTCTGGCCGGAAATCTGATACCGAATATAATCTGGAAGGCAAAATGGCAGCAGAAAACATGGGCATCGGTATATTTTCTGAGTACATTTGCAGGAAAAAATACAGGCAATATTGAATATCTGAAAGAAATATTAAAATACAGAGGTGTTTTTTATCTGTTGAATATAATCTGTGGATTTTCGGTTTTTGGTGCGCCGCTTGCTGTTATAACGCTTCTGGGATCAGGATTGTATGCAGGTATGATAATGACTGTTTCTATACTGGAATTTGGATTTGCAGGCGGGGTGATCGGAATGGGACTTTTGCTGCCACAATATTTATTTTACATTCCGGTCTGGCTTTATTCTATGGAACAGGAATGGAAGATATCATCAGAAATATGGAGAAACAGAGGTCTGATTTCCGGAGAAGTCAGTATTTATCTTAAAAAAATGTGCATTGCAGCAGTAGGATATTTTCTGGGAATACTTATCGAATGCTATGTGAACCCTCTGATCATTGACATTATTCTGAAATATATAAAAATTTTTTAATGACATATTTACTATATTTAGTATTGGTTGTCATAAAATCTCCGACATATGGTATTTGATGCTGAAAAAGCTTGAAATACAAGGATTTTACTCGAAAAAAAGGTTTGATTTTATGTAAAATAAACAGTATAATACATATACATTTTATCGGAGAGAGTACGATTTTCTGCTGATAAACTGCGAAGAGGATTAATTTTCGTCTGATCGCAGGAGCTACAGGCAGCGGATATTTTGATTAAAAGGAAACGGGAATATGGACATAGAAATAAGGGAATTTATTACATATCTGCATAATACAAAAAAAACATCGGCAAATACAGAGATCTCATACCAGAGAGATCTGAAAAAAATGGCGGAATTTCTGAAGGAACGGGGAATCAGAAATTATAAAGATGTAAAAGAACTTGAGCTTGAAGGGTATATCAGTTACATGGAACGTGAGAAGTTTGCGTCATCTTCCATTTCCAGAAGCGTTGCTTCTATGAGAGCATTTTTTCAGTATCTGTGGAAGGAAGGCGTGATCGCAGAAGATCCGGCAGATAACCTGAAACCTCCGAAGGTTGAGAAAAGGGCACCTGAGATACTTACCATAGAAGAAGTGGATAAATTACTTCAGCAGCCGAAATTGGATACCCCTAAAGGGATAAGAGATTCAGCAATGCTGGAATTGCTGTATGCAACAGGTATGAGAGTCAGTGAGATGCTTCATCTTCAGATTTTTGATGTCAATCTCCAGTTTGGATATGTGGTTTGTAATGAGAATGGAAAAGAGAGGATTATCCCTATTGGTATTCCATGCAAGAAGGCAATGGAACGGTATCTGCAAACAGCCAGAACTGTTTTTGTGAAAGATGAGAAAGAAACAGCATTATTTACAAATTGTTCAGGGAAAGCGATGAGCCGTCAGGGATTCTGGAAAGTATTAAAGGGATATGCGGATGATGCCGGTATCAAAAGGGATATTGCCCCGCATACATTGAGACATTCTTTTGCTGTGCATATGCTGCAGAATGGTGCGGATATACGAAGCGTTCAGGAAATGCTGGGACATTCCGATATTTCCACTACGCAGGTTTATCTGGGCATGAATATGAATAAAATGCGTGATGTGTATATGAAAACACATCCACGTCATTAAAAACTTATTATTTATGAGGATTGCTATAATGTCAAATGAAAAAGCTTCTATAGTCTGTTTTGAACAGTTTATAGAAGCTTTTTTAACTGAATCAAGTAAAGTCCCCTGCTTTAATTGCGAAGAGCAATAAGCAGTGGGTGGCTGAATAGTTTTTTTCTGTAATGTCATAATATGTGCTATTTACAGATAATGTAATTACAGCGATCCATCTGATCAGAGAGTATGGAATGTTGTTTATAAACAATAACGGATTAACACATCTCAGCAATTGTATACAGAAGACGTTCGGATTCTTCCCATCCAAGACATGGATCGGTAATAGATTTTCCGTAAATATGATCACATCCGATCTTCTGATTTCCCGGTTCAATATAACTCTCGATCATAAGCCCTTTTACCAGAGTATGAAGTTCCGGGTCTACCTGGCGGCTGTGGAGAACCTCTTTTGCAATACGAACCTGCTGGTCATATTGTTTATTAGAATTAGAGTGGTTGGTATCAACAATAACAGCCGGATTTTTAAGGTTTTTCTCCTGATATTTCTCCCAGAGAAGACGAAGATCCTCGTAATGATAGTTCGGGATTGCCTCCCCATGTTTATTTACGGCACCGCGGAGAATTGTATGAGCCAGTTCATTACCTGTTGTTTCTACTTCCCAGCTTCTGTAGATAAAACGATGTCCGCCCTGAGCTGCTACAACGGAATTGAGCATGACTGCAAGATCGCCGCTGGTTGGATTTTTCATACCTGCAGGAACTTCCATGCCGCTGACGGTAAGACGATGCTGCTGGTCTTCCACAGAACGTGCACCTACTGCCACATAAGAAAGCAGGTCAGAAAGGTAACGGTAATTTTCCGGATAAAGCATCTCATCTGCACAGGTCATACCACTGGTCCGGATTGCATGGATATGCATTTTACGGATTGCTACAAGCCCTGCAAGAAGATTTGGCTGTTTCTCGGGATCCGGCTGGTGAACCATACCTTTATAGCCTTCTCCTGTTGTTCTTGGTTTGTTTGTATAAATTCGTGGAACAATCAGAATTTTTTCTTCTACTTTTTCCTGCATTTTTGCAAGGCGGGTAATATATTCACAGACAGAATCTTCATGGTCAGCAGAACATGGCCCGATAATCAACAAAAATTTGTCCGATTCACCTGTAATAATTGCGCGGATTTGTGCATCGCGAATTTCTTTTTGTGCTTTCTGCTCCGGTGTCAGGGAGTACAATTCCTGAAGCACTTCCGGAGAGATCACTTCTTTTCTATAATGGAAACTCATTTTCTCATTCTCCTTTGTTTATTTTTCTCACAGCGGTTTGGCGAGCTCGTTGGAGAACGCCGTGCCGATGAACGGAACCTGAACCCCGAAACCGGAAAGCTGGAACTGGCGGAAGCTAATCCGCTGGTATATGTGCACGGAGGATATTACAATTTGGGAGAGAAAATCGGTAAGTTCGGTTGGAGTGTAGAAAAGAAAAAATCATAAAAGGAACGATACTGTCATGGATATGCTGCGTAAATTCATTTTTTTAGGTTTATTAGTTGCAGCCGGCAGCCCGGTTGTCGGACAGAATTATAACGCAGACAGAGTAGACCGTCCCAACACAAAAAAAATAAATATCGGTATCAAAGCGGGCTTCAACTCTTCCATGTTCATGGTGTCTGAACTGAAAATTAAAGATGTAACTATCGATGAGGTGCAGAATAACTATAAGATTGGTTATTTCGGTGCTCTCTTCATGCGCATCAATATGAAAAAGCATTTCATTCAGCCTGAAGTGTCGTATAATGTAAGCAAATGTGAGATTACGTTCGACAAACTCGGTTCCCAGCATCCTGCCATCGAGCCTGATTACGCATCGGTGCAATCGGTGTTGCACAGTGTCGATTTTCCCGTTCTATATGGCTATAATGTGGTGAAAAAAGGACCTTACGGAATGTCTATCTTCGCAGGTCCCAAGCTTCGCTACCTATGGGGAAAGCACAATGAAATCACTTTTAAAAATTTCGACCAAAAGGGTATTCACGAAAAGTTGTATCCGTTCAATGTCAGCGCAGTGATTGGCGTAGGTGTCAACATCTCACGTATCTTCTTCGATTTCCGCTACGAACAAGGTATAGGAAACATCTCCAAGTCTATCATTTATGACAATATCAACTCCGACGGCAGTACGGGTGTGAGCAACATTATTTTCCGTCGCCGTGACAGCGCGTTAAGTTTTTCATTGGGATTCATTCTTTAAGAATAAAATATCATTAAATCCCGCTTTTTACTAACATTTTTCTTACTGTTCCTTCATTCTTTATTTATTTTCATTAACTTTGTGCGCTTAAAATAGGTATCTCGAATTAGAAATTTAATCTTACTTATAAAAGAATGAAAAGAGACGACATCATTTTCGACATCATCGAAAAAGAGCATCAACGTCAGTTGAAAGGAATCGAGCTGATTGCATCAGAAAACTTTGTGAGTGACCAGGTAATGCAGGCAATGGGTTCTTGCCTGACTAACAAGTACGCAGAAGGTTATCCGGGCAAACGTTACTACGGAGGTTGTGAAGTAGTTGACCAAAGCGAACAAATCGCTATCGACCGCCTGAAAGAAATTTTTGGCGCTGAATGGGCAAACGTACAACCACACTCGGGAGCACAAGCTAATGCTGCTGTTTTCCTCGCAGTTCTGAATCCGGGCGACAAATTCATGGGATTAAATCTGGCACACGGCGGACACCTGTCTCACGGTTCATTAGTGAACACTTCCGGTATCATCTATACTCCTTGCGAATATAACCTGAACCAGGAAACAGGACGCGTTGATTACGACCAGATGGAAGAAGTCGCTTTACGAGAAAAACCGAAATTGATCGTAGGTGGCGGTTCCGCTTATTCCCGTGAGTGGGACTACAAACGGATGCGTGAAATAGCCGACAAGGTCGGTGCCCTTCTGATGATCGATATGGCTCACCCTGCCGGACTGATCGCAGCCGGACTACTGAATAACCCGCTGGAATATGCCCATATTGTAACTTCCACAACCCACAAGACCTTGCGCGGTCCGCGTGGCGGCATCATCCTGTTAGGTAAGGATTTCGAGAATCCCTGGGGCAAGAAGACACCGAAGGGAGAGATCAAGAAGATGTCCCAACTGCTGGATTCCGCCGTATTCCCAGGCATACAGGGCGGTCCGCTGGAACACGTGATCGCCGCCAAAGCCGTGGCCTTCGGCGAAGCGCTGGAACCGGAATACAAGACCTACCAGGCTCAGGTAAAAGCCAATGCGGCTGCTATGGCAAAAGCATTCATGGACAAAGGTTACAAGATCATCTCCGACGGTACGGACAACCACAGCATGTTGATCGACCTGCGCAAGAAGTTCCCCGAACTGACCGGCAAGGTGGCAGAAAAGGCATTGGTAGCCGCCGATATCACCGTAAACAAGAATATGGTTCCGTTCGACAGCCGTTCGGCATTCCAGACTTCCGGCATCCGTGTCGGAACTCCGGCTATCACGACCCGCGGCGCTAAAGAACCGCTGATGGCCGAGATCGTCGAACTGATCGACACTGTACTGGCAGCACCCGAATGCGACAAGACTATCACGGCTGTTCGCGAAAAAGTGAACGGCATCATGAAGGAATATCCTATCTTCGCTTGGTAACACTATAGATTTATGATTTATGATTTTTGATTTATGATTTATGCGGCACGGAAATAAATCGTAAATCAAAAATCATAAATTTCTTCCTTCTTTCTAAATCAATCAAATTACATAAATTCCAAAATGAAAACTTTTTTATCACTTTGTGCCGGCGCAGCATTTTGTATCCTTGCGTCGTGCAGCGAAGGGCCAACTAAACAGATGCCTTACAACCAGGGCATCAATGTAATCCCGACGCCGGTAAGCCTTGTCCAGAACGAGGGTAGTTTTAAACTAAGCAAAAACACAGCCTTCTCCGCCTCCACTCCGGAAGCTAAAACTGTTGCCGAATATTTTGCCGCCCAGATGAATCTTGCCCCCGGTTACCAGATAACGGTCAGTGACAAGGCCGCCTCAAACGGCATTGCACTGGCGATCGACGAGGCACTGGATGTAAACGACGAAGGCTACACGCTGGATGTCACTCCGCAAGGCGTGACGGTTAAGGCTAAGACCCCGCAAGGCTTGTTCTACGGCATGCAAACGTTCATGCAGTTGCTTCCAGCCGAGATCCAGAGTCCGGCAGTCGTAAACGGTATCGCCTGGACTGCATCCTGCGTGACGGTGAAAGACGAACCGCGTTTCGAATATCGCGGCATCATGCTGGATCCTTGCCGTCATTTCATCCCGGTAGAGAACGTAAAGAAACATCTCGACGTACTGGCTTTGTTCAAGATCAACCGCATGCATTGGCATCTGACGGACGACCAGGGCTGGCGTATCGAAATCAAGAAATACCCAAAACTGACAGAAGTCGGTTCCAAACGCATAGATGGCGAAGGAACGGAATATAGCGGTTTTTATACGCAAGACCAAATCAAGGAAGTAGTAAAATATGCAGCAGACCGTTTTATCACGATCGTTCCTGAAATCGAACTTCCGGGACACGAGTTGGCTGCAATCTCCGCATATCCCGAATTGTCTTGCAAGGGCGAACCGACCACCCCGCGTATCATCTGGGGGGTAGAAGACATCGTATTGTGTGCCGGAAAGGAAAAACCGTTCGAGCTCCTGCAGGATGTTTTCGACGAAGTCGCACCTCTTTTCCCCGGCGAATATATCCATATCGGTGGTGACGAATGCCCGAAATCAAGCTGGAAAGAATGCCCGCTCTGCCAGAAGCGCATCCGCGAGGAAGGTCTGAAAGCCGACAAGAACCATTCTGCCGAAGAAAAGCTGCAGAGCTATTTCGTTCAGCGCATGGAGAAATACCTGTCCGAAAAGCATGGTAAAAAGATCATCGGATGGGATGAAATCCTCGAAGGCGGCCTCGCTCCTTCCGCAACCGTCATGTCTTGGCGTGGTGAAGTATCGCTGCTGCCAACATGGGACATGAAGCGATCATGACTCCAGGAAGCGGTGGCATGTACATTGACCAATTCCAAGGTGATCCGAAGATCGAACCGGTTTCTATCGGCGGTTACGATCCGTTATCAAGAGTGTATGCATACAATCCGATACCCGATACTTTGGTCGCTACCGGAAAAGCTAATTTGATCAAGGGGGTACAAACAAATCTGTGGTCCGAATATATGTACAACACTGACCTATTGGAATACCGTGCCTATCCGCGTGTGCTGGCATTGGCTGAAATCGGCTGGACTCCATTGGCACGCAAGGATTATAAAGACTTCGAACGTCGCCTGGATAATGCCTTGGTCCGTCTGGACGAACTGAACATCAACTACCATATTCCGCAACCGGAACAACCGAACGGCTCATGCGATTTTGTCGCTTTCACCGACAAGGCTTCTCTGGAATTCAAGACTACCCGTCCGGTCAAGGTGGTTTATACGATCGACGGAACCGAACCGACTCCGGAATCAACCGCCTATTCCGCTCCGATCGAATTCACGGAATCCGGCGTTCTGAAGATCCGTTCCGTATTGCCTTCCGGCAAGATGAGTAAGACTCGTACGATCACGGTTGAAAAGCAAGCTTTGGCCCCCGCTAGAGAGGTTGCCAAAACTACTCCTGGATTGGAAATGCAAGTGACCGACGGCATGTTTTTGAATTCTTCCAAACTGGGAGACGTAAAAGAATGGAAGAAATCGGTTATCAAGGATTTGCGTGAAATCACCAGTGTTGTCAAGTCAAGCGAATCTATGCGCGGTGTCAAACAATATGCTGCCATAGCAACTGGTTACGTCAACATCCCTGAAGATGGCGTTTACTACATTTCTTCCGACAACGAAGAAGTATGGATCGACGGCAAATTGTTAGTGAACAATGCAGGTGAAGTGAAACGCTTCTCCCGCCACGACAGTTCGGCTGCATTGTCGAAAGGCTTGCATGAGATCAAGGTGGTATTCTTAGGACATATCATTGGCGGCTGGCCCTCAAACTGGAACGATGGCAGCGTGAAACTTCGCAAAGCCGACTCCGACAAGTTTGTCAAGATCACTCCTGAAATGTTAGTCCATTAATCAATGCGATACTAAACGGAAAAAGGCTGCTTCATTACTGAGGTAGCCTTTTTATTTCATCCGGCAGGCATCCGGCAGTCAATGGATCGGCATCGGTTGGACGCGCGACCGGCATCGGTTTTGAATCCGATGCCAGTCGCCCTGTCAGTCGATCTTCAATTTCATTATCGTAATCGAGTTAGGAGGAAAATTGTACACTTTGGGACCGCTCAACGAGAAGGATATTTCTTTTGTCTCCGGTACGACCACGCTGGGGTGGTCGTAAGTGTTACGCGCTTCGGGATCTCCTGTGAGCTGAATAATTTCCGCCGTATTTTTGACACTGACGCCTTGCAGGTTCAACTCCGTCTTCTCTTCGTGCTGAGTCGTATTGATCACCTTCAGTATAATCGTATGAGCCTCCTTATCCAACGCCGCAGTAGAAACCAATGAAGGTATGCCGGGAAGTATCGTCTCATGAACCAGCGTGTCATTCACAAAACAACCGATTTGTTCGCCTTTGCAAGCGATCTTCACGTTATACCAACGATTACTTTGGAACGGATAAAGAACAGGTGTACGTAACGTATCCCTCACACCTCCCGCCTGGCGATAGAACTCTACAACACCAGAACCAATCGTCAACCCGATATAGTCATTTCGTTCTCCAAACAGCCCGTTGTCACGCACACGGAATTGGACTTGCCCGCTCCCCTTCGTCCGCCTGATATCCGCCGAGAACGTATAGTCATAGGCAGACGGATCGCCTAAAAGGATATAGTTCCACCTGTTTGCAACCGGCGTCAACGTACCCTGTCCGACCGTCCAGCCTCCGGTCATGACAGCCCCTTCCGTAACCGGCGAATTGTCTATTTTCACCTCCTTGAATTCATAGCTGTTATCGAACATTTCGATACCGGCGCGTCCGAAGGTCACCTGGGGTTTCTGATAGGTGCGGACTTCGGTCTTCAGCACTTCGTCTCCCCTATTGCTGCTAAACATTTGCAACAGATAGTAAGAAGGAGAAAGAGCAATCTGTTCACCGTCAAAAAAGATGACCGGATAACGTTCTATTTTGTATTTTGTATTTCCCAAAACAGGGGCATAAGCCAAACACCTCACAATCTCCTGTCCGTTTTCTACCCCTGCAAGAAAGCAAGCCTCCCCAATAGCCGCCCGCAAACTTCCGGGAGCTGCCCCACCGGACAAGCCGAACTCTCCGATAAAGACAGGAGGCATCCGGCGCGTATACTGTCCGGCAACAAAACGGTTGTGATTAGAGATCAAAAATGATTCGCTCGAATAAAAATGAGTATCTGACCATTCATTTCTGTTCTTTCCTCTTATGTCGGAACTGCTTATCACCATAACCTCCGGATAAGCCTCTTGGATCGCTTTTTTAAACAACTCGAAACGCTTCGTATATTCCGGTCCGTAATTTTCACTGCCGATCTCCACATACTTCAATTCGAAAGGTTCCGGATGTCCGTGACTAGCTCGCAAAGTTCCCATAATGGAATCGGCCGGTTCATTAGCATAAGCGATGGCATCTAAGGCATCTTGTACTAGTTTCCCCATTGCCGTTATGTCTTCATAACGCGGACGACGACTTTGATTGGTCACACCACTATTAATGACATAGACCGGTTCAGCATCCAAATCTTCACACATCTGGAGATATTCATGATAGCCGATGCCGTTCGTCGTACCGTATGCCCACACATTCCAAAAATGTTTGCGTTCGGCAATCTCTCCTACGGTTTCACGCCAGACCGGATAGGTTCCCGCCGTATACCCTTCTACAAAACTTCCACCGGGGAAGCGAATGAAAGCAGGTTTCAATGCTGCAATCAGTTCCATCAGTTCCGGACGTAATCCATTCGGACGGCCTTTCCATGTATTTTGCGGAAACAGAGAAACAACATCCAGCCAGAAAACAGCCGAACTGTCAGTCGTTATCGTCAACACGGCTTTATTTGTATTCGAGGTTGCGGTAAAAGTGTGCTTGTACTTCCTCCACTCATAAGCTGGTGCTACCCGAAAAACTTCGCTTAGGGCCGTTTTTCCGGTAGAATCGGCCAAAGTCAGACTTACGGTCTTCGAAGCCATAGAGGCTCCTTTCATATAAAAAGACAAATCATATTTCTCACCTTTCCGAAGCGGTATTCCTCCATATCCTTCGGCAATGACACCTCCTTTTCCTGATTCGGCTGAAGCAGACACCGAAACCAGCAGAGAACGCCGGTTCTTGTCATTAATCAATTCCTTAGTATCGGGATACATATAAGACGTCGCAGAAAAGCAACGCCATCCCGGTACCGAATCAGAACGCAGGAAAGGAATAGTCCATCCATTCGGGGTAGTCAGAACCCGGCGGACAGGGTCGTACGGGCAATTCAAGGGAGGAACCCCGTCTTCAAAGCTCCGGTTTTGTATAAGTTCCGCATAAATACCGCCATCCACCGCATGGTTGATTTCCTCAATGGTCAAACCATACAGTTCCTTGTTAACAGGGACTGTCAAACCATCTCCCTTTACCAGAATAGAGGAGGTTACAGGCATTTCCGGCTGACAGCTGGCTAATATGAGCGCTAAAAGAACTAAATTCGATTTCATAGTGCAAACTTAAATAATAATTTTAATAAAAAGCCCTATATCAAGCGTTTTAGTTGGACACGTTTAATATATAAAAAATTATTCTTCAGAAATGGAATTTATTTTAGGGAAAAAGACGATTATGTCGACAGAATTAAATACATTTGTATCATTGATAGTATTTGAATATCAAGAAAAGTACAGAATCAAATGGAAAACTTAGCATCACAATATACTGTATTAGTGGTGGACGATGTGCCAACTAACGTTATGCTTGTGCAAGCGATACTAAAAAAAGAAGGTTATACGCTACTGACGACAGATAGCGGAGCTAAAGCGCTACGCATTGCCCAAGAAAGGCATCCCAATCTTATTCTGCTTGATATTATGATGCCAGAGATGGACGGATACGAGGTACTGCAGCATTTGAAAAACAATCCGGAAACCAACAACATCCCCGTCATTATCATGTCAGCTTTGAGCGATATGCAAAGTATCGTAAAAGGTTATCAGTTGGGAGCAACAGAATATGTAACAAAACCTTTCCAACGGGAAGAATTGGTGAAACGTGTCGCCCACCGTTACGAACTGTTCAGTATCAAGCGTATCAAGCAAGAACTTGAAAATACGATCGAATCCCGCGACACGCTCTATTCCGTTATTGCACACGATTTACGCTCTCCGCTTGGTTCTTTGAAGATGATGAATAACGCCATCCTGATGATGGTCGATAAGAATCAGGTTAGCGATGAGGTATACGAAATGCTTCAGATGATGAACAAGACATCGGAAGAAATATTCCAGCTTCTCGACAACCTCTTGAAGTGGGCAAAGAATCGCCTGAACAAACAGAACATTTACAGGCAACAAGTCGACATCAACAGCATAGTCAACAGCACTGCCGAGATATTTATTCCAATGGCTACCCAGAAAGGCATATCCATCATGCTTGAAGGTCTGGATAAAGAACTGATGGGATCGACAG
>ERZ773193.4353-NODE-4353-length-11479-cov-3.291842_pt1 | contig 11479 bp, 11 predicted proteins | sample MGYA00511110_ERZ773193 | MGnify/ENA primary metagenome ERZ773193 (study PRJEB29015, sample SAMEA2737784) | human gut metagenome | biome: human gut; feature: human-associated habitat; material: faeces | place: China | collected 2012 ...
TCGTAAACTTTAACTACGGATGTCATCGGTGCGCTTGGAGAAGCTTCGATGAACATCTGGGAATCATGGATATCTTCCGGACGGATACCGAGAACAACTGTTTTACCTACATAGCCGCCATCTTTAAGAGCTTTTGCTTTAGCAGCCGGGATAACCAGTTCATGCTCGCCAACTTTAGCGATAAGGTTGCCGCCTTTTTCGGAGATAACAGCGTCAAGGAAGTTCATCTGCGGAGATCCCATGAATCCTGCAACGAATAAGTTGCCTGGTTTCTGATACAGGTTCTGAGGTGTATCTACCTGCTGAACAACACCGTCTTTCATAACAACGATTCTGGTACCAAGAGTCATAGCCTCTGTCTGGTCATGTGTTACATAGATGATTGTAGCACCCAGTCTCTGATGGATCTTGGAAATCTCGATACGCATCTGTACACGAAGTTTAGCATCCAGGTTGGAAAGAGGCTCATCCATAAGGAATACCTTAGGATTACGTACGATAGCACGTCCCATAGCAACACGCTGTCTCTGACCACCGGAAAGAGCCTTCGGTTTACGATCAAGAAGTTTCTCAAGGTCAAGGATTCTTGCAGCTTCACGAACTGCTTTATCAATCTGATCTTTCGGAACTTTACGAAGTTTCAGTCCGAATGCCATGTTATCATATACGGTCATATGAGGATACAGAGCGTAGTTCTGGAATACCATTGCGATATCACGGTCTTTCGGCTCTACATCGTTCATAACTTTGTCACCGATCTTTAATGTACCACCGCTGATCTCCTCAAGACCTGCGATCATACGAAGTGTTGTAGATTTACCACATCCGGATGGTCCTACGAAGATGATGAACTCTTTGTCTTCGATTTCAAGGTTGAAGTCTTTAACTGCCTGGAAACCATTTGGGTAAGTTTTGTTAATGTGCTGTAATGATAAGCTTGCCATGATTATTATTCCTCCAAAATTATTTCATATTGTTTTTGCTGATTGATTACTCGTTTTTTTCATCTGTAGACAGTATAGCGAAAAGGAGGGGGGATGGCTAGGGAAGAATCGTACAAAGATTTTTTTTGTTTCTTGTCATTCTGACGAAAAGCCGTAACCAGTATCTGGGGATTCCGTCAAACTGTCAAAAGACATAAGAAAAACGCAGGACAAAATGACGAAATTCTGTCTGCGTTTTTCAAAATTGGAGTTAAAATATGGTTCTTTTTTACTACCTGTTACTCAAAGTATATATAAGATTATGGTTTGGCTGAATCAAGTCAAAAATCTCTGACAATATGAAGGAACGGATGAGAAGACACGAATATCGGGCTAAAATTACAGGAGGATCAGAAAAAGCAAATCATCAGGAAGCATTTTGCGCAAATTCTGTGTTGACCAGTTCTGTATACGGTGTACGTTCTTTCAGTTCACCTGCATCTTCCAGGATATCCTGCAGCAGTTCAAAACCATCCTGCCCGAACACCAGATTTTCTTTCCAGGTGTCCTGATCGTAATAACGTTTTACAATGGCTGTGATGGTATCCAGATCTGTTTCAGGGAACTGTGGCTCGATTACTTCTGCAATCTCCTCTGGAGTATGGCTCTGAACGTAGTCCATACCTTTCTGCAGAGCATCAGTGAATTTCTGCATGATATCAGGATTTTTTTCCATATAGCTGGTTTTGGCACTGTAGGAGGTATAAGGCACATAGCCGGAGTCAACACCAAGGGATGCCACGACATACCCAGCGCCCTGCTTTTCAAGAGCAGTAGCAGACGGCTCAAATTCTACAGTGAAATCTGCCGAATCATCTCCTGTAAAAGCAGCCGCAGTAGCGCCGAAGTCAATGCTCTGGTCAATAGACAGATCTTTCTGAGGGTCAAGGCCATTCTGCTTCAGAATATATTCAAATACCATTTCCGGCATGCCACCTTTGCGTCCGCCCAAAACTTTCCTGCCTTTCAGATCTTCCCATTTAAAATCCGGCATTTCTTCTCTTGCCACAAGGAAATTTCCGGCCCGTTGGGTAAGCTGTGCAAAGTTTACAACAGGATCAGTAGCTCCTTCCTGATAGGCATAGATAGATGCTTCTGCTCCCATAAATCCGATATCTGCCTCACCGGAGATTACAGCAGTCATCGTTTTATCTGCTCCAAATCCCGTCACCAGTGTCAAATCCAGACCTTCCTCAGCAAAATATCCCTCCTCTATCGCAACATACTGAGGTGCGTAGAAAATCGAATGCGCCACTTCATTTAAAGTGACTTTGCTCAATTTCTCCTCTTCCTTATCTTTCTTTGCTGCAAAGACTGTCATCGGCAACGCCGTCACTGCCAGCACAACTGCAGCTGCCAGTGCAATCCATTTTTTATTTTTCATGCAGATACTCCTTTACGAGATTTCTGCTCTTAGAATATGCTGCAAATCTCAAATGGTGTATGCGCTAACTGTTGTCATGCATAAAAATATGTGTTAAAATAACCACCGAAACTGGTTCGAAACCCTCCCAGTATAAAAAACTAGGCAAAGTAAAAAATATTGCGGTCGCTTATGAGTTATCATAAGCGGTCTGTTTGCTGATGCTTTTGTTTATTGAGGGATAAACAAAAGTATTTTTTTTGCTTTGACAGAAAGGAATTAAATGAAAAAAAGAAAAGTAATTATTGATTGTGATCCGGGGATTGATGACAGTCTTGCGATTATGCTTGCACTGAAATCACCGGAGATCGAAGTGATCGGAATCACCATTGTGTGTGGAAATTCACCGGTGGAGATGGGATTTGGAAATGCAAAGAAAATCCTGAAGCAGATGAATCGTCTGGACGTTCCTGTGTACATTGGGGAAAGCACTCCCTTAAGGCGGGATTACGTGAATGCTCTGGATACTCACGGAGAAGACGGGCTTGGAGAGAGCTTTCTGCCTGAAGTAACCGGTTATCAGCAGCAGATCAGTGCTGTGGATTTTCTTGCTGATGTATTGAAAAAAGAGAAAGTATCCATAATCGAACTGGCACCTATGACCAATCTTGCCAGACTGATCCAGAAGGATAAAGAAGCATTTTCCTGTATTGAGGAAATTGTTTCCATGGGCGGTAGCTTTAAAAGTCATGGAAACTGTTCACCTGTTGCAGAATACAATTACTGGTGTGACCCGGACGGCGCTTCCCTGGTGTATGAGACACTCCATCAGAATGGTCAGAAAATCCATATGGTGGGGCTGGATGTGACGAGAAAGATTGTGCTCACGCCTGATCTGCTGGAGTATATGTGCCGTCTGAACAAAGAAACAGGGGAATTTGTAAAGAAGATCACGAAATTCTATTTTGATTTCCACTGGGAATGGGAGCATATCATTGGCTGTGTGATCAATGATCCCCTGGCAGTGGCATATTTTATCAATCCGGAACTCTGCAAAGGCTTTGACTCATCGGCTGCTATTGGTACTTTTGTTCCGGTAGATCGCTATAAGGATATCCAGAACCTGAATTTTAATCTCCTGATTGACGGTAAGGAAGTGCAGAGTGGCTGTACGGCAGATATGTTTTTCAAGATAGACGATATCATTGCTTATGTCAGCCGTTTTGTGACGCTTAAAATCGGAGATCTCCTGTTTACGGGTACGCCTGCCGGTGTAGGTCCGGTCAGTATCGGACAGCATTTGCAGGGATATCTGGAAGGTGAGAAACTGCTGGATTTCTATATCCGCTGATTCATCCGTTCATCAAAAAAACATTTAGTATACAATTTATGAAAATAAGAGTAGGTTTTGGCTTCGATGTACATCAACTGGTCGAGGGGTGTGAGTTATGGTTGGGCGGTGTCCTTTTGGAGCATACGAAAGGGCTGTTGGGACATTCGGACGCCGACGTGCTGCTGCACGCTGTTTGCGACGCTTTATTGGGAGCGGCCAATATGCGTGATATCGGTTATCATTTCCCGGATACAGCCGGAGAGTTTAAAAATATTGATAGCAAGATTCTGTTGAAAAAGACTGTGGAACTGATTGCCGGCAAAGGATATAAGGTCGGCAATATTGACGCGACGATTTGTGCGGAACGTCCGAAGCTGAAGGCACATATCCCTTTGATGCAGGAGACGATGGCAACCGTAATGGGGATTGACGCAGATGATATCTCGATCAAAGCTACTACTACCGAGAAGCTTGGATTTACCGGTCGTGAAGAAGGTATCTCCGCTTATGCCACGGTACTGATAGAGAAGACTAATTAACCCCCTAAAATAAATAAAACATGATTAGAACTTTAAATTTCTGCTTAACACTGTTAGCTTTATTCTTAACTACTTTCTGTATGGCTCAAAAGAGCGAGTTGAAGTTTAATAAAGACGGTAAGTTTAAAATAGTACAATTTACCGATGTACATTTTAAATATGGCAATCCGGCCTCGGATGTAGCGTTGGAACGTATAAACCAGGTGCTTGATGCCGAACAACCGGATGTGGTAATTTTCACCGGTGATGTGATTTATTCCGCTCCGGCAGATTCCGGTATGTTGAAGGTTCTGGAGCAGGTGTCCAAACGTAAACTCCCTTTCGTTGTGACTTTTGGCAATCATGATGATGAACAAGGATTGACCCGGACGCAATTGTACGATATAATCCGTACCGTTCCGGGGAATTTAATGCCCGACCGGGGAACTGCTTTGTCACCGGATTATGTGCTGACAGTGAAGTCTTCTTCCGATCCTAAAAAAGATGCAGCTTTGCTTTATTGTATGGACAGCCATTCCTATTCACCGTTGAAAGACGTGAAAGGATATAACTGGCTTACGTTCGATCAGATAAATTGGTATCGCCAGCAAAGCGCAGCTTATAAAGCTCAGAACGGTGGCCAACCAGTGCCCGCTCTGGCCTTTTTCCATATTCCTCTGCCCGAATATCATGAAGCTGTCCGTGACGAAAATGCAGCTCTGCGGGGTACTCGAATGGAAGAGGCTTGTTCGCCGAGAATAAACACGGGAATGTTTGCCGCTATGAAAGAAGCGGGAGATGTAATGGGAGTATTTGTCGGACACGACCACGATAATGATTACGCGGTCATGTGGAAAAACATCCTATTGGCTTACGGGCGCTATACCGGTGGGAACACTGTGTATAACCATTTGCCGAACGGCGCCCGTATCATCGTATTGGATGAAGGCGCCCGTACATTTACTTCCTGGATCCGTCAGAAAGACGGCATCGTGGATAAAGTCTCTTATCCGGCAAGCTTTGTCAAGGACGATTGGACTAAACGTTGAGGTTGGTAAACTTCACATGACTAAGGCGTGTATATTTAGAACCATAGCTTTCGTATCGGCGTGACACTTTCGCCGATTCGATGTAGATAATCTCTCCCAGTCGGTATTCATGTTCTATCCCGGATAGAGTACATGATACTGCACTGGGATTTTTAGATGGAATACTCATAACAGCCAAGTTGCCGCTTGCATCGGTCAGTGTGAGTATCTGTTTGACAAAAAACTGTGGGGTGGTTCCGTTTACTCTTGTCTTGTACGGGTCATCTTCCAGCCGCACACGGGTCACTTTCAGTTTCAAGTCTGTCAGTTTCTCTCCCAGCTCTCCCAGATACCGGCTTGACGAACGTTTCTCTCTCGATTTTCTCTGCATTATATCCAGGTGTATGGAGTGATACGCCTGTGCTATTTTGACGAAACGTTCCTGTTTGGGAATCTTTGGAGTAAACTTATAGGCTATCCAACTTAAATAGGAAGGGTCTATTTTTAGGATTTCATGCAGGAAGTGTCCGCGATATTTCCCGAAGAAGATCAGATCGTCACCATTACTCTGCATTCTTTTCTCATTATAATCCACAAGAATAAGGCAGCGTTTCGAGTAATAGAACATCGTACTGGCCACTCGGAGAGACTCGTTAATATCCGGTGACAGATCATGTATGTAAAGAATCGACTGTTTTTCGGGCAGGGGAGAATAGAGCCAAAGGGAATAGTTTGGTTTCCCCGGTCGGGGTAACACCACCAAGTAAACACCCTCCTCTTTGAAAGAGGCTCTGCCTCGGTTGTATTCATTCAGTTTGGCATACAATAAGGCTTGCTCGTTCTCGGAAATGCCCGGTAATCTGGGGTTAGCCATAATTGTTCTCGCTTTTGGTATATTTCAAATATAGGCAATTTTATTCAGAAAAGCAACTTCTTTTTTATAAAATCACTTCAATTAAGTATCGTTTTGAGGAAAGACAGCTTCACTAGTAAAAGTTATACATACATTTTACCCTCATACTTTCATAGATAGCCTTAATCCCTTTATTCATCATGGTTACAGGTATGAGGGTAACTATGAGGGTAAGGTGAGGGTAACTTTTACCCTCATAGCGTGTCTGGTCTTGATTTTGGTTGACTGGCTATACTACACAATTCTCCTATATACTATACATTAGTGCTTAGGTTTTCTTCTGTAAACTCTCAATGTTCTTCAAAAACTCACATAAGTTAGCAAAATTGTTTACGTATGTTAGCTTATTTGTTTACTGATGATAGCTTATTTATTCACAGTAGTGAGCTCTTGATGATTTCTAAGGAAAAACATATAAACAGTTTGAGGTTGTGCGAGGAGTTGACCCGTTGTTGGACGAGGAAGCGCTTCGAGTAGTAAAAGGAATTCCAGGAAAATGGGTACCTGGTAGAGAAAAAGGGAAGAAAGTCCCGGTGTCATATACTATCCCGGTTAGTTTCCGACTGAGTGGGGAAAATAATTCTTCCTCTTCAAATGAAGGACTGAAGGTGAATAAGAATATAAAGGCGTCTTTGGAAGGAGTCTGGCAAATTTGTACTCATGTGGAACCTTTAGGATACGGAAAGTTTGATATCCAAACCGGACCTTATATGAAAATATTATCATCGGATAAGAACTTTTTCAATATACATTTAGCAATAACGGATGAGAGAGCTGTTATAACGGCAATGGGAACTTATGCTCAAACATCTGACTGTACTTATGTTGAAAAAATCTTTAAATCGATAACTGATCCGGAACTAACAGGAGCAGATAGTAAACTGAAATTTGAATTTATTTCGGAGAATCTGTTACAGATTAGTTATCAATTACCAGGTCGCCCGTTGCCGAGTAAAGAAATTTGGGTTCGGGTTATTCAGCCGAATTTGAAGCAACCTGAATTGTTTCCTCAAACTTTATGACAACTAGCAGTTTGTGAAAAGATATAGTAACAAATAATATTTCAGAAGAACAGGAAAATAGTATTCTCTACATCTATGATGTTTCGTTCGCAATAAATTTATATTCTCCGAAGAATCCCGTATATTTGTTGCCATATAATTTTCAGAATTCGGATGAAAGAACGAAATAAAAGAGTATTAGTCGGAATGAGCGGCGGTATTGACAGTACCGCCACTTGTCTGATGTTACAGGAGCGAGGATACGAAATAGTAGGAGTAACCATGCGTGTATGGGGCGACGAGCCGCAAGACGCCAGAGAGCTGGCTGCGCAAATGGGGATTGAACATTATGTGGCGGATGAGCGTATCCCTTTCAAAGAGACGATCGTAAAGAATTTCATAGACGAGTATAAGCAAGGACGTACGCCGAATCCGTGTGTGATGTGTAACCCTTTATTTAAGTTTCGTGTCCTGACGGAGTGGGCGGACAAACTGGGTTGTGCCTGGGTTGCTACCGGACATTATTCCCGCTTGGAAGAGAGAAACGGGGATATTTATATAGTAGCCGGAGATGATGACAAGAAAGACCAGTCTTATTTTCTTTGGCAACTGGGGCAGGATGTATTGAGGCGTTGTATTTTCCCTTTGGGGGATTATACGAAAGTGAAAGTACGCGAATACCTTGCTGATAAAGGCTACGAAGCCAAGTCCAAAGAAGGAGAGAGTATGGAAGTCTGCTTTATTAAAGGTGATTACCGTGACTTCCTTCGTGAACAGTGCCCGGAACTGGATAACGAAATAGGACCGGGGTGGTTTGTCAATTCCGAAGGAGTGAAGTTGGGGCAGCATAAAGGTGCGCCCTATTATACGATCGGTCAGCGAAAAGGCCTGGAGATTGCGTTGGGCAAACCGGCTTATGTGTTGAAAATCAATCCGCAGAAAAATACGGTAATGCTTGGCGATGCCGAACAGTTGCGGACGGATTATATGCTGACGGAGCAAGATAAGATTGTGGATGAACGGGAATTGTTCCAATGCGAGAATCTGACGGTAAGGATTCGTTATCGAAGCCGTCCGTTGCCTTGCCGGGTGAAGCGGTTGGCGGATGGACGACTGTTGGTGCGATTTCTTGAAACGGCCTCGGCTATTGCCCCCGGACAATCTGCTGTGTTCTATGACGGAAGGCGGGTACTGGGCGGAGCTTTTATTGCTTCGCAACGAGGAATCGGATTGGTGATTTTGGAGAACGAAGGATTTTGATTGATTAAAACAAAGATAACTTATGAAGAAACTTGTATTATTGGTTTTTGCCTTGAATATTTGTTTGGGTACTTTTGCGCAATTCACGCCGGGGGATACCCTGAAGTATCGTATCAGTCTGAAAGACAAAGCGGCTACGGACTACTCTTTGCAAAAGCCTGAGATGTATTTATCCAAGAAATCTATTGAACGGAGAAAAAGACAGGGATTGGAGATAGATTCTACTGACCTGCCGGTATGTAAGAAATATGTGGATGCGATACGCAAGAAAGGCGTTCATGTGCTTGTTACAGGAAAATGGGATAATTTCGTCACTGTTTCCTGTAATGATAGTATGTTGATTGCTGAAATAGCCGGGTTGCCCTTCGTCCGTTCCACGGAGAGAGTTTGGAGAGGTGTCGCCAAACGAGCTTCTGAGAGAGATTCATTGATTAATAAACCTTTACGTACGGACAGCCTTTACGGTCCCGCAATTACTCAAATAAAGATGAGCCATGCGGACCGTCTCCATGAAGCAGGCTTCAAGGGGCAGGGGATGACGATTGCTGTTATTGATGCCGGATTTCATAATGTTGACAAGATAGAGGCAATGAAAAATATCAATATTCTGGGTACTCGTGACTTCGTGAATCCGGAAGCCGATATCTATGCAGAGAGCAGTCACGGAATGTCCGTGCTTTCCTGTATGGCAATGAATCAGCCGAATGTGATGATTGGTACGGCTCCCGAGGCCTCTTATTGGTTGCTTCGCAGTGAGGACGAGTATTCGGAGAATTTGGTGGAACAGGATTACTGGGCGGCAGCTATCGAATTTGCCGATAGTGTCGGAGTGGATTTGGTAAATACGTCTCTCGGATATTATTCATTTGATGACCCGGCGAAGAATTACCGCTATCGTGATTTGAACGGACATTATGCATTGATGTCCCGTGAGGCGGCGAAAGCGGCAGATAAGGGAATCGTTGTAGTATGCAGTGCGGGAAACTCCGGGTCCGGTTCGTGGAAGAAGATTACGCCTCCGGGAGATGCGGAGAATGTGATAACCGTAGGTGCGGTGAACAAATATGGAGTTCTGGCTCCGTTCTCTTCTGTTGGGAATACGGCCGACGGACGGGTGAAGCCGGATGTTGTTGCCGTAGGTCTGGGCTCGGATGTAATGGGAACGGACGGTAATTTGCGCCATGCTAACGGAACTTCCTTTTCTTCTCCGATTATGTGCGGAATGGTGGCTTGTCTGTGGCAGGCTTGTCCGGAGCTGACTGCAAAAGAGATTATCGAACTGGTACGCCGGTCGGGCGACCGGGCAGTTTTCCCCGATAATATATATGGATACGGCATTCCTGATTTGTGGAAAGCTTATCAATCTACGGTAAACACTCGCCGTTGATTATGGACTCGCTTTCTCTTTTAGAACTGAATGCGCTTGTTCGCCGCAGCCTGGAGCAGTGCTTGCCCGATGAATATTGGATACAGGCGGAGCTGAGTGACGTTCGTTCCAATACGACGGGACATTGCTATCTGGAATTCATACAAAAGGATCCGCGTAGCAATAGTCTCGTAGCCAAGGCACGCGGTATGATCTGGAATAATATTTACCGCCTGCTGAAACCTTATTTTGAGGAATCTACCGGACAGCTGTTCACTTCGGGAATAAAAGTGCTGGTCAAGGTGACCGTGCAATTTCATGAACTCTACGGGTATAGTCTGACGGTACTCGATATCGACCCTACTTATACCTTGGGAGATATGGCGCGTCGCCGTCGTGAGATACTGCTGCAACTGGAAGAAGAAGGAGTACTGACGTTAAACAAAGAGCTGGAAATGCCGGTTCTTCCCCAACGTATTGCAGTTGTTTCTTCAGCTACGGCAGCCGGCTACGGCGACTTCTGTCATCAACTGAAACATAATTCCGGTGGCTTCTTCTTTTACACGGAGCTATTTCCGGCTTTGATGCAAGGTAATCAGGTGGAAGAATCCGTTTTGGCCGCCTTGGATTGCATCAATGCCCGTATAAGCGAGTTTGATGTAGTCGTGATTATCCGGGGCGGAGGAGCTGCTTCCGATTTATCCGGATTTGATACTTACCTGCTGGCAGCAGCCTGTGCGCAGTTCCCGTTACCTGTCATAACCGGTATCGGACATGAGCGTGACGACACCGTGCTCGATTCCGTGGCGCATACTCGTGTAAAGACTCCGACTGCCGCAGCCGAACTCTTAATTCAACGGGTAGGAGAGGCGGCGGAACGTCTTGAAGAATTGTCCGCCCGTCTTCAGCAAGGAGCTTATACTTTGCTGGAACAGGAGCAGAGAAGGCTGGTTACAATGCAAGCCCGTATTCCTGCACTGGTTCATCGGAAGCTGTCCGAAGCCCGTTTTACCCTGCTGACAGCCCGGAAGGACTTGTCGCAGGTGACGCAAAACTTGCTGTCCCGTCAGCGGCACCGGCTGGAACTATTGCAACAGCGCGTTGCGGATAACTCTCCCGAAAAGTTACTCAGCCGGGGGTATAGCATCACGCTAAAGGATGGAAAAGCGGTAACCGATGCATCTTTACTGCAGCCGGGCGATCAGTTGACCACCCGGCTTCTGAAAGGAGAAGTGCAGTCCACCGTCCGGTAGCGAACGTTCCGAACCCGGTATATTTAGAGTTTTATTATCAACCATTAAATACATATCACTGTGGCAGCAAAAAAAGAAACATACTCCGGCGCTATGGAGCGTCTCGAAAAGATTGTCAGGCAGATAGACAACAATGAATTGGATATTGACATCTTGAGCGAAAAAATCAAAGAAGCCAATGAAATTATTGCCTTTTGCACCGAAAAACTGACGAAAGCGGATCGCGAAGTCGAAAAATTATTGCAAGAAAAGCAACAGTCTGAAGAATAAAGGTTATTTTTGCAATTCAATGCATAAGAAAATAAACTAATACGTTACAATATGAAAGAAATAGACTGGGCGAATCTGTCGTTTGGATACATGAGGACAGATTACAATGTGAGAATCAATTTCCGCAATGGTAAGTGGGGTGAACTGGAAGTCAGCAGTGAAGAATATCTTAACTTGCATATGGCGGCTAC
>ERZ773193.4366-NODE-4366-length-11440-cov-33.681247_pt1 | contig 11440 bp, 6 predicted proteins | sample MGYA00511110_ERZ773193 | MGnify/ENA primary metagenome ERZ773193 (study PRJEB29015, sample SAMEA2737784) | human gut metagenome | biome: human gut; feature: human-associated habitat; material: faeces | place: China | collected 2012 ...
TGCCGCAGAGGATGGGGATATACAGCTGGGCCGCCACGCTCACAGCGGCCACGATGAGGCTGCACACCACGAAGAAGCCATAGGGCTTGATTTTCTGCAGCACCCGGGTCATGGTGGCCTTCTGCTGTTCAGGGGTCAGCTTGCTTTTTGCTTTTGCACTCATTTCTGCGCATCCCCTTTCTTGAACTGGCTCTCGTAAATTTCCTTGTAGACCGGGCAGCTTTCCAGCAGCTCGGCGTGACGGCCAAGGCCCACCATGCGGCCATCGTCCAGCACGATGATCTGGTCGGCGTGCTGCAGACTGGCGGCGCGCTGGCTGACGATGAAGACGGTCAGATCGCCCGGCAGAGCGGCCAGAGCTTTGCGCAGGGCCGCGTCGGTGGCGTAGTCCAGTGCGCTGGCGCTGTCGTCGAGGATGAGAATGTCCGGCTTGCCTACGAGGGCGCGGGCGATGGTCAGACGCTGTTTCTGACCGCCGGAGAGGTTGCGTCCGCCCTGATCCACCGGCTCGTCGAGGCCGAGGGGCTTGGCTTTCACGAACTCCGCAGCCTGTGCCGTTTCCAGCGCAGCCCAGAGGTCGGCGTCGGAGGCATTCTGGTTGCCCCAGAGCAGGTTGGAGCGGATGGTGCCGCCGAAGAGCTGGGCCTTCTGCATGACCACAGCCACCTTGCCGCGCAGGTCGGCGCGGGGGTACTGCCGGACCGGTCGGCCCATGATCTCCACACTGCCCTCAGTGGCGTCGTAGAAGCGGGGGATGAGGCTGATGAGGCTGGATTTGCCGCTGCCGGTGCCGCCGATGACGCCGATGGTCTGGCCGCGCTTGGCGGTGAAATTGATGTCAGAGAGGCTGGGTGCGCCTGCGCCCTTGTAGGTCAGGCTCACATGGTCGAAGCAGACGGCGTCGTCGGCCTTTTCCGCCGGAACATTGCCGGTGAGCTCAGCCGGGAACTCCATGCCGGGCTTTGTGTCCAGAACCGCCTGCACACGGCCTGCACAGGCCAGAGCCTTGCTCACCTGAACGATGAGGTTGGCCAGCTTGACCAGCTCGACCAGGATCTGGTTCATATAGTTGACCAGCGCGATGACGTCGCCGGAGGCCATGCCGCCGATGCTTATCTCGATGCTGCCTACATACAGCAGCGCCACGATGGCAAGGTTGATGATAACGTAGGTCAGCGGGTTCATCAGGGCGGAGATGTGGCCCACGTGGAGCTGTATTTTGGTCAGCAGTTCATTGGCGTCCTCGAAGCGGTCCACCTCGCTCTTTTCCTTGTCGAAGGCGCGGACGACGCGCACGCCGGTCAGGTTTTCGCGGGTGAGGCCCAGAACCCGGTCGAGGCGGGTCTGCACCGACTTATAGAGCGGCCGGGTGATGACCATGACGCCGAAGACCACGACGCTCAGCAGCGGGATAGCCACCACGAAGATGAGGGCGGCGCGGAAGTTGACCGTAAAGGCCATGATCATGGCGCCGAGCACCACGAAGGGGCTGCGCAGGAACAGACGGAGGAAGAGGTTCAATCCGCTCTGCACCTGATTGACGTCGCTGGTCATCCGGGTGATGAGGGTGCTGGTGCCCATGGTGTCCATCTCGGAAAAGCTCAGCGTCTGGATGTGCTCAAACAGCGCATGACGCAGACCGGTGGAATAACCCACGGCGGCTTTGGCCGAGAAGTATTGGGCCGTCAGGCTGCACGTGAGGCCGACGATGGCCAGAAGCAGCAGGATGCCGCACCGCACGAGGATGTAGTGGAAATCGTGGGCCGCGATACCCACGTTGACGATGTCGGCCATCACAAGCGGCACGAACAGGTCAAACGTAGCTTCCAGCATCTTGAAAAGCGGTGCAAGCACGCTCTCGCGCTTGTAGTCGCTGAGATAGCGAAGCATTTTGTTCAAGGCTCGATACTCCCTTTCTTTCATACATTTAGTCGAGACGCTCCTTATTATAACGCACTCCCAACAGGAATGCTATGTTTTTTGCCAAAGAAAACCGGCTCTGGATGCAGATTTCGGCTCCGGAGATTGAGAAAACCGGAAAATCCTGCTATACTGAAAAGGAATCTCAACGGAAAGAATGGTGGATGCAATGGCAAAAGATGGTGCGGCACGGCTGCGGCTGCGCCCGGTGGGCGCGGCAGACCGCAAAAAGCTGCCGGAATACGGGCCGCTGGGTACGGGCTGTCCGGCGATAGAGCGGGCTGTGGCAGCGCTCTATAAGGGCCAGAACGAGGAGAGCTTCTGGGCACTGATGAACGCCATCAACTATGCCCTCGAACTGGACACCAGGGTCCTGGTGCCGCTGGAAGCTGCGTCCGACCAGCCGGACGGGGCCGCCCCGTGGGCGGAGCATCCTGTCCCGGCGGAGAAAGCGAAAGACCTGCAGCCCTGGACCCTGCGTACCCAGAAGGGCCGGTGTTACCTGCCGGTGTTCACCTCAGTGAAGATGGCGGAGGCCGATAAAGGTACGGCCAGCCGCCCCATGGCGGAACGGCTTCTGGCTTCCGCCATGCAGATGGCGCTGGACTCGGACAGCATCGACGGCGTGGTCATCGACCCGTGGACCAGCTCTGCCACGCTGGACTGCTCGCTTTTGAACGGTCTGCTCCACGCCAGCCACGACACCGATGAGCCGGGCGAAGCGGAGCTGCGGGCCGGCAACCGTGCCATGGCCGAGGAACGCTGGGACGACGCGATGCATTATTATCAGCTCTCTGCCGAAGAGGGCTGCGCCGAGGGTCTTGCCATGATGGGCGAGATGCTCTACGAGGGCCGGGGCTGCCGCAAGAGCCCTGCACAGGCCCGCAAGTTCTGGAGAAAAGCCGCCGACGCCGGCGATGTGGCCGCATGGGTGGCGCTGGGCGACGATGCCATGGTGCAGGGAAAAGGGGCCGGTGCGGCTCTGCGGGCCTACCGCAAGGCTCAGAAACTCTGCGCCTCCACCCCCGACATCGCCTATATGCCGCAGGTCTGCCTGCGGGTGGCCCAGTATGAGACCCAGTATATCTCCCGCAAAAAGGCGCTGGCTCAGCTGGCTGAGGCGAAGCAGGGCTTCCTCGTCCGCAAAGAAGAGGGGGACGAGACGGCCCAGAGCTGGCTGGACGAGACGGAGGCCGTCATCCGCCAGCTGCTCGAGAGAGAATGAGCGGAAACACAAAATCTTTACAAATGCTCTAAGAAATCGTCATACGGAACCGATATGATATTGAAGGAAAAATATGCGCGTCGCAAAAACAGAGAGGACGACCAGAATGAGCAAAGTGATCGGTATTGACCTTGGCACCACGAACAGCTGCGTGGCAGTGGTGGAGGGCGGCAAGCCCGTCGTCATCACCAATGCAGAGGGAGAGCGCACCACCCCCAGCGTGGTGGCGTTCACCAAAGACGGCGAGCGTCTGGTGGGCGGCGCGGCAAAGCGCCAGCTTGCCACCAACTCCGGCCGGACGGTGTCCAGCATCAAGCGGCATATGGGCAGCGACTACCGCGTCCACATCGACGGCAAAGACCTGACTCCGCAGGAAATCAGCGCCATGATACTGACCAAGATACGCCGCGACGCCGAGAGCTACTTGGGTGAGCCGGTGACGGAGGCCGTCATCACCGTCCCCGCTTACTTTGACGACAGCCAGCGCAAGGCCACCCAGGATGCGGGCCGCATCGCAGGCCTGAACGTCCTGCGCATCATCAATGAGCCTACCGCCGCCGCTGTGGCCTACGGCCTTGACAACGAAGCGCCCCAGAAGATCCTGGTCTACGACCTCGGCGGCGGCACCTTCGACGTCTCCATCATCGAGATCGAAGACGGCACCTTTACGGTGCTGGCCACCGGCGGCGATACCCGCCTCGGCGGCGACGACTTCGACCAGCGCATCGTGGAATACGCCGTGGCAGAGTTCAAGAAATCGGACCGCATCGACCTCTCCCGCGACCCCGCCGCCATGGGACGCCTGAAAGAAGAGGCCGAAAAGGCCAAGAAAGAGCTGTCCAGCGCCCTCTCGGCCCAGCTCAATCTGCCCTTCATCGCTGTGGGCAAGGATGGCCCCCACCACCTCGATCTGACCATCTCCCGCCCCCAGTTCGAGATGATGACCGGCGACCTGCTGGCACGGACGGTGGCCCCGGTGCAGAACGCACTGCGGGATGCCGGCATCTCGGCTTCGCAGCTGGGCAAAGTCCTTCTCGTCGGCGGCAGCACCCGGATGCCTGCCGTCGAGCGTCAGGTGAAGGAACTGCTGGGCTGTGAACCGAGCCACAGCCTCAACCCCGACGAATGCGTGGCGATGGGTGCCGCTGTGCAGGGCGGTCTGTTACAGGGCGGTGGCAAGCTGGCTGGCGCTTCTGGTGCAGCGGCGCAGGGCCTTGTGCTGATGGACGTCACCCCGCTGACCCTCTCGATCGAGACACTGGGCGGCGTGGCGACCCCCCTCATCACCCGCAACAGCATGATACCCACCCGCAAGAGCCAGATATTCACCACGGCCCGCCCCATGCAGACCAGTGTGGAGATCAACGTCCTGCAGGGTGAGCGGCATTTCGCCCGCGACAATAAGAGCCTCGGCAAGTTCAAGCTGAACGGCATCCGGGCCAGCTTCTCGTCCAAGCCCCAAATCGAAGTCACCTTTGATATTGACGTCAACGGCGTCGTGAAAGTCTCGGCCAAAGACCTCGGCACCGGCCGGGAACAGAACATCACCATCACCGGCAGCACGAACCTCTCGGAGAATGAGATCCAGCGCGCCATGGCCGACGCGGCCGCCTACGAGGCCGAGGACAGCCGCCGCAAAGAGCGGCTTGACCTCCACAATCAGGCCGAGGTGCTGGCTTATAAGGTGGACGAGGCCCTCTCTAAGTGCAAGAAGGAGCTGGATAAGGAAGAGAAGAACCGCATCAAAGCCGATGTGGCCAACCTCCGCCGCTGCCTGCGGAAGGATAAGCCCGAAAAGATGAACGAGACGGAAGAAGCAAACCTCCGTCAGGCCAAGAGCCAGCTCGAAGCATCCGCAAACCACCTGATGGTGCTTTATGCATCGGAGCAGAGCGAGAACGGCTCGGACGGGACCATTTGATAAACAGTAAGACCCCCGCTGTGTTTGCAGCGGGGGTCTTTTGCGTCTGAGGGAAAAGTATCTATGGGAAACAAAGAGGAGAGAGGGAAAAGCTTATCGGCCAACGATGAGGTCGCGGCGGCTGCGGAAGCCCACGGTGAGGTGAGCGCTGCTGCCGAGGTGGCGCAGAGTGACCCGGGTGCCGGGCTTCTGGTCCTGGCACAGCAGAGTCAGGTTCAGGGTGGTGGAAGTCTTGCCGGTCTTGAGCACCAGAGTGCTTACGCCCTGATTCATCAGGGTCTGCATGTCGAGGATGGTGGTGCGGAAGGTGGCGTTGTCATCGGGGGCGTCCAGCGTCAGCACGCGGCCTTCCTGACGGGCGGTGTAGAGCACCTGCTTGCCCAGCAGGCCCTTGACGGTGTAGCGGGCTTCGCTCTTCTCCACCGGCGTGTCAGAGGGCAGGGGAGTTTCGTCGGAGATCATCATCACGTTGCCCTGAATGGGGTTCTCCACCGGGGAAGCGTAGCCGCCGTAGTTGGGGTCTACCTCCCCCACCGGAACGTCAGAGTGGAGAGCAATGTCACCCTGAACCATGACCTCGGACGACTGAGGGGGCAGATAACCGGCAACGGTCACGTCCTCGGCGTCGGCGGCAAAGGCACCCACGCTCATGGCGGCGGTCATGGTCAGCAGAGCGGCAGCAGCGGCAGCGCGGCGGGCAGTGTTCTTGTTCAGCAGTCTCATAGTAGTATCCTCCTGTAGATGTAGGGAGTCAACCTCACCGTCAGCGCTGGCGCGCTGCCACCTCCCCTATCGAGGGGAGGCTTTGGCATATCGTAAAGCCTTGCCTCTTCGCCAGAGGCTCCCCTACCAGGGGAGCTGTCTGCGAAGCAGACTGAGAGGTTGTACGAAGACGGGGCGGCCCGTGAGCCGCTAGGTGTGATACCCAATTTTACTTATTTTATTCGCGACACAGCGTATCAGAAAACCGCCGTATCTGTAATGAATACGGATACGGCGGCTGGATTATTGCAGAGATTCTATTTTAATTTTCGCTGGAATCTTTTTCCTCAAGGATAGCCATGAACTCGTCGCCGGTGATGGTCTCCTTTTCATAAAGGTACTTCGCCAGCTCGTCGAGCTTTGCACGGTTGTCGGTGAGGATCTTGATGGCCTTTTCGTGCTGGGCCTTTACCAGCTCCACGACCCGCTGGTCGATCTCCCGCTGGGTCTGCGCCGAGCAGGCCAGCGAGGTGTCGCCGCCCAGATACTGGTTGTTCACCGTCTCCAGGGCCACCATGTCGAACTCTTTGCTCATGCCGTAACGGGTGAGCATGGCGCGGGCAAGCTTGGTGGCCTGCTCGATGTCGTTGGACGCGCCGGTGGTGATGGAGCCGAACACCACTTCCTCGGCAGCGCGTCCGCCGGTGAGGGTGGCGATCTTATTTTCCAGCTCTTCCTTGGTCATCAGGTAGTGGTTGCCTTCTTCGACCTGCATGGTGTAGCCCAGTGCGCCCGAGGTGCGGGGGATGATGGTGATCTTCTGCACGGGTGCGGAGTGATTCTGAAGCGCCGCCACCAGTGCGTGGCCGATCTCATGATAGGCTACGATGCACTTTTCCTTGTCGGTGAGGATGGAGTTCTTCTTCTGGTAGCCTGCAATGACCACCTCGATGCTCTCCTCCAGATCAGCCTGGGTCACGCTCTTGCGGCCTGCACGCACGGCGCGCAGGGCTGCTTCGTTGACGATGTTGGCAAGTTCCGCACCGGATGCACCGGAAGCCATGCGGGCCACAGTGTTGAAGTCGATGCCCGGGGCCAGCGCCACCTTTTTGGCGTGCACTTTCAAAATCTCTTCGCGGCCCTTGAGGTCGGGCAGCTCCACCGGCACACGGCGGTCAAAACGTCCGGGACGGGTCAGCGCCGGGTCCAGCGAATCCGGGCGGTTGGTAGCCGCCAGAATGATGACGCCGGTGTTGCTCTCAAAGCCGTCCATCTCGGTGAGCAGCTGGTTCAAAGTCTGCTCACGCTCGTCGTTGCCGCCGAGATTGCCGCTGTTGCGCTTCTGACCGATGGCATCGATCTCATCGATGAACACGATGCAGGGGGCCTTTTCCTTGGCCTGCCGGAACAGGTCGCGCACCTTGGATGCGCCCATGCCCACGAACATCTCCACGAATTCAGAGCCGGAAATGGAGAAGAACGGCACGTTGGATTCGCCTGCCACGGCCTTGGCCAGCATGGTCTTGCCGGTGCCCGGAGGGCCTACCAGCAGAATGCCCTTGGGCATGGAAGCACCGATCTCCTCATACTTCTTGGGGTCGTGCAGATAATTGACGATCTCCTGCAGGTTCTCCTTGGCCTCGTCCTCACCGGCCACATCCGCAAAGCGGATGCCGTGGGTGGACTGCACATACACCTTTGCGTTGGATTTGCCCGCGCCGCCAAACATCATGGAGCCCGGGCCGCCGCCTGCCTTTTCCATCAGCTTTTTGTTCATCTGGTTGCCGATGAAGCTGAACAGCAGAATGGGCAACACGAACCACAGCAGAAAGCTGAGCACCGGCGAACCCTGCTCCACGATCTCGCTGGAGAATTGTGCGCCCGCATCGTACAGACGCTCGGTCAGGCCGGGGTCGTTCATCAGGCCGGTCTTGTAGATCTGCTTGTTGTCCTTATCCGTAAAAATGATCTGGTTGGACTGGATATCCACCTTGCCGATGTTTTCCTGCTCGGTCATGCTCATAAAGGTGCCGTAGTCTACCTCCTGCACCTGACGCTCGGCCAGCCACGGCATGACCACAAGGTTGATGACCAGCAACACCAGCAACACGATGGCATAGTAGATAGCCAGCGGCTTTTTGGATGGCTTGACTTCTTTCATGGGATGTTCCTCCTTCTATATAAAGTGGGCTTCCACCCGTTTGCTGCGTCCAGTATACCACACCTTACCGCCTAGCAACAGCGCAGCGAGGGCAACTTTGCAAAAACTTAGCAGTTTCTTAACAAAGAGGGCTAAAGCCGCTCAGTTACCATATTATAGGTGCGCAAAGGGCTTGCCGGATGAGGGGGCAGGGGAGCAACGACCTCAATTTTGCATGATTTACCCCATGGTATTGTGAAATGCTTTCATCTTTATCCTGAACGAAACTTCTTGACACTTTCTGGCAGTCGTGCTAAAATTATCTCACTTTCAACAAAGTGCAAATGCGTTGACGGGGATAAAACGATCTTTCTTCTGCGTGCAGAGAGCCGCCGGGTGGTGCAAGGTGGGTGCAGAGAACTTCGGATACTGGCCCCTGAGCGGCAGAACTGAACGGACAAGTAGGTTCTGACGGACGCCCACCGTTACAGGGGCAGCGATTCGCTGTTTTGGCCGATCGTGCAAAGTGGCTGTACCTGACCGTGCAGCAAGGAGAGTGGTACCACGGGTGCCCTGTAAAAGCAATTTACAGGCTCTCGTCTCTCAAGGTTTTCGCCTTGAAAGACGGGAGCCTTTTTGTATGCGGATACCCCTTCAGGCATCGCTACGCGATGCCAGCTCCCCCAAGGGGGCGCCTTTGGGCAATACCGCAAACTTTACCGCATTCCGGAAAGCCGTCCCCTTGGGGAAGGTGGATGCGAGTGAAACGAGCAGACGGAAGGGGTGCATTCTTATGCACCACAACATCAGGAGGACAACAGGATGATGGACGCTACCAAGTACGCACCGGGGTACTACCCGGTACCCGCCGGTTATGACAGCTGGGTAAAAAAGGACCATATTGAAAAAGCTCCCGCATGGTGCAGCGTGGATCTGCGGGACGGCAATCAGGCGCTGATCGTGCCCATGAGCCTTGCAGAAAAGCTGGAGTTCTTCCAGATGCTGGTGAAGATCGGCTTCAAGGAGATCGAGGTGGGCTTCCCCGCCGCCAGCGAGACCGAGTACGAGTTCCTGCGCACCCTGATCGAGAAGGACATGATCCCCGCCGATGTCACCGTGCAGGTGCTGACCCAGTGCCGCGACCACATCATCCGCCGCACCTTCGAGGCGGTCAAGGGCGCACCCCGGGCGGTGATCCACTTCTACAACTCCACCTCCGTGGCGCAGCGGGAGCAGGTGTTCCACAAGTCCAAAGAGGAGATCAAGCAGATCGCCGTGGACGGCGCAAAGCTGGTCAAGCAGCTCAGTGAGGAGTACGAGGGCAACTTCCTGTTTGAGTACAGCCCCGAAAGCTTTACCGGCACCGAGGTGGATTACGCCGTAGAGGTGTGCAACGCTGTGCTGGATATCATGCAGCCCACTCCGGAGCGCCCCATGATCATCAACCTGCCGGTGACCGTGGAGATGAGTATGCCCCATGTGTACGCCAACCAGATCGAGTACTGCGACAAGCACCTGAAGTACCGCGATAGCGTGATCATCTCCACCCACCCCCACAACGACCGCGGCACCGGCGTAGCCTGCGCAGAGTTGGCAGTGCTGGCGGGCGCACAGCGCGTGGAGTGCTGCCTGTTCGGCAACGGCGAGCGCACCGGCAATGTGGACGCTGTGACGCTGGCCATGAATATGTACAGCCACGGCGTAGACCCCAAGCTGGACTTCTCAGATATGCCCGCCATCTGCGCCACCTACGAGCGAGTGACCCGGATGCACATCTACGAGCGTACCCCCTACGCCGGGCAGCTGGTGTTTGCCGCCTTCTCCGGCAGTCATCAGGACGCCATTGCCAAGGGCATGGCGTACCGCAAGCAGACCGGCGAACACCGCTGGACCTGTCCCTACATCCCGGTGGACCCCCACGACATCGGCCGCACCTACGACGCCGATGTCATCCGCATCAACAGCCAGAGCGGCAAGGGCGGCATCGGTTTTGTGCTGGAACAGAACTACGGCTACAATCTGCCCCCCAAGATGCGGGAGGCGCTGGGCTACAAGGTCAAGAGCGTGTCCGACCACAGCCACAAGGAGCTGAGCGCAGGCGAAGTGCTCCACATCTTCGAGGATACCTTCCTCAACAAGTCGAAGCCCCTGTCTGTCGTCGAGGCCCACTTCGCACAGGTCAATGGCATCACCGCCACCGTCACGCTGGATCTGAACGGTCAGCGCAAGGTGGTCACCTCGGTGGGTAATGGCCGTCTGGATGCTGTGGCAAACGCTATCCAGAGCGCCACCGGCATGGACTTCCACCTGGAAACTTACTCCGAGCACAGTCTGGACGAAGGCTCCACCTCCCGCGCCGCTTCCTACGTCGGCCTCGAGTGGGGCGACGGCATCGTCACCTGGGGTGCAGGCACCGATACCGATATTATCGTGGCCGGTATCCATGCACTGGTCAGCGCGATCAACAATAAATAAAGAGAGATTTTTGAGAGAGTATCAAAAGGAGAATGAACCATGGGAATGACCCAGACGCAGAAAATTCTGGCCGCACACGCAGGCCTCGCCGAGGTCAAGGCGGGCCAGCTCATCAACGCCAAGCTCGACATCGTGCTGGGCAATGACATCACTACCCCCGTCGCCATCAACGAGTTCGAAAAGGCGGGCTTCAACGGCGTGTTCGACAAAGAGCACATCGCCATCGTCCTCGACCACTTCGTTCCCAACAAGGACATCAAGAGCGCGACCCAGTCCAAGCAGTGCCGCGAGTTCGCCAACAAGTACGACATCCTCAATTTCTACGATGTGGGCCAGATGGGCATCGAGCACGCTCTGTTGCCCGAAAAAGGCATCGTGACAGCCGGTGACTGCGTCATCGGCGCCGACAGCCACACCTGCACCTACGGCGCACTGGGCGCATTCTCCACCGGCGTTGGCTCCACCGATATGGCCGCCGGCATGGCTACCGGAATGGCATGGTTCAAGGTGCCTGCCGCCATCAAGTTCGTGCTGAACGGCAAGCTGCCGCCGAAAGTTTCCGGCAAAGACCTCATCCTCCACATCATCGGTATGATCGGCGTGGATGGTGCGCTGTATAAGTCGATGGAGTTCACCGGCCCGGGCGTCGCTTCCCTCTCCATGGACGACCGCCTGAGCATCTGCAACATGGCCATCGAGGCCGGTGCCAAGAACGGCATCTTCCCCGTGGACGACGTGACCAAGGCTTATCTCAAGGGCCGCAGCCAGCGCGAGCCGGTGTTCTATGAGGCCGACCCGGACGCCGAGTACGAGAAGACCATTGAAATCGACCTCTCTGCCCTCGAGCCCACTGTCAGCTACCCCCACCTGCCCGAGAACACCCACCCCGCCAGCGAGGGCAAGGACATCAAGATCGACCAGGTGGTCATCGGCAGCTGCACCAATGGCCGCCTCGAGGATATGGAAGCCGCTTACAACATCCTGAAGGGCAAACACATCGCAAAGGGCGTGCGCGGCATCATCATCCCCGCCACCATGGCCGTGTACAAGGAGTGCA
>ERZ773193.4371-NODE-4371-length-11434-cov-4.467528_pt1 | contig 11434 bp, 8 predicted proteins | sample MGYA00511110_ERZ773193 | MGnify/ENA primary metagenome ERZ773193 (study PRJEB29015, sample SAMEA2737784) | human gut metagenome | biome: human gut; feature: human-associated habitat; material: faeces | place: China | collected 2012 ...
ATGTGATACTGGATGTCCTCGAGCGCACCGAAGAACTCGTCGGCGGTAATCATCTTGCGGACATTCTCGACGCCGAGCTTATCGGAAAGCTCCTTGGCGTAGTTAGTCTCGTTGAAGTTCTTGTAGTCAAAGCCCACCGAGAAGGTCTTGTCGGGCATGAGGCAAGCGGCGATGTAGCTGGAGTCGACGCCGCCGGAAAGGAACGACGCGACCTTGACGTCGGCGATGCGATGGGCCTCGACGCTCTCGTGCACGACCTCATCCAGCTCGTCGACGTACTCCTCGAACGGCTTCTCGACGGCAGAGTAATCGCAATCCCAGTAGCGCTCGATGTTCATCTTGCCGGTCGGGATGTCTACGGTAAAGTAATGCGCCGGCGGCAGCTTGTAGACACCCTCGAAGAAGGTCTCCTCGGTTGCCGAATACTGCAGCGTCATGTACGGACGCAGGGCCTTTTTGTTGACCGCCTTGTGGAAGTGCGGGTAGTCTAGGAAGCTCTTGATCTCGGAACCAAAGAGCACGCCCGGAGCGCCGTCGCCCGCATCGGCCATGGGATAGTAGTAGAGCGGCTTGATGCCAAAGATATCGCGGGCGCCAAAAAGCTTGTTCTTCTTCTTGTCCCAGATGACGAAGGCGTACATACCGCGCAGGCGATCAAGTACTGCCTCGCCCCACTCCTCATAGCCGTGCAGGAGGCTCTCGGTGTCGGCGCCGCAGTGGAACTTATAGCCCTTGGCCTCGAGCTCGGAACGGAGTTCTTGGAAGTTGTAGATCTCGCCGTTGAAGACGATAACGACGCTGCCGTCCTCATTGGCCATGGGCTGAGCGCCGGCCTCGGTCAGGTCGAGGATCGACAGGCGGCGGAAGCCGAGGGCAACGCGGCCGTCGATAAACTGACCGCCCATGTCGGGACCGCGATGGACGATGCGGTCCATCATCTTGGTGAGCACCTCGGATTGGTTATCCGTCCCACCGACAAAACCGACAAAACCGCACATATACTATCCCCTCTGCTGTTGCTGGGCATCAAATCGAATCAGTAGCTTTTGAGTATACCCGAGGGCGTAAAGAGGGGCGGAATGTTCAGGCAATCTCAACTGAATCAGCTCCGCTGTGACACGCGACGGTTACCTTTAATGGATATGAGATGAATGAGGCGATTGTTTTGCTATACTCTCTCCGCACGGGCGATTGGCGCAACGGTTAGCGCAGGTGCTTTACACGCACAAGGCTGGGGGTTCGAATCCCTCATCGCCCACCACTGATTTGATAGGCCTCCAGCTATGGAGGCCTTTCTTTTTAGGGCCCATTACTGAGGGATTCGAACCCACCAGCACGTCTGTCACAAAGGCCGTGGCCAGAAAATGGCAAAAATGAGTACTGCTACCTTGCTTACAACATATCAGAAGATAATATTTGCTTAAGTTACGCAACATATGTCCATTATAAGGACTAGCAATTGGATCAAAATCGTACATTCATCGCCATTTCGACTTGCTATTTGGTCTGATTAGTCCAAAATTGCTGTTACCAAATCGGTAACAGTACTCATATTTGATGTTTTTTGACCAGCAGGTCTCCCCGCCTTAGCAAATCTAAGGCAAAACGGGCTCCAGACCGCTGAATCGTGCCGCATATGGCACGTCCGCAGTCCGAAACCCGGTCCAAATTAAGTTATTGCGCTGTGTTAGGCCAAAACGTCCGACAGGATCTCGATCAGACTGTCCACGTCGGCTTCCTCGCAGACGAGCGGCGGCAAGAAACGCAGCGTATGGGCACCCGTAGCGTTAATCACGGCACCAGCCCCCAATGCACGGGCCACAACGTCGTGTGCATCACCCACAGTATCGTCCAGATCGCAGCCGAGCATCAAGCCGCGGCCACGCACCTCGGTCACGTTCGGCAGCTTGGCGAGCTTTGCCTCCATATAGGCGCCTACCTTGGCAACATGGTCGGCATAATCGCCGTGCACGAGCGCGGAGAGCGTCGCGGCACACGCCGCGATGGCCAAGCAGCTACCGCCAAAGGTCGAGCCGTGGTCGCCCGGCTTAAACACGTCGGCAATCTCCTTCTTTGCCACGACGGCACCCATGGGCACGCCATCAGCAATGCCCTTGGCAAGGCTCATGATGTCGGGTTCCACGCCATAGGTTTGGAATGTAAACGGCTTGCCGGAGCGGAAGATGCCGCACTGGACCTCGTCGGCGATAAGCACGGCGCCCACTTCGTGTGCCAGGTCGCGCGCTGCCGCCATAAACTCCTCGGTCATGGGGTGCACGCCGCTCTCACCCTGGATCGGCTCGAGCATCACGGCACAAATTTCGCTCCCCAGCTGCTTAAAGATCGCACGCAGTTCGTCGACATCGTTGGGCGTGCAGGCCACAAAGCCACCCGGCAGCGGACGGAAGCTGTCCTGTAGCCAATCCTGCATGGTGGCGGCAATGGTCTCGAGCGTACGGCCGTGGAAGCCGCCGCGCATGCATACGATGGTGTTGCCGCCGTTACCAGCACGCTTGGCATACAGACGTGCGAGCTTCATCGAGCCCTCGTTGGCTTCGGCACCAGAATTGGCAAAGAACGTCTCCCACACCTGCTCGTCCGCAGCCGGGGCACCGAGCGCAGCGGCCGTGGTCTCATCGCCGGCGGCAATGGCATCGGCCAGCACGCACGCACCATCTACGTCGTCGTTGGCAAGCTTGGACAGCAGCGCCGCGACCTGTCCGCGCTGCTCGATGTAGAAGTAATTGGAGACATGCATGAGCTTTTTGGTCTGCGCCTCGAGCGCCGAGAGCACTGCAGGGTTGCCGTGGCCAAGGCTGCACACACCGATACCGGCAAGAAAGTCAAGATACTCACGGCCGTCATCGCCGGTGAGCTTCATGCCGTGGCCTTCGACAAACTCTACCGGAGAGCGACCAAAGGTATGCATAACGTAATGGGATTCGAGCGATTGTTGAGTTGCAAGTGACATGGGATGCCTTTCGTTGGGCGCCAGACGGCGCAGGCCTATGGGTGCAGGAATGGGGCGGCTGCGAGTCAGTTAGACCGTCTGAAGCTTCTCGACCTCGTCGAGGTTCTCGGTCAGACGCGCAGCAAACGTCGAAAGCGGATGCGGATGCGTATCGAACTCGTAAGCCGTCTCGGTGGAATGGATCACGGTACCGACGCCGGCATCGGTCAGCAGCTCCAGCAGCAGCGAATGCGGCGTGGTGCCGTTGATGATGTGAGCGCGAAATACGCCGCCGGCAAGCGCATCGACGGCCGCACGCAGCTTGGGAATCATGCCCTTATCGACCTCGCCGCCGTAGAGCATTTCGTTAACCTCGTCGAGCGTTAGGTTGGAGATGAGTGAGTCTTTATCGCTAAAGTCCTTGTACAGGCCGTCGACGTCGGTCAAAAAGATCGCCTTATGCGCGTGGAGCGCTGCCGCAACGGCACCGGCGGCGGTATCGGCGTTGATGTTGAAGAAACCGCCGTCCTCCCCCGCCGCGACGGTAGCGATGACGGGGATGTACTCGCTATCGAGCAGGCGCTCGATATAGTCGGTGTTGACATGCGTGACCTTGCCTACGCGGCCGAGTTCGGGGTCGAGCGGCTCGGCGATGAGCGTACCGGCATCGCTGCCCGAAACGCCCACGGCCAGGTTGCCGTGATGGTTGAGCGCCGCGACCAGCTCCTGGTTGACCTTACCGCCCAGCACCTCGCGCACGATATCCATGGTCGCCGGCGTGGTCACGCGCTGGCCGTTCTTAAACTCGACGGGGATGTCGTAGTGGCTCAGCGCCTCGTTGATGGCCTTGCCGCCACCATGCACGATGACGGGGCGCATGCCGATGATCTTAAGGAGGACGATGTCGCTCATCACGTCGCGGCGCAGCTGCTCATCAACCATGGCGGCTCCGCCATATTTGATAACAACCGTCTTGCCGGTCAGGTTCTTAATCCACGGCAGCGCTTCGAACAGCAGCTGCGCGGTTGCTTCGTTGGATTCGCTCGAACGACAATCGCGTGCGAATTTCATAATCTGCCTCGTCTTTCGTATCGTTATCGCGCCGTGCTCCGCTGTCCGCAATCGCGGCAAGATGCGCAGCGTGTCTGGAATCTAGGAACGGTAGTCGCCGTTGATGGAGATGTACTCATGCGTGAGGTCGCAGGTCCACACGGTCGTTGCCGCGTTGCCTGCACCCAGGTCGGCCGAGATCACGATCTCGGGCGCCTCAAAACGTCGTAGAGCCTCGTCCTCGTCAAAGGGAACAGTCAGACCGTCGCGACAGACAGGCATGCCCATCATGTCGATGGAAACGTCTTCCTGATTAAACTTCACGCCGCACTTGCCAAGCGCCATAGCAACGCGGCCCCAGTTGCAGTCGTGGCCGGCGATGCAGGTCTTAACGAGCGGCGAGTTGGCAACGGCACGGGCGGCGATATCGGCCTCCTCGTCGTTGGCGGCGCCGGTAACGTTGACCGTAACGAGCTTGGATGCGCCCTCACCATCGGCGGCGATATTGCGCGCCAGGCTCTCGCACACCTCGTGCACGGCAAATGCCAACTCGTCAAAGGCATCGGAGCCCTCGACGATAGGCTCGGCATCTGCGGCAGCGGCGCCGGAGGCAAGCATGATGCAGGTGTCGTTGGTCGAGGTGTCGGAATCGACCGTTACCTTGTTAAAGGTCTGCTTGACGGTCGAGAGCAGCAGGGCATGAAGTGCCGCAGGCTCGACGGGGGCATCGGTGGTGATAACTGCGATCATGGTGGCCATGTTGGGCATGATCATGCCCGAGCCCTTGCACATTCCGCCTACCGTATAGACATTGCCCGCATGACCCGCAGCCTCACTGACGTAGGACACGGCGTACTCCTTGGAGTGCGTGTCGGTCGTCATGATGGCGCGAGCGGCATCGGCGCCACCGTGGGCGGAGAGCGCCTCGTAGGCAGCAGGAATGGCGGTCTCAAACGTGTCGATCGGCAGAATCTGGCCAATCACACCCGTGGAGGCAACCAGAATCTGCTGGGGCTCGCAGCCGATGACCTGCGATGCGATGCTGCACGTCTCGCGCGCGCATGCAAGGCCGATCTCACCCGTGGCGGCGTTGGCATTGCCAGAGTTGACCGAAACGCCGGCGATGATACCGTACCCCTTGTCGGTACCGCCCAGGTTGGCACGGCTCACCTGCACGGGCGCCGCGCAAAAGCGATTGGTGGTAAACACGCCAGCACCGGGACAGGGTTTATCGGGCACGACGAGCGCGTAATCCAGACGCTCGGGGTTCTTGCGGAACCCAGCGTGGATGCCTGCAGCCTTAAAACCAGCCGCAGCCGTAACGCCACCCTCGACGGCGCGAATCTTGATATCAAACAGCTCGGTATTCATCGTCTTTATGACTCCTTATGTCAAACAAAAAACGGACATCGGTTGGTGCGCCATGCCAGTCGTGATCATGAGACCAGCTTAAGAGTGGCGCCCCATTCGATGCCCGACTACCAAATCGTTAACAATCGAATGTGCTACACCGGGCACGCCGCTGTGGGCAAGCCTCGTCGCTCGTCAAAGCCAAAGACGATATTGGCGCACTGGACTGCTTGGCCCGCAGCGCCCTTGCACAAATTGTCGATAGCACCCGTCGCCACCAGCACGCCCGCGCGCTTGTTGAGCGCGAGGCCAATCTGGGCAGCGTTGGTGCCGACGACCGAAGCCGTCTTGGGCTGCTGGCCGGCATCGAGCACGCGCACAAAGGTGCGACCGGCGTAGAACTGCTTGTAATGGTCGACAACGTCCTCAAGGGTCAAGGTATCGAGAGCCTGCGGCGCGAGCGGCAGCGTCACCGTGGAGAGCAGACCGCGCTTGAGCGGTGCCAGGTGCGGGGTAAAGACGACGCGATCGGTCAGGCCAAGGATTTGCTCAATCTCGGGCGTGTGGCGATGCTTGCCCACGCCGTAGGCCTCCAAGTTCTCGTCGGCGCTGCAAAAATGGGTGCGGGCGTTGCAGGACTTACCGGCACCCGTTACACCGCTGATAGCGTCAACGATCACGGGTCCGCTCTGGGCAACCCAGCCGGCGCGCACGGCAGGCGCGGCGGCAAGGCTCGTTGCGGTGGGATAGCAACCGGCGCAGGCGACCAGTACGGGCTTGCCGTCGGCGTGGTCGGATGCAGCGGTCTCCAAATCCTGGCAGAATAGCTCGGGCAGACCAAAGGCGCGGCTCTTGAGTAGCTCGGGGCTCGTGTGCTCGGCGGCATACCAGGCCTCAAAGGTGGCCGGATCACTCAGGCGATAGTCGGCCGAGAGGTCAATGCAGGAGACTCCCGCGGCAAGCAAGGCGGGCACCTGTGCCATGGCGGCCGTGTGCGGCACGGCCAAAAAGACCGCGTCGCAGTTCTTGAGCTCGGGGGCATCATGCGTCGTAAAGGCAAGATCGCTTACGCCGGTGAAGCTCGGGTACACCGCAGACAGCGGCTGGCCGGCATCGGCGTTGGACGTAATGGCAACAAGTTCAAACTCGGGATGACCGAGGACGAGGTGAATGAGCTCGGCGCCGGCATATCCAGCCGCACCGACGATTCCAACCTTTAAAGACATATCAGACTCCTTGTCTGCGATTTATGCACCGATGCGCATTTCGCAGCGGTCGTTATGAAGTGGGTTGAAACTTTAGCACCAAAAGATGCATTAACACGTAAATGGCTTACATATTCATGCATTGAAACATTCCCGACACATTCGCTTGAAGGAATTGACAAATAGAGCGGGCCCCGTATTGACCGACGCTCCTAACGGCGCCGGGCAATACGGGGCCTGCCCATGCGAAAACCAAGTTGTTAGGATGAGCCAGCTGGCTAGAGCTCGACCGGCACCCATTCGTCGTGATTGCAGATAAAAGCCTCGGGATCCTCGACGCTAAAGAAGACGAGCGTGGGGTCGTTAGGCCCCTCATAGTGCTCGCCCAGGCGCTCTAGATGCTTCCACCCGGCTTCGCGCATTTCGCCTAAAGCCCGGTCATCCAAGCCAGCGCGCCCGCGCAAGATGAGCCAGCCATGGCCCGGCCACCAACTCGTGGCCTCAAAGCGCTGGTTTTGCAGCAGCTCCTGCCACACATCTTTAGTGCGCGCTGTCACAAACCACAGCTTGCCATCCTGAATCTGTGCAAACGAGAACGGACGCACATGTGGCTGCCCGTCCACGCTCGTCGCCAGATACCACGCCGGCACCGACGTCAGATACTCCAGCACCGTATTCAATCCGTCCACGTTTCCTCCTGTCACCTGACCAGTCTTTTTGGAATGGGTAGTCAATTTGGGGAATTAGAGCTCGAGGAGCTCTTCGCTGCCGTCGATATCGCAGAACCGCGCGGCGATGTTGCGGACCGAGAAGAACGCAAGACGGCCGTCATTGGCGCTCTCGTGCTCCTCGCCAATGCCCACCATGTGCTTAAAGCCTGCCTGGCGCACTTTGTCGCTCACGACCGCATCATCCTCGAGTGCGGCCTCGCCCGTTAACACGATCCAGCACTCCCCCGGCTTCCAGCCCGATACCTCAAACTTGGGATTCGCGCTCAACTCCGCCCACACGTCTTTGTCGCGCGACGTGCAAAACCACAGCTTGCCGTCATCGACCATAGCAAACGAAAACGGCCTCACGCGAGGCTGATGTCCGTCGCTCGCATCGGTCGTGGCAAGATACCACGCCGGAATGCGCCTGAGATACGAGCAGGCGCGCTCAAGCTGGGCGGTGCGATCGATGTCGGTCATAGAGACCCCTTTCTTGTGCTCGAATCGAGCTTAGACAAGTTGAAGATTGATAACGACAACGCATACCACCAGCAGCGCCATCGCCACCGCCGCCAGCGCATCCCCGCGGCCAAACGCAAGCGTATGCAGGCGCGTACGTCCCTGCTCTCCGTGATAGCAGCGCGCATCCATAGCAGCCGAAAGCGTCTCGGCATGACGGAACACGCCGGTGAACAGCGGAATCGCCACGCTGCCGAGCATGCGCACACCGCCGAGCGGACCACCCGTCACGCGCGCGCCGCGGCTGGCCTGCGCATCGGCCGTCTGTTTCATTTCGGTGGCAAATTGCGGCATAAATCGCAGCGCGATACCCATAATCATGCTGAGCTCGTGCGCTGGAAGCCCCATGCGTGCAAACGGTGCGAGCAGACGCTCAAAGCCCGCGGTGAGGTCGAGCGTCGGCGTGGTGAGCGTAACGGCGCTCATGCCGGCCATCATCAGGGTCAGGCGGCACGCCATAAACGTCGCAGAACGCAGCGAGCCCTCGCTCACTTGCAAAAAGCCAAGCTGCCACAGGACGCGGCCACTCTGATCGGAAAACAGGTTGAGCACCGCGACCACCACGACAATCGCCAGCAGCGGCGCCATCGACGATAGAACGCGACGCAGCGGCACCCGAGCCACGGCATAGACCAGCCCGACAAAAATTGCGACCGGAATCAGTCCTCGAAAGCTGCCGACGGTGAGCGTCGTAATCAGAAATGCGAAACCCAGGAGCAACTTGATGCGCGGGTCCAGGCGATGCACCGCGCTATCCGAGGGATAGTAGCTGCCAAACGAAAACGCCTCCATTAGCAGCCCTCCTCTCTCGTGGATTCCTTGGAACCAGTCTGACGCGAGGCGTCCAAAGACCTGTCCGCGCAGCCCAGCAGCAAGCCGGCCAGCTCATCGGCCAACGACTCAACCGTATAGAGCCTGTCACCGTGGAGCGGCACACCGGCCTGTGTAAGCGCCAGTGCCATGCGCTGAGCAACAGGAACGCCCAAGCCGATCGACTTGAGCTGATCCGCGTGCGCAAAAACCTGTGCGGGCGTTCCCTCGGCAAACACCATGCCCTCGTTCATCACGACCATACGGTCACAACAATTTGCCAGGTCATCCATACTGTGCGAAACCATGACAACGGTCAGGCCCTCGCGATGAAGCCGATCGATGAGTCCTAGGAAATCCCTGCGCGCGGCCGGATCGAGCCCCGCCATGGGTTCGTCGAGCACCAAGACCTCGGGTTCCATGGCAAGCACGCCGGCAAACGCCACGCGGCGCTGCTGGCCGCCCGAAAGCTCAAAGGGGCTCTTGTCGCCTATCGCGACAAGGTCGAGGCCGACGCGCGCAAGGGATGATGCGACGCGGCGCGCGACCTCGTCTTGTGGCAGGCCAAGGTTGCGCGGGCCAAACGCCACGTCCTGCGCCACGGTCTCGGCAAATAGCTGGCGCTCGGGATACTGAAACACCACGCCGACCTTAGCCTTGACCGCGGCGGCATCTTTCTTGCTTGATAGGTCGAGTCCCAGCGCGCAAACGCTCCCCTCCTGCGGACGAATCAGCCCGTTGAGATGCTGGACTAGCGTTGATTTTCCCGAGCCGGTGTGACCCGCCAGGCCCAGGAACTCCCCACGATGCACCGTCAGCGAAACATCGCGCAGCGCCCAGGGGCTGTTTGGATCGTTGCCCCAAAGAGCCTGCTTGCTCGATGCGTCTGCAGTGACCGAGCGCTTGTGCCAGCGACGACGCTCGCGGGCGCTCAGCGAATAACTATACGAGAGGTGGGAAATCTCGATAACGGGCTCCGACGTGTTTGTCTCGTCGGTTGCGGAGGAGGCGTTATCGAGGATACGAGTATCGAGTGCGGAAGGCCGCTCCGTGGCGCCCGCCACATTTCGCTCAACATAAGCCTGCGCGATCTCGACGACCATATCCGCCTCGCGCACCTGCGCGCAAACGGGCACGCCCTTCGCACGAAGCGCCCTGCCCAGACGACACGACGCCGGCATGTCCAGATTGAGCTGCGCGAGTTCGTCCGCCCGCGTCAAGATTTCCTCGGGCGTACCAAGCATGGCAATGCGCCCCGCCCGAAACACCGCGACGCGATCGGCCTCAGCCGCCTCTTCCATAAAGTGCGTAATCATCACGATGGTCATGCCGCGATCGTGCAACGCACGGCAAGCCTTCATAAGGCCCTTGCGTCCACGCGGATCGAGCATCGAGGAGGCCTCGTCCAAAATGAGCACGCGCGGTTCCATGGCGAGTACGCCGGCAAGCGCCACGCGCTGCTTTTGGCCACCCGAGAGCGCATGGGTCTCGTGGCGCTCAAAGCCCACCAGGCCCACGCCTTTCAGCGCCTCGCGTACGCGCTGCGCAATCTGGGCCGATTCCACCCCAAGGTTTTCGGGACCAAAAGCAACATCGTCCTCGACAAGCGTTGCCACCAGCTGATCGTCGGGATTCTGGAATACCATGCCCGCGGTCGAGCGAATGTCATAGACCAACTCGGGGTCGGACGCGTCCATGCCATTGATACGCACCGTGCCCGCATCGGGCTGCAGCAGCGCATTCAGATGCTTGGCAAAGGTCGACTTGCCCGACCCGTTACCGCCGAGAATGCAAAAAAACTCGCCGTCCTCGATGTTCAGATTGACACCGTCGAGTGCCGAAACGGCACCGTCATAGCTAAAGGAAACGCCCCGACACTCAATCATGCGCGGCCTTTGACCTGGTCCTTTTTAGGCGTGATGAGGTTGGAGACCGCCTTGTACACTGCAAGCGTGAGCACCGAGTTGAGCACGGTCTTGATGAGGTTGAACGGCAGCACGGCAGGAAGCATGAGCGGGGCAATCACATCGACCGAGCCATACCAGAACCATACGCCGATGGTGAGATTTGCGACCATAGACAGCGCCGTAGCAGCAATGACGCCGAGCACGAGGCCGATCACGGCACCCTTATAGGTATGCATCTTCTGGTAGACGATGGCCGCGGGCAGAATATAGCCCAGCGTAGCCACCAGGTTCATGAGCGCACCGACCCAGTCGCCCGTGGTGAGCGCATGGATAACAATCGCCATGGCGGCAACTGCAGTACCGGCACCGGGACCATACGCAAATCCGCACACCATCGCCGGCACCAGCGACGGGTCATACGTCAAAAAAGGCGCCGAGGGAAGGATGGGCAGCTGCACATACATAAACAGGGCACCCAAGGCGCACATCAGCGCCATGGTAACGAGCTGTTTGGTGCTCCACCTATTCGTGTTCTCAAAATGGATATGCTGCGACTGTTCAGACATAAGATCACCTGCCTCTTTCATCCGGACTCTAACCGTTGGTACTGGGATCTCACCAGTTCAGCCGGTATGCGAACCAACGCACACACGGGTCGCGGACTCATCGGCTCGAGCGCAGACACCTCGCCTGTGCCGCGGCGCCCCTTTGGCACCGCCCGATTTACCGCCAGTGGGGAATTTCACCCCGCCCTGAAACAGCAATTGCAAGTGTAGCACGAGCAGGTGTTCGCGCAAGTATGCCGAGGGTAATTTATGGCGGGGGAAACGCTCCAGAAATACGCTTGGGACAGGGCGGCGCGTCGACCCCGCCCCCCACTCATCCCAAAGTGGCGCGCCTTTCGCGCAAAGCGCGAAACAGCGATCGGGACAC
>ERZ773193.4372-NODE-4372-length-11433-cov-4.115662_pt1 | contig 11433 bp, 6 predicted proteins | sample MGYA00511110_ERZ773193 | MGnify/ENA primary metagenome ERZ773193 (study PRJEB29015, sample SAMEA2737784) | human gut metagenome | biome: human gut; feature: human-associated habitat; material: faeces | place: China | collected 2012 ...
ACGGCAGTATGCCTGCGGAATTTCTGGGCAATCTGCCGAAAAATCTGACAACGCATCTTACGCACAAGCTTTGTGCGGTGTTGCCATGATAATGCCGCAGATAAAGGAGAATTTACTATGCCAAATCAACCGGAACGTTTCCGTGACACCAGCCTGCCTATTATTGAACGGGTGAAAGACCTGCTTTCCCGTCTGACCATAGAAGAAAAGATCCACCTGCTCTCTACCCATCAGCTGCCTGTGGAACGGCTGGGCATCGGAGAATGGTATGTGGGTCAGGAAGTGGCACGGGGCTATGTTTCCCGCGAAAAGACAGAACCGTCTACCGTATTTCCGCAGCCGATCGGGCTGGCCTCTACCTTTGACCCGAACCTCATGGAACAGCTGGGGGAAATTGCCGGCGAAGAAGCCCGCTATTATCACCGGAAAGACCCCAAGGGGCACCTGATGCTCTGGGGACCTACAGTCGATCCGGAACGTGATCCCCGCTGGGGACGCACAGAGGAGGGCTACGGCGAAGACCCGTTTCTGATCGGAGAAATGACCACTGCCTATACGCAGGGCATGGCCGGTGACCACCCGACATACCGCCGTGTGATTCCTACACTGAAACACTTTTGTGCCAACAACAACGAAAAAGAACGGATCAACTGTTCTTCCAACGTCACCCCGCGAACACTGCGGGAATACTATTACCGTGCCTTTGAAGCTTCTATCGTCCGCGGCGGCACAGGCTCTATGATGACGGCTTATAATGAGCTAAGCGGTGTTCCCGCCTGCATGAATCCCGACCTGAAAATGCTGGTGAAAAAGCAGTGGGGGCTGGAATTTATTGTGACAGACGGAGCAGATTTTTCCCAGAATGTGCTGGCACACCATTCTCACGCCACCCATGCAGAGGCTCTTGCCGCCTGCCTGAAAAACGGCAATGATGTGATGACCGATGAAGCAGACATGGTGGCGGCGGCAGCCAGAGATGCACTGGACAGAGGGCTGCTGACAGAAGCCGATATTGACCGTGCTGTGGGGAATTCTCTCTCCGGACGGTTCCGGCTGGGAGAATTTGACGGGGACAGCTGTCCCTATAACACCGAGCCGGCGGAAACGGACACGCTGCTGCACCGTGCAGTGAACCGCTGTGCTGCCATGGAACAGATGTGCCTGCTCCATAACCGCGGGATCCTGCCGCTGCAATTGCAGCCTGATGCCAAGGTCGCTGTGATCGGGCCGCTGGGAAACGAGAACTATCGGGACTGGTACACCGGCGTTTCTTCCTATGCCGTACCGATTTTGGAGGGACTGCGGCAGCAGCTGGGGGCAGAAAATGTGCTGTTTGATGACGGCTATTCTGTGGTTGCCCTTCAGTCTGTGGAAACCGGAAAGTACTGCACCGTTTCTGCGGACGGTACGCTCCATGCGGCGGCAGAACAGATCGGCGAACGGGAAACCTTTTTGCTTCACGACTGGGATTTTGGCAGCATGAATCTCCGTGCTTGCTGCAACGGCAAGTACGTCACCGAAAACGGCACCTATCAGGCAGTCAGCGATACGCCCTATGAGTGGTTCATTCGGGAATGGCTCAAACCGGAGCCGTATGGAGATGCCATGCGGTTTGGCAGCTGGCATGATCGTCCTATGGACATCGCACTGCAGCCGGACGGCACGCTCCGTGCAGTTTCTCACGGAAAGCCCACACCAGACCGGCTGTTCCGGCTGGTGCCGGTGGAGGACGGCGTCACCCGTGCGGCGGCTCTGGCGAAACAGGCGGACGTGGTCATTCTCTGTCTGGGCAACCACCCCATGCAGGTAGCACGGGAGTGCTATGACCGTCCCGATCTGGAACTGCCGGCACATCAGAAAAACTTGCTGCGTGCTGTACAGGCTGCCAATCCCAGCACCGTTCTGACTGTGGTTTCCAGCTATCCCTATGCTCTGGGGGAAGCGAAGGAACTGCTGCCGGCGATTCTCTATACCACCCATGCCGGACCGGAACTGGGCAACGCCGTAGCGGATACACTGCTGGGGAAAAACAATCCGGCGGCACGCTGTCCGATCACATGGTATCGTTCCGCACAAGATCTGCCGGACATCATGGAATATGACATCATTTCGGCAGAGCGTACCTATTTATATGACACGGTTGAACCGCTGTTCCCCTTTGGGCATGGTTTGTCCTATTCCAGTTTCGTCTACCGTGATTTTACTGCGGAGGAGAAGCCGGAAGGCATGCTGTTCCGGCTGACTGTAGAAAATACCTCTCAGCGGGACGGGGATGAAGTGGTACAGCTTTACTATCGGGCACTGCACCCGCGTATCAAGCGTCCGCTCCGACAGCTGTGCGGCTTCCAGCGAGTACCAGTGCCGGCAAATACAGCGGTGCCGGTGACAATTTTTGTTCCGTGGTACGCTTTGGAATACTATGACGTGACACAGGAAAAAATGCTGGTGGAACAGGGCAAGTATCGCTTTTCTGCGGGGGCATCTTCCGCGGACATTCGGCAAGAATTGGAATGCACAGTTTCCGGTGAAGTGATCCCACCGCGAAACCTCTCCCATTCTATCTGCATCAAGAACTATGACAGCAAGCACGGCATAGAAACCACTCTGCGATTCTCGTACCGGAAGAACGACTGGTACGGCTGCACCAATGACTGGGGCGGCGGGTTTACCTTTGCCGATGCAGATTTTTCCGGCTATACCAAAGCAGAACTGTGGGCAGCAGCACCTTGTTCGCAGGCAGGTGTTGCCATCTATGCAGGAGAGCAGCAGTTGGGCAGTGTGGAGATCCTGCCTTCTCGCAGCATGGACGATTTCCAGCTGTACACGATCCCGCTGAAGCCCTATACCGGACAGGCAGACCTGCGGCTGGAAATCACCGGCATGGCAAGTGTGTACCGGATTCAGCTGGGTTGACTTTCATGGAAAGCAACACCTAGGGAATTCTCTCTCAAAAGCAAAAAAAGACAGACCACGGTCTGTCTTTTTTCTTTCTTCAAAGCATGGATATTCCATTGCGTGCAATCTTTTCCGCCTGTTTTTTCAGACGAAGTTCCCGAAAAAAATCCCGCAGGATCTGGGCACATTCCGCCTGCAATAAACCGGCATGTACCTCCGGTGTCCAGTTGTAGGGCAGAGTGAACAGCTGTTCCACCGAATCCACTGCCCCGCCCTTGGGGTCTGCTGTGCCATAGATCACCTGTTCCAGACGGGCATGTAAAATCGCTCCCGCACACATGGGGCAAGGTTCCAGCGTCACATACAGAGCACTGTCCAGCAGCCGCCAGCCGCCCAGTGTCCGGCTCGCCGCATCGATCGCCATGATTTCTGCATGAGCAAGAGGCGAACGGTCTGCTTCCCGCCGGTTATATCCTTCGCCGATGATCCGTCCGGTGGATTTCTGTACCACCACTGCCCCCACAGGAACTTCGCCCATTGCCGCAGCCTGTGCCGCCAGTTCCAGAGCACGCATCATGTACCGTGCCTTGGGGACAAATCCGGTTTCCGTCAAAAAATCACCTCGATCACCATCAGAATCACGCAGAGGATCAGCACAATGCTCAGCGGACCCACATGCATCACCGTATAGAGCCGTTCCCGCAGAGTCAGGTAATGCTTCTGTGTCAGCAGGGCGGGATTTTTACGGGTGGGACGAATGGACAGCAGACAGAGCAGAATTCCCGCTATCAACACGAGAAACAGGAACAGCGGCCGATACGCCTGCCAAAACGACGACTGCCAGATCTCCATTGCAAACAACCCGAACAGCATCACATGGTACAGCAGCCGGCAGAATATAGCCGGTACCACAGAACCACTCCGCAGAACGGCGACACCGGAAACCAGCGAAAAAGTCAGTTCCATCAATATCGTGGTGCAGCTATGGGACAGACAAACTGCAACAACTGCCGTCAGGATCACCGCATCCCAGTCCCCGAACTGCCGCAGCACATGGAGCATATCCCCATGCAGAAGCAATTCTTTACAAATGCTGATCGCCAGCACTTCAAAAACCAGATAAACGATCTGGTAAGAACGCCGCATATACGAAACGGTGTAATACGCTTCCCCCAGCGTACTGCTGCTCAGAAAATTCACCGGCGAAAACAGCAGCCACGCATTAGCAATCGCAAAAACGATCAGTGTCACCGCAATAGCAGCCGGAAACTCCCGCGGTGAATCCAACTTCCAGTGATACGCCACACGCCGCGGCATGCGGAAACAGCACCGGAGGATCAGCACAGGCACCATGAATTTCAGCACCGTCTTGCACATCAGAATGACCAGAACCGCCGTCTGGTTGCCGTAAACAGTGCCGTCACTGTAGCAATAGCCTACGTCCATTCCGGCTATCTGAGCGACGCCCATCAGGATCGCTGTCAGCAGGTTTTCGATCAGCAGATAGGCAAATATCGCCATGCCGATCACCATGGTGATCTGTATGAGCGACCGCCGTTCTTCCGCAGCCGGATCTGGTTCATGAAACCCTTTTCCCTCAATGTAAACCGCTTCTTTTTTCTGTTTCTTGCAGCGAAAGGCATATGGGTTATCTTCTTTGTTCCGCCATGCACGGAATGCATGATTATATGCTTCCGAAACATTGCTGTAGTTGGAATCTGCAATCACGTCCACCGTATCCGAAACGGCAGCAGAAGGCTTCTCCAGATTTTGTAATTTCATATGTTATTACGCTCCCCTCAAGCGTCATCTCAAACGGAAACGCCCTTCTCCGCGGCATTCCCTTTCATTCTTCACAATTTTTTGCCGTGTGCCCTGTGCACAACGGAACAACATTTTTGGTTGTATATCAAATTGCTATGATTTTTCCCATTTTTTCTACTCTTATTATACCATGCCACCGAAAATGATGGTTTAGTGAAGTGGAAATAATATCGTTATGTTTTTTGAAACCTTCATATCAGCTTTGTGTATAAGATGAATAAATGACAACAGGACATAAAAAGCAACAGGAATCGTGGGGTTCGTGGGGAATGTTTGAGAGGAGATGCCTTGAAAAAAGCCTCCTCCCTTGCGAATATCTGTCATTTCGCAAGGGAGGAGGCTTATCGATAAGAGGAAATCAGTTTTGGTAAGGCAATTTGTTAACGATATGCACCAAAAATTGCATCATCACAACGGCATCATCGCTGCCAACTTCGCTGTCGCCGTTGCAGTCGGCATTTTTCTTAGCGGCATCGTCCAGCATAACCGCACCAGCACAGGCTTTGTTCAACAGGACTGCATCGGTGATGTCCACTCGTCCGTCGAGGTTGAGGTCGCCGTAGAGGGCGGTGGGTTCGGTTTGGGCGGAAGATGTGGTGGTTTGGTTGGTAGTTGCAGTGGTCTGTTTTGCTGTGGTAGTTTCGGTTTGTTTTGCAGTAGTGGCAGTGGTTTGATCTGCCGTGGTGGTTGTGCTTTGTTTTGTCGTAGTTATGGTAGTTTGCTTTGTTGCGGTAGTTTCAGTCTGCTTTGCAGTGGTTGTGGTTTGTTCTGGTGTGGTAGTCGTTGTTTGTTCGGTGGTAGTCGTGGTAGTTTGTTTTGCAGTAGTGGTAGTTTCTGTAGTTGTGTCTGTGGTTGTCGTGGTAACAATACTGTTCAAGGACACAAAAGGAATCTCTTTTTCTGCCGCATAAGTTTCCGCATATGAACCGGTATAGCCGTAAATGGTCAGATCGCTACAGCTTTTAAAAACGTTATAATCGATTTTTGTCACACTGTCTGGTATGATGATTTCAGTCAGGCTAACGCAATTGTCAAAAGTCATAGGGTCAATGCTCGTCATGCCATTTGGAATCGTGATCTTGGTCAAATGTGTGCAATCGCCAAAAGCAAGCATGCCGATATTGGTTATGCTGTCTGGCAGAATAATTGTCGTCAGATTGGTACAGCCATAGAACGCATTGCCATAAATACTTGTCACGCTATCCGGCACGACAACACTTGTCAAGGCAGTACAATTGTTGAAAGCACCTATATTGATCGTCACAACATCTTCAGGAATTACAACATCACCGGAACAAGTACTTCCGTCAATCAAAAGATGATTGATAATTACCAATGGATTTTCTTTCTGTCTTGCTGCCAGCCAAGCAGTGCCGTAAAAAGCTTTGTTCTCTATACTAGTCACGCTGTCTGGTATCGTAATTTCAGACAAATTGGTACAGTTTTCAAAGGTATTATGTGCAATTGTAGTCATGCCACTCGGGAGAGTTACAGCAGTCAGACCAGTGCAATTTTCAAAAGCCAACCCTGCTATTGCAGTAACGCTATCCGGTATTGTGATTTTCTTCAGTCCAGTACAATTCAAAAAGGCACTAGTCCCGACACTTGTCATGCCGTCCGGCAGCACAACTTCAGTCAGACCTGCACAGTCCACAAAGGCATACTCATCTATGCTGACCAGGCTGTTTGACATGGTAATCTTTTCTAATTTTGTGCATGCCTTAAACGCATAACGTCCAATGTTTGTTACGCTATCCGGTATAGTGATTTCCGCCAAACTGGTACAGTTAGAAAAAGTATATTCTCCAATACTTGTCATACTGTTGGATAGGGTAACATCAGCCAAATTTGTACAATCTGAAAAAATAATTTCCTCCATGCTTGTCACACTGTTTGGAATCGTGATCTCTGTCAAACTGGTACAACCAGAAAAGGCAGCTTGTCCAATGCTCGTTACGCTGTCCGGTATGGTAATTGCAGACAAACTGGTGCAGCCCGAAAAAGTATATCCTCCAACACTGGTCAAGTGATCGGATAGTGTAACGCTTTCCAAGTTGGTACAATTCAAAAAAACAAAACCGCCAATATCTGTGACACTATTCGGTATAGCGATCTTTGTCAGACTGGTACAGCCGGAAAAAGCACTTTCACCAATGCTTGTTACGCTGTCTGGTATGGTGATTGTAGTCAGATTCTCAAGATTTGAAAATGCATTTCCTTCAAAGCTTGTCACACTATCCGGTATAGTAATCGCAGTCAAATCACTGCACCCATAAAAAGCATTTTTTACAATACTTGTTACGCGTTTTCCGTCAATTCTTGCCGGAATTTCTACTGATTCTACAGTTTCATTACAGCCGGAAATCTTTACTTCATCGGTATCTGTCACGCTATAGTACAAGTCCCCGTAGGTGCCGTCATAAGAATTTATCACATATGCACTTGCGGTGAATACTGTCTCCACGCTCTCCAACATGTTCTGCACCCCAGACACGCCAACACTACCCAGACAGAGCACGCCGGCAGTCACAGCTGCAAGCACTTTTTTCCACAGCTTCATCTTCATTCCTCCGTTTTTCTTTTGTTGCAAATTGTCTGTTTTTATTATAGCATGTCAACTTAAAAAAGTCAAATGCCTTTTCATAAATTTCCAGTTTTGTAGAACATTCTGCTATTGTCCAAGTGATTTTTCCATGTCTTCCGCGAATTTCCCCCTTCGAATTCTTCCAAAATTCCAACAAATATACAAAAAGTCAGCTTTAAATCAAACCTGCATTGTCAAAAACAGAGAAATCATTACAAATATATTGCATCGTTTTCAATGACGTAATATAATAAAAGCAGGAAAATTCTGCCGGAAACTCGCAGAACATGGGCAGCTGTGTTCTGCTTTTTCTTTCCCTGGAATTTGTCGAATCGTGTCGAAAAAAGGAGAATCCACCATGAAAACCGCATTCCAAAAAAAGGCATATAGTATCCTGACGGCACTGGTGCTGCTGCTGACAGCATGCACCGGTGCCGTTTTCAGCAGTAGTCGGGCAGCGGCTCTGGAACTGGAGGGTACCGGCAAGGCGGACAACCCTTACTTGCTCTCAACCGCCGCAGAACTGCTGGAGTTTGCGGAAAAGGCAGCGGCTGATCCCAACATTTGTGCAATGCTGACGGCGGATATTTCGCTGGAAGGAGAAACTTGGACACCGATTGGCTCCTATGCCGGCACTTTTGACGGCAATTATCACTGCATTTCGAATTTGCAGTGCAGCGGCGGCAGCAACTTGGGCATGTTTGCAAAGCTGTCCGGAACGGTACAGAAACTGGGGCTGACCAACGTACATATCCAAGGGAAAAATACTGTCGGCGGAATTGCGGCTCTATGCAGCGGGACGATCACAGATTCGTTTTGTGAGGGTGATATTACTGCCAGCCGCGACTTTGCCGGCGGTCTGGCAGGGCAATTTCAAGCGGGAGCCGTTGTGCAAAACGCCTACCACATCGGCACAGTTACCGCAAAGGGCACAGTCGGCGGTCTTGCCGGACGAAGCGATGCACCGTTGCAAAACTGCTACCATATCGGAACAGTTGCAAAAACAGACGCTGCTTCCGAAGATTCTGCCGGCATGCTGGTGGGCAGACTGGGAGATATGTCAGAAACGCAATTGCAGAATTGTTTCTACACAGTCACAGCAGGCGGTTACACTGCTGTGGGAAGCAACTACAAAGAACCAGAGGGCATGCAACAGGCAGAGGAGAATTTCCAGAACGGCATTGTTGCCGAACTGATGAATACCGGCGGCGATATGTGGTGTGTCCGCGAGGGGAAAACTGTACTGAAAGAATTCACGAACAATACTTCAGCAGCTACCACCACAACGGAGAGAACTACAACTTCTGATACAACGAGCACGACTGCTTCGACAACGACAACTTCCGCTACTACAAGTACAACTGCTTCAACAACGACAACTTCCGCTACTACAAGCACGACTGCTTCAACAACCGCGACTTCCGCTACTACAAGTACAACTGCTTCAACAACGACAATTTCCACCACCACAAGCACAACAACTTTAAAAACCACTACTTCCACCACCACAAGCACAACCACTTCGGCAACCACAACTTCCGCTACTACAAGCACAACCGCTTCGACAACGACAACTTCCACCACAACAAGCACAACTGCTTCGGCAACGACAACTTCCACTACCACAAGCACGACCACTTTAAAAACCACGACTTCCACTGCCACAAGCACGACCACTTCAACAACCGCAACTTCCACTACTACAAGTACAGCTGCTTCGACAACCACGACTTCCACAACTACAAGCACGACCGCTTCGAAAACCACGACTTCCACTACTACAAGTACAACCACTTCGACAACCGCGACTTCCACAACTACAAGCACGACCACTTCAACAACCGCAACTTCTACTACTACAAGCACGACCACTTCGAAAACGACAACTTCCGCCACCACAAATACAACCACTTCGACAACCACAACTTCTACTACTACAAGCACAACTGCTTCGGCAACGACAATTTCCGCTACAGCAAGTACAACCACTTCAACAACCGCAACTTCTACTACTACAAGCACGACCGCTTCAACAACCACGACTTCCGCTACTACAAGCACGACCGCTTCAACAACCACGACTTCCACCACCACAAGCACAACGACTTCAACAACGACTACTTCCACCACAAGCACGATCACTTCAACAACCGCAACTTCTACTACTACAAGCACGACTGCTTCGACAACCACAACTTCCACAACTACGAATACAACAGCTTCGACAACCACAACTTCCACTACTACAAGTACAACCACTTCAACAACCACGACTTCCACTGCCACAAGCACGACCGCTTCGAAAACTACGACTTCCACTGCCACAAGCACGACCACTTCGGCAACGACAACTTCCACTACCACAAGCACGACTGCTTCGAAAACCACGACTTCCACCGCAACAAGCACGACTACTTCGATAACGACTACTTCCACCACCACAAATACAACCACTTTGACAACTGTAACTTCTGCCACTACAAGTACAGCTGCTTCGACAACCACGACTTCCACCACCACAAGCACAACTGCTTCAACAACCACAACTTCCACTGCCACAAGCACGACCGCTTCGAAAACCACAACTTCTACTACTACAAGCACGACTGCTTCAACAACTACAACTTCTACTACAACAAGCACGACCACTTCAACAACGACAACTTCCGCTACTACAAGCACGACCACTTCGACAACCACGACTTCCACTGCCACAAGCACGACCGCTTCAACAACGACAATTTCCACTACCACAAGAACAACGGCTTCAACAACTACGACCTCTACCACCACAAGCACAACTACTTCAACAACGACTACTTCCACCACTACAAGCACAACTGCTTCAACAACTACGACCTCTACCACCACAAGCACAGCTACTTCAACAACGACTACTTCCACTGCCACAAGCACGACCACTTCAACAACCGCAACTTCTACTACTACAAGCACGACCACTTCGACAGCCACTACTTCCGCCACCACAAACACAACAGTTTCAACAACGACAATTTCCACTACCACAAGAACAACGGCTTCAACAACCACGACTTCCGCTACTACAAGTACAGCTGCTTCGACAACCACAACTTCCACCACCACAAGCACGACCACTTCAACAACAACTTCCACCACAACCACCATACCCCCTGACGAAAATTTCCCGCAGATCACAGGCGATGCAGACCGCAATGGTCGGGTGGACTCCACAGATGTTTACATGGTAATGCTGTATTGTGCATATCACGGTGCCGGCTATCACGATTACACCTTCACGGAATATCCGGAGATCGAAGCCGCTCTGCTGACCAAGCTGGACGTCAACGGCGACGGTTCCATTGACACTACCGATGTCTATTTTATACTCCGCTACGTTGCCTATCAGGGAGCCGGCATTCCGACAGACTGGGACGAACTGTACGAAAAGCATATTTTGCAATATTGCCCAGAATATTCTTTAGATGTTTTTAAATTGTACCCACAATTTTTTTACATTACCACACAGAAAAAGTGTATAATAAAATAAGTTGTAAACAAAAAACGAAAAACAAGAAAGGACAAGCAAACACACATGAAAAAACTAATTACACTTCTGCACGGTTTCTGTATGGCACTGGCAGACAGTGTCCCCGGCGTTTCCGGTGGCACGATCGCATTCCTCATGGGCTTCTATGACAACTTTATCGGTTCCCTGAACGCCCTGATCTCCGGCAGCAAGCAAGAACGCATCCAGGCTGTCAAATACCTCATCAAGCTGGGCATCGGCTGGGTGATCGGCTTCTGCTCCTCGGTGCTGGTGCTGGCAAATGTCTTTGAATCCCATATCTATCGGGTATCCTCCCTGTTCATCGGCTTCATCATCTTCGCGATTCCGGTCGTGATCTACGAGGAAAAAAAGGTACTGAAAGACCGCTGGAAAATGAGCTTCTTCGTCCTCATCGGCATGGCATTCGTGGTGGCGATCACCTATGCCAACACTTTTGTAGGCGGCGGAAAAGATCTGAGTAATCCCGGCATCGGCATGTACATCTACGCATTCTTCGTGGGAGCCGTTGCGATCTGTGCCATGGTTCTGCCGGGCATTTCCGGTTCTACGCTGCTGCTGATCTTCGGGCTGTACATTCCGA
>ERZ773193.4386-NODE-4386-length-11392-cov-3.025580_pt1 | contig 11392 bp, 10 predicted proteins | sample MGYA00511110_ERZ773193 | MGnify/ENA primary metagenome ERZ773193 (study PRJEB29015, sample SAMEA2737784) | human gut metagenome | biome: human gut; feature: human-associated habitat; material: faeces | place: China | collected 2012 ...
TAACATTTAAAATTAAAATCATGGAACTAAAACATTTCTACATCATCTCCACATTATTACTAATCATATTATTTGCAACAATTTATTTTTTACACGAACAAATCACGGCAAGCTGGACTGACACCCCCTCCTACACGGTAGAAAAGCAATATGAACCGGTGAAGCTCCCAACAATTCATCATGAAGAAGACTCGGGAACATCTGGCTTCGACTATGAAGATACAGGTGCACATTCTGACACTATCACTCTACGCCAAAACCAAGATGAAGGAATCTTTTGGAGAAGCATAATTCTTTCCGGACAACCGGATAGTGTACTCATTGTATTTGATTCTACATTTTCCAAAAATCCCGCAAGAGTAATACACATAAGTAACACTTTATTTCTAGACTTCAACCGGAAATAGAAGACCACTTGATAATAAATTGTTTAACCACAAAATATAGCTCTATTTCTTAACGCGGGGGCAATCTAAACACCGCCGTCACTTGTGATTCCCAATCCCATTTCAAGGACTCGTATTCCCCAAGATTCCGATGCGTCCGAATAGATTCCTGTATGATGTTCACAAACACCCACCTTTAGGTTACATATATATAAAAACAGTACAAACCAATAAGTCTAGATTAATTTCAACAGAAAAAACATGACCAATCTCCGTACTAATACTCAATCTTCAAAGTCATACCTTCCACAGAAACCCCTTTCGATCGGATAATCGGTAATTTTTGTTCTTTACTGACACCTAATGTTTCTCCTTCATGTAACGTCACGTCCGAACCGATAACATAACAGGCTATCTCAAGCATAAATCCATGCAACTCGGTCAAGCCATGCTTACTCCCCAATATCTCCATCTCTTCTTTCCCGAAAGCTGTCATCCCATACGTGTACACGTTATTCCCCTCTTCGCTCTGGTATAACCCGAAATACACCCAATCCAACACGGGCAAGGCATTCTCGTCACCCTTCATCATATCTGCCACCTCGATGTAAAACTCCGGCTGGAACACGGTACCGGAAACATAAACGCCAATAACATGGGGCTGTTTCAAGCAAGTCGCAATCACTTTCACGTGTAACTTACCGGCCTCTACGGGGGACAATCCACGAGCAAGAACGGCTACCAGCACGTGAGCTTTATGCGTTTTCGTCACTTCAACGGCCTCCGGCCACATATAATTGGTCTCTGCAAAATATTCGGCCTCACCATCCGGCCCCCTTGCCGGCATGAGACTGATAGCCACTAAAGTCTCACCGAGATAAAACACCCGGGTCGATTCGTTCGCACTTGTATCGTCACTCGCCATATCTTCCGGCTTATCGGATGGTTCTATCCCCCACTCCGATTTCAAATCCGCCATAACCTTATTTACATCGAAACTCGTAGAGTCCAACAACACGGACCCACAAAATGTACCGGCTTTCTCTTCCCCGTTCTCGATCTTCCCATCGTCTTCCTCCACACCGGTAACTTCAAAAAATGACAACCCGTTGGAAATATCCTCGATCAACGAGGTGAACTCCTCATCCCCAGGCATCAAAGCCAAACCTTTCTTTGCCGCCTCTAACGCCTCTTCTGTCCTTTGACCTCCATATAACAACTTGCTATACACTAACCATCCCCACGGATAATCAGCCTCCACAGTCACCGCACGTTCAGCATACGGCAATGCCTCTTCCAAACGCATTTGATGCATCAACGCCACAGCCAACCGATAATTCCAAACACCACTTTTACATCCTTGGCTTTCTACTTTACGCAACCACTCTTCCGCATCCCGGTAAAACCCCTGATTCAAATAAGCATAAGCAAGGCACAAAACCGCCTCGTAAAATTGCCCGGGAATCTTCAGTTCCGGCAACACCTCGATAATTGCATCATAATCCTCTTCTTCAGACCAATCCCGAATCTGTTCCATTAACGCCTCAATACTCGGATATTCCATATTTCTATTGTTTAAATTATTATTACATCAAAAAAGCCAACAACAGCCCGCAAATAATAATGATTATAGAAAGTAAGATTATCCCTCCACGATACCCATTCTCTTCCCACAAGTGGCCTAACCAATACAGGAAACCAAGGGAACGAGTACCTTGCATTTGCAACACCCATTTCCATTTCAGAATAGCCCGACCAGCATGATACCCCCAAACGCCGGGATGAGCCATGCCGTGTATGCCACCGGTATGTCCGAAGACAAGTCTTTATCCTTCATACAACCTCTTTTTGCATCGTAGCAAATATAAAGGAATAAATTGGAAATGTACTCTCGGAAGTCTCTAATTTAAAATTTATTCCAGATTCTTTCCAGAATAAATTACTATTTTTGTTCTACAAAATTTCAATACCATGAAGATATTAATCATTGAAGACGAGAAAGACTTGCGAGAAGTGATGACCCGATCACTGGAGAAAGAACGCTTTGTCGTGGAAACAGCGGCAGAATATTCTACAGCCCTGCAAAAAATCAATGATTACGACTACGATTGTATCTTGCTGGACATCATGCTTCCCGGGGGTAGCGGGCTTTCGATTCTGGAAGAGCTGAAAAAATTAAAGAAACGGGAAAGCGTGATCATCGTGTCGGCCAAAGATTCTATTGAAGACAAGGTTACGGGACTTGACCTCGGTGCCGATGATTACCTCGCGAAACCATTCCACTTGGCAGAATTGCACGCAAGAGTGAAATCCGTGATCCGACGACACCAAACGGATGGAAACACAGAGATCGAAATTGAAAACCTAACCGTCCGTCCCGACGATCATACCGTGTTTATCAATGGAGAAGAGCTAAAACTCAATCGTAAAGAATTTGATTTGCTCTATTATTTTGTCACGAATCCCAACCGACTGATCAACAAAACAACGTTAGCGGAAGCCGTGTGGGGCGACAATATTGACCAAGCCGATAGTCTCGATTTCATCTATTCCCAAGTAAAAAATTTACGCAAAAAGATGAAAACCGCTGACGCTATCCCGGAAATAAAAGCCGTGTACGGGTTCGGTTATAAACTAATCACAACACCGGAAGTATGAAACTCATCCACCACACGATAAGCAAACTTTCGATCGTGATGATTATTATCCTCACGTTCTGGGCAGGCTTTTTCTTTTATAGCATACTGGATGAAATTCTGGACGAGACGGATGATAGTCTCGAAAACTACAAACATCTCATCATTCAACAAGTCCAAAGAGACACGGCAGCAATCAACAATAGTAGTGATTTAATGAGTCAATACTTCATCAAGGAAATATCTGAAAACGAAGCTATTCACTACAAAGAACGTTATTTTGATTCAACCCGCTTCTACGAGCTCGAATACGAGTTCGATCCCGTTCGAGTCTTAAAAACGGCTTTTCGAGGACAGAACAAAAAGTTTTACGAGTTGACCATCATGATCTCAACCTTGGAACAAGACGATATGATCGAAGCGATATTATGGTCGATCGTGATCTTGTACGTCACGCTACTTATCTGTATACTGATTGTTTCCGAGGTTGTTTTCAGGAAAAGCTTGACCCCTTTCTATAAACTATTGAATTGGCTGAACCAATTTACCCTGGGCGGGAAGAATCTCCCGTTGGATAATCCTACCAAAATAAAAGAATTCCGCCAACTAAACGAGACAATACTTAAAATGACTCGGCGAAACGAAGAGATGTATTCCCAACAAAAACAATTCATTGAAAACGCATCCCACGAACTCCAGACCCCGTTAGCTATCTGCCGGAACAAGCTGGAATTATTGGCAGAACGGCCGGATTGTACGGAAGGCCAACTGGAAGAAATCGAGGACATCCACCGGAATCTGGGACGTATCGTGAAACTCAATAAATCCCTATTGCTCCTTTCCCGTATCGAAAATGGCCAATTCCACGAAACGAAAGAAGTGGAATTCAACCCAATCATAAAAGAACTCGTGGAAGATTTTCAAGAAATTTACGAGCATAAAAACCTGCACGTTGAAGTGGAAGAAAATGCCGTTTGTAAAGTTCACATGAATGAATCATTGGCAAATATATTAATCACGAACCTGTTGAAAAACGCCATGATACACACCCCGAACGAGGGAAGTATCACTATTCGCATACAATCAACCGGAATTACCTTCACCAACAGCACGGACAGAGGTACTTTGGATCAATCCCGCCTTTTCACTCGTTTCTATCAAGCCGACAATAAAAAAAGTGATTCTACCGGACTAGGATTGGCTATCGTTCAGAGCATCGTCCACCTCTACCATTTCCACATTTCCTACTCCTTCGATGGGAAACACCGATTCGATTTACAATTTTAAATCCAAAATCAATAAATTCCCAAATCTTTCCAAAATCACCCCTTTACTTTGTTCTCAGAAATTAGAACAAAGAACACAAACATTAAAATTTATATGCCATGAAAACAAGAATGACTATTTTCGCTTCTTTATTGTTAGCCGGATTTACTTTCACTAGCTGTGATGACGATAATGACAACTACACCCCGGATGAAAAAATCGTGAACGTATTATATGAAAAATACCCGAATGCACAACGTATTGACTGGGAACTGCAACACGATCATTACGTGGCTGACTTCTATGACAATAACATCGAGAAAGAAGCGTGGTTTAACACCAAAGGAGAATGGGTGATGACCGAGAGTGATATTCTGTTTGAGAATCTCCCGAAAGCCATACAAACCGCATTTGGCGAATCGGAATATAAAGACTGGAGAGTTGATGACGTGGACATGCTGGAGAGAGTTGAAATGGAAACCATGTACGTGATCGAGGTTGAAAAAAGCAAACAAGAATTCGATTTATTCTACGCAGAAGACGGAACGTTAATCAAAGCCGTAGAAGACATTGATAATAACGACCATTATCAACCTAACACCGTTCCGGAAGTCTTGAAAAACTTCATCAACAACAATTACCCACAAGCCACGATCGTGGATATTGAAATCGAAAAGGGAATTACCGAAATCGACATCCTACACGATAACAAAGCAAAAGAACTACACTTCAATAACGCTAATGAATGGTTATACACAACTTGGGATGTTAAAGAAAGAGAGATTCAGGAAATAGCCGACAGAGTAAAAGTCGCAAATCCCGGTTTCCACATTGACGATATTGACTACAAGGAAAGTGCTGACAACAGCAAAGTTTACATATTCGAACTGGAACAAGGTGATAACGAGAGACAGGTAACAGTAGACATGGATGGAAATATTATAGGATAATAAACAGGTAACATTTAAATTGTTGTAACGTAAAACAAGAGGATCTTAAAATAAAAATTATGAAAACAACATTAGTTACCGCATTAATCCTGCTCACAACCACGTTTGCTTTTAGTAGCTGCAAAGACAGCAGCTACACTCCACCCAAAAATGTTGTGAGTGCCTTTAAAGCAAAATACCCCTCAGCCAAACGAGTAGAATGGGAAGTGAAGAACACGTATCAAGTAGCCGAATTCCATATCGACTTCACGGAAGTCGAGGCTTGGTTTGACAACAATGGCCAATGGGTGATGACAGAAAGCGACATCAAGTATAGTTCTCTCCCCGTGGTAATTCGCAACAGCTTTGAATCCGGAGAATACGGAAAATGGGAAGTAGAAGACGTTGACAAGCTGGAACGATCCGGAATGGAGACCATCTACATCATCGAAGCAGAACTCGGAGAACAAGAAGTTGCCCTGCATTATCTCGAAAATGGAACTCTGGTGAAAACCCTTATGGATAACGGCCGGGACTATCAACCGGAGAGTGCACCACAAGCAGTTTTACAATTTATCCAGCAAAAATACCCACAAGCCAATATCGTAGAAATCGATCAAGATAAAGGGGTATTAAAAATTGATATTATGGATAAACAAATCATGAAAGAGGTAGTATTCAACCACCAGAATCAATGGGTTGTCACCACTTGGGAAATTCCACACAATAATGTACCGGCCAACGTGATGAATGTACTGAAAACTTCTTCCTACGCGAATTACCGGATTGACGACATTGATTATGAAGAAAGAGCAGACGGTTCGCTCATTTACATTTTTGAAGTTGAACAAGGGGATCGGGAATTCGATGTCACGATAGACGCAAATAATCTCAAGATTATATCTGCAATACCCAAGAATTAATAAACAAAAGGGCGGCCTCAAGAACCGCCCCTTATTTTTCTACAAATGTAATTTAACTTCTACCGGTTTTTCTTTCACTTTCACTTCTTCACCAACCCACTGACCGTTTTTATCGAAATAATTCAAAGTATACACTTTATTTTTTTCCACCATAAATTCCAACACGTCATTCATATCCTGTGTTGGTCCGGCAGTGCGTCCACCACCAATTTGATCTTTACCGCAGAAAATATCCACGTTGGCAGCTACCCGATCGTCAGATTTGCGCATATTACGTTTATCTTTAAACATCATAACCTTTAAAGGCACGTAATTTCCCCCGGCCAACTGAGATTGATAAACCTCTTGATAAATATCCAGATAACGTTGAGTTACATTAATAGCAGGCACATCATTATTTTTAAGGTCCCAAACTAACGGGAAACTCTCCCCTGTCGGTTTGAAAGAAGAGGCCCAAATAGCGTGCATACGATCTTTGGGATCAGCTTTCCCGGCATCGGTGAGGAACCACGAACGATCAAGCTCATTCGGGTAATACTCGGTAAAATACCATTTACCGTCCAACCAAACCTCGCACCAGTTATGATTTCCACGGTTATCATGCCAGTTGGCAGTCCCGGCAATGCGGGAAGGAATACCCACTGATCGCAAAGCATCTGTCAATAAAATAGACAGACCGCTACAAGAAGCCATTCCCTGACGAATAGACTCCGAGGGATTCTGGTCCGGTTTCTCGCGAGCCGTATTGTAGTCCACCTTCACCTCATCTCGGATATTCTTGTTCACGGCTTTAATTGCCTCTTCCAATGTTTTACAATTCTCCACGTAAGGAGCGAACCTCTTGTAGAAATCGGCACGCCATTGATCTCTTTCCTCGTTTAGTGAAGCATAAGGCAACACGTCATTCAAGAAAACAGAATCCGGCACGCTCTTCGCCCAGGCAAAACGGTTACGAGCTTCGTATGCCAATTTCACATTCGACAATAAATCATCCCCTTTCATCGTTTTCAAATCCCGCTCCGGCATGTAAGAAATCAAAAAGGCCACGCCCTCCTTCATTTCCGGAGTAGCACTTTCCAACGCCTTTGCCAATTCCGGCTGATTCGTTCCCGACGTTTCTAAAGCTTTGTCCAACAAAGCATGGTATTTTTCCGGCACTCCCGGATACTTCGCACATGCAAAGCACATGCAACACAACAACAAGATAAATGTACTTCTCATAAATTAATATTGTTTATTACTAAAGTATTTCATGAACTGGGCTCTTTCATAAAGATCCGGATTCTCGATAGACGAATAAGAAAGCATTCCCCGATAATCCTCGATCGTCTTGAAAGCCTTCGAGTCCATCCATTTCCCGATAAAATTATTTATATCCTCGATCACGTGAATACCCTTCTCGTAAAGGACAGAACAAACCTGAACTGTCGTAGCCCCTGCCAACAATAATTTCACGGTAGCCTCACCACCATGCACGCCAGTGGAAGCAGAGATCTCCAATCTCTTATCCTTCCCGGCCAAAATACCGGTCCATCTCAGAGTTGTCCTTAATTCAGCAGCCGTGCTAAACACCGAAGCGGCCCCCATTTCTAAAGTATTAATATTAATATCCGGCTCGTAGAATCGATTGAATAACGTGGTTGCATTCGCCCCGTAAGCCTTAATTTTATCCACGAAAGCGGAAAGGTTCGTAAAATAATGACTAATCTTAACGGAAACAGGTATCTTTATCTGGCTCTTGATGGATTTCACTATCTCGAAATACACGTTCTCCACTTCCGCACTCTCCTTAAACTCGTTCACCGGCAAAATAAATACATTCAACTCCAGTGCATCTGCCCCAGCCTCTTCCAACTGGCGGGCAAACGAAACCCATTCACCACCACTAAAGCAGTTCACGCTGGCAATCACGGGTATCGTCAAACGACTCTTGGCATTACGAACCAATTCCACGTACTTCTGTATCGTGTTGGAACGAATGTACGCTTTGATATAATCCTCGGCCTCCGGGTAAGCATCCCCCATCCCGTAACCGGCCTTGAACACACCGGAAGTCTCCTCGTTAATCTGTTCCTCGAAAATTGATTTCAACACCACGGCTCCCACTCCTGCTTTCTCCATCTCGACCATCTTCTCCACGTCGGACGTTAAACCGCAACTTCCCGCGATAATCGGACTCCGTAACTCTAGTCCCATGTATTTCGTCTTCAAATCTGCCATAATGATTTATTTAAATAGTTAATAATGAATCTTTCAAATTATATATTCGCGTAATTTCTCGCCCCGAAGATGGAACTCCCCACACGTACCATCGTACTTCCTTCTTCCACGGCAATCCGGTAATCTCCGGACATTCCCATGGATAATTCCTTAAATTCCGGGTTTCCCGCAAAATAAGTTGCCTTCAACTCGTCAAAAATCTCTTTCAAGTGATGAAATTCCCGTCTGACCTGTCCTTCGTCATCCGTGTTCGTTGCCATTCCCATCACACCCACGATCTTCACGTTCTTCATCTGCCTGTAATCGTCACTCTCCAAGAGAGCTTTCGCCTCTTCCATATCCAACCCGAACTTAGTTTCCTCACTGGCTATATAAAATTGCAGCAGGCAAGGGATCACCCGGTCATGTTTCCTTCCCTCCTTGTCAATTGTCTCCAGCAATTTCAAGCTTTCCACACCGTGAATCAAAGAAACAAAAGCGGCCATATACTTCACTTTATTAGTTTGTAAATGACCGATCATATGCCATTCTATATCTTTGGGAAGTATCTCGTACTTCTCCGCCAATTCCTGTACCCGGTTTTCCCCGAATACTCTCTGCCCTGCCTCGTATGCTTCCTCTATCGCCTCCACGGGCTTTGTTTTCGATACGGCAACTAATTTTACTCCTTCCGGCAAACTACCAGCAATCTCTTTCAAATTTTCTACAATACTGCTCATTCCTTTTCAACATTTAACATACCCTTGAAATACTACGGATTCACAAATATAACGTAAAATCAGCATATAATGTCAGGATACAAGCGTTAAAAATTAACGTTTATAATCTTCCGTTACAGGTTCTCGTGTCACAAGTTGCAAGTTAATTGAATTTTATCCGTGGATGATATTCCCTCGACCCGGAGAATAAGAAAAGTAAAAAACGTTTCATGTTCTTCTACTCTCACGGAATTTTGTTAATTTTGAATCTTGAAAAAGTGGAAACATGCACAGGTATTTTATTGAATTAGCATATAACGGAAGTGAATACAACGGTTGGCAGATACAACCCAATGCTCCCTCTGTCCAGGAAGAAATCAACAAAGCACTTACCCTCCTGCTAAAACAGGAAATCAACGTGACCGGAGCCGGACGAACAGACACGGGAGTACACGCATCGTTTTTCGTGGCCCACTTTGATAGTGATGTTGTCATAGACCACACGCAAGCCCTGACGAACAAGCTCAATCGTTTCTTGGGAAAAAACATCGCAATCAAAGATATTTACGCCGTACAGCCTGACATGCATGCTCGCTTTTCGGCTATCTCGCGTACGTACAAATATTATATCAATAAAAACAAGAATCCGTTTACTTACACGTTTGCCTACCGGCCGCATCCCTTACCGGACATCCGGTTAATGAACAATGCTTGTGAACTTCTCCTACGTTACAAGGATTTCACCAGTTTCTCCAAACTACACACGGATGTAAAAACGAACATCTGCCATTTGATAGAGGCCAACTGGGAAGAAACGGATGAACAACTTATATTTACCATCAAGGCCGACCGTTTTCTGCGCAACATGGTACGTGCCATCGTGGGAACATTGCTGGATGTAGGACAAAAACGTATCACGCTTGAACAATTCCAACAAATTATCGAGAGCAAAGATCGATGCAAAGCAGGGACTTCTGTTCCCGGAAATGCTTTATTTCTTTGCGACATAGAATATCCCCCGTGTAAACTATAATATCAAAACACATGAAAACAAAACTATTCATCATATCCTTGTTCTTGATTTTACTCACGGCGAGTACGTCGGCTTCTATTAAGTTGTCCAAAGACGCCACGATCAGCATCCTGACGTGTTCCCCGGGTAACGAACTCTATTCGCTGTTCGGACACACGGGCATCCGGGTGGTTGACAAGGCAAACGACATGGATATTGTTTTCAATTACGGGACTTTTGATTTTGCAACTCAAGGATTCTATTTCAAATTTGCACGTGGTCTACTCCCCTACCAATTATCGTGTTCCGAATTCCGTCGTTTTTTATCCTCCTACATCTATGATGAACGTAGCGTGTATTCCCAGACCTTAAACCTGGATTCCATTCAAAAACAATATTTAATGGATTTACTTTTCGAAAACTATCAACCAGCAAACCGGGAATACCTTTACAACTTCCTATATGACAACTGTTCAACCCGGGTACGGGACATTATAGAGAAAAGCACGGACAATCAAATCACATGGATAGCTCAACCTTCCACGAAAAGTTTCTGGAATCTTCTGGACGAATATCTAAGTCGTTCCCCGTGGATTCAATGGGGCATTCACACGATCCTCGGGTCTCCCGCAACTTCCACTGCAACCATCCGGGAACAAATGTTTCTTCCCGACTACCTCATGTATCATTTAGATTCCGCAGCATATAATGGAGCTCCACTTGTGCAACCAATAGAAACGGTATACGAAGCCCCAGAACAAGATCTTTCAACTCCCTGGTACTTCTCCCCGTTCTTCGTTTTTGCCATCTGCACGCTTGCACTCATTTTACTTTTACAAAAAGTAAAAAGTCGGCGTTTACTAAAGGCAATCGCCATTCCATTCTTTATAGCGACAGGTGTTGTCGGGTGCCTCATCGTCTTTTTGTGTTTCTTCACGAAACATCCCACAATGTTCCCCAATTTCAATGCTTTTTGGGCAAATCCGTTAAATCTTATCGCCGCTTTCTTCCTCAGGAAACATACTCTTCCGTGGATTATCAACAAATATCTGTTTATCTACCTCTATCTCTTGATCATTGGCTTTTTACTATGGTTCTTGTTCGTTCCGGCAGTTCCCTATGCATCCATGGTCATCATGGTATGGATGATATACCTCTGCATCCGTCTTCGACAAAGCGGGAAATAATATTTTTCGAGATTCTTTGCCTCAGCTCTTGCAGATTGAAATAAAACCTCTATATTTGCACTCGCAATTCAGCGATGGTACCATAGCTCAGTTGGTAGAGCAAAGGACTGAAAATCCTTGTGTCCCCGGTTCGAT
>ERZ773193.4391-NODE-4391-length-11379-cov-14.872042_pt1 | contig 11379 bp, 10 predicted proteins | sample MGYA00511110_ERZ773193 | MGnify/ENA primary metagenome ERZ773193 (study PRJEB29015, sample SAMEA2737784) | human gut metagenome | biome: human gut; feature: human-associated habitat; material: faeces | place: China | collected 2012 ...
TTCCCTTTGTGCTGGACGCCATCATTACCTTTATCCTCTCCCGCATGAAGGTCGAAGAGGCCAACGATAAGATCCGCGCCGAAACGAAAAACTGATATTCACTATTCTCCTTCTCAAAAAGGACTTCCGCCTCTGCTGGCGGAAGTCCTTTTTCTGTATAGTGCTTTACCCTCTAAAATCGGCCAAAGCACTGGCTATCAAATCTATTGGCGGCGAAGATATAGACGGTCCCTCTTTCTGCAAATTCGGTATATGCCCCATGCTCTGCTTTTCTAAGTATTCCTGCACAATTTGCTCAATCAAGGCACGGTCCGTCTGCTGAAAAGATTTCATTTCGGCCTTTTCATAGCACAGAATTGCATCGGCAAGATACTGTGCCTTGCCCCTGTCACGCTGCCGTTCCAAGTATTCTACGGCACGCACATGGTCTGGATTCTCCATGTCAAAGCGAACCGTAAAGCGCCCCCGGTCCTTTTTCAGCTTCATGGTTCATCACGCCCCTGTCACCGTGCAGCGGTAAAGATACTCAAAGCCCTTGGCGTTGGCATTCACGTCCTCCACAAAGACAGGGTGTGCCACCTTGCCGGATGTCTCGATTTGTCGCCGCAGCAGGCAGGCACCGCCGCCCACAAAAATCACACGCCCCGTGCGCAGGTCAAGCTGGCGCTCGCGCAGTGCGCCCAACATATCGTTGACGAACTCCTGCGCCTGATATTCCACCAGCGCGGCGACTTCTTCCCCGTAACTGCTCCCCTGCCCCTGCAAGAGAATGGCATCCACATCGGTTTCCTCCAACAAAATGTCCAAATCGGAGCTGGCTTTAGAGCGGATGCGGTTATACAGCAAAATCACGCCATTTTCCAGCGAGTCACAAGTAGACAGGTCGGCACGGCCATTCTTCAGCAGCAGATAATCCGCCGTGAAACCGCCCACATCCAGAATCAGTGCGCGCGGCACTGTTGCCAACTCGCCCAGCATCATGGCCGCCGCTGCAAACGCCTGCGGATAGCACTGCACATCGCGGATCAGGATGCTGTACAGCTTGTCACGGTAGGAGAAGTAGATAGGTTCCTTGCGTTTGAAGTAACGCACGAACGCCTTGTTCTGTGCGCCAAAGTGTGCGGGTGGCAAGCCGATGGCAAGGTTAATGGGCATCAGCCCGGAGGTATAAGCGCCCTGTGCTTCGATTTCCTCCGCGATGGCAAACAGCGACAGGATAAAGAAACGCTCGTCAGCGGTTTTGTCCTTTTGGTACGGGATGCGCTGCGCGGACAGTGTATAGTAGCTGCCGCCGTATTTCAGCACATCCCTGCCGTAAGGTCTGGTTTTACTTTTCTGCACACCGGAAACGATGGCGTTTCCGTGAACGGTTTTGACCTGTTTGTTGCCGTGGTCGATAGCAATAAGCATAACATCAACTCCCTTCAATGCTTATATTTACCTTATACGTTTTGAATACGTCATTTCCCAACAAATTTACGCATTATTTTTTCTTATACGCAATGATGCGCATTATTTATTTGTTTGCATTTCCCCGGCGGGTACGCTATAATGGGCAAAGTAAGTAAAAGCACAGGAGTCCTCCATGAACAAAACGCTTGAAATCAGTGCTATGCAGTATGATTTTCATACCTTGCTAAAAGTTTCCGATATATGCGGCCTCACCGGGGAAATTGGCTTCCATGACACGGACACAGGCTACCTCGTCAGCTTTCCCGATGACGACGGCAAAGCCGACCAGCGGATGGCCGAGTATAAAAAGCGGCTTGTCGATCTTGAAAACAACATCTGGAATCGGTAATTTGTGACCCGCCGGGGAAAATTCAATATAATTAAAGTAATAGCCCCTTCTGCTGAGATTGCATCAGCGGAGGGGGCTGTTATTATGATTTATCGGTATTTCTAACCTCTTATATGCTCTTCTTCATCTTGTCGACATTTTGCGCCAATCTGCCGCATCAAGGACAATGTCGGTAATGAACGTAGCAATATTCAAGAAGAATGCCAGTATAATAGAGGATATCGCAAACTGCCAATATTGGCTTTCCAGAGCGATGGCATTTTGACAGGTGCAGTGAGTTCCCGTCCTAGTAAGCAACAAATTGTACCCGATCATATTTTTTTGTCATTCTGCAAAGTTCAGCGGCGTAAAGTCTGTACTGCCTGCCAGCAGGTCGTCCAGCGCTATGACGCCGTAGACGTCCCAGTTCATCGGCCGGGTGTAGGTCGTGCCGTCCTTGTCCACGTCGTGTACCGTGCCGGTTTTGGTGTCGTAGGCGGCCAGCACGCGGCCCTGCTGAGCGTCCAGGATGCGGATATTCCGCACGTCCTTGCCAGGCACATAGCGCTGCTGGGTCAGCTCGGTTTTCACGCCGTCGCGGCAGAAATACTGGCGGGTCGTGTTTTCGCCCGTGCCGTTGCCGTCTTCATCGCAGCCGCACTCGTCCACCCACACCAGCCAGCCGTCGGCAAAGCCGGACAGGGAGTAGTAGCACTCCCACCCGTCGCGGGTGGTGGGAAAGCCGTCGGCCACAGGGGTCAGGGTATCCACCGCCGCGTCCACAAAGCCGACTTCCCCGCTCTGGTAGTTGCAGTTTGCCAGGCCGCCACGGCTGCCCTCGGTCAGGATGTGGTAGTCATTGCGGTAGCTGATTAGATTGCGCTTTTCCATGCCGTCGTCCTGCACCAGCACATTGCCCGTATCGCGCTCATAGCGCTGGCGCGGCGTGATGCTGCCGTCAGTTAGGTTCACGGCGCAAACCTGCATGGCCTTCGTCAGGGCGTCGTTCGTCTGTACCATCTTGGCAAAGGTCATCTGCCGGCCACTGACTTCCAATAGCATGTACATTTCGGGGCAGTACTCCCCTGTTCCGTCTGCCAGGTCGTCCCATGTGTAGATTCTTTGCATCTGGCCGCCTGCTGTATCCACAGCCCACAGCGTCTGATGGCGGTTATCCTCGTCCAGCAGGCTGTAATAGAGGTTCACATCGTCCACAGCCACGCCGCGGCCCACGACGGACTGGCCCGGCTCAATGGTTGCCAGCACGGTGCGCTGGGTGTGGTCGGCGCTGATGCGCTCCCAGCGGTAATAGCTGGTCTCGTCGTTATAATAGAACAAAAGCAGGTAGACTTCGTCCCCGTCGCCGTAGCAGAGCGTCACGTTGCCGTCGCTCCACGCGGGGCAGGCGGCGCTGTCGTGGGCACAGCCGGGCAGGCTGCAAACGGGGCGGGCGTCTCCGGTCTGCTCGTCGATGGCATAGACCAGCGCGCGGCCCATCGTGTCGGTGTAGTTGATTTCCCAATCGTTGAACGCCTGGTAATACACACCGTCTGCGGCGGCGGTCAGCATCCGCAATGCCCCGCTGCCGATGCCCTGCGGCGGTTCGGCGGGGGCCGCCGTGGCTTGCGTTGTTTCCGTGGCTGCGGTCAGTGTCGGTGTGCTGTCCGGCGCGGCATGGCCGCAGGCAGTCAAGACCAGCGCCAGCGCGGCAGTGATAGCAAGATATTTCTTCATGAGGTTTCCTCCCCGTATTGCGTGTTCAGTGCTGCAAAGGTCTGCGGCGTCATGCTGGCGGCGGAGAGCGTCACGCTGTACCCGCTGGCGTTCGCCACGGCGTAGACCTGCGCGGTCTCACTGTAGCCGGCTGCGCCGAAATCCCGCACGGCTGTGCCCCAGTCCGGGTACTGCCAGTCGGCAAACTCGTCCAGCCCCAGCAGGGCGCAATACTGCGCCACAGCGTCCTCGACCAGCGTATCGCCCTGCCCCAAATCATTCTGGTAGTTAAAATACAGCGGTGCATTGTCACTGGAAAGAATCAGCTGGATATACACATGCTCGGTGTCGGTGCCTGTGTAGATTTCTTCCGGGCTGCGCACCAGCTGCGTCAGGCCGCAGGGCGCGGTGTATAACTCCCAACTGCCGTAGTCCAGACGGCAGACCGAGAGCGCGGCGGCATAGCTGTCATTGCACAGCAGCCCGGCCTCGTGCAGGGCGCGCAGCGTCCGGCGGGCGCGGGCCAGTGCACTGCCGTCCATCGTGCCCGCCGTCCAGCCACCGTCCCAGACGCTGTTGCTGCCGAGCGGCACCTTCGTCACATGCTCGGCTGCGTAGAGGGTGCAGGCTGTGGCATTGGCCCGCCCGGCTGCCGAAAAGCGCTCCCCGTCCGTGCGGATGTGGGGCGCTGCCAGCAGTGCACGGTCCCACAGGGCGAACACCGCCAGCGGCAGCGCCAGACTGCACAGCACCACAGCGGCGCACCGCAGGAAGGGGCGCAGCGTATCAGCTTTGCGTGTCATTGTCAGCCTCCCTTTCGCTCGGCAGCACCTCCGGCACGGCGATGGTCACGGTCGTGCCGACATGCTCGGTGCTGGTGATTTCCAGCTTTGCCCCATGGGCATTGGCAATGCGGGCGCAGAGCGCCAGCCCGATCCCGCTGCCGCCTGCGGCCCGGCTGCGGGACTTGTCCACCATGTAAAATGCCTCGGTCACGCGGGGCAGATCGGCGGCGGGGATGCCGCAGCCCGTATCCGTCACGGTGAAAACCGCCTGCCCGGCGCGGCGCTCACACCGCAGGGTGATGGCTGCACCCTCGATGCCCTGACAGGCGCGCTGGGCATTGAGGGTCAGGTTGCGCAGCATATCCACCCACAGGCTGCGGTCTACCTGCACCACGCACCCCGCGCTGATGACACGCGGCACGGGCGTACTGCCCTGCGGCAGGCTGCGCACAGTCTGCATCAAAAGCCCGGCATCCTGACAGGGCACCAGCTCCAGCGCCCCGGCCTGATCCAGCCCCATCAGCGCCAGCAGACTGCGGCTCAGGTTTTCCAGCCGCTGTGTCTCGTGGTAGATGTAGCCAGCTGCCTCCCGCTGGGTCTCGGTGTCATCGGGCCGGGCGCGCATCAGATCGGCATAGCCGAGCATCGCGGTCATCGGGGTCTTGACCTCATGCGTGAACGCCGCAATAAAGTCCTGCTGGCTCTGCGTTGTTTTTGATAATTCGTTGATCTTGCCTTCCACCGCTGCGGCCATTGCATCAAAGCTGCGGCTCAGCGCGCCGATTTCATCATCGGTCTTAACCTGGGTGCGCTGGGTGTACTCACCAGCTGCAATTTTCTCGCTGGCCGTCTGCAGCGCAGTCAGCGGGCGGGTCACACGGCGGCTGAACAGCACAGCTGCCCCGCCGCCCAATACCAGCAGCACTGCCGATGCCGCCAGCCACGCCCGCAGCTGGGCGTCACGGGTGGCGAACACCGCGCTCACATCGTAGGCGCAGAGCATATCGGCCCGCACGCCGGGCAGATCCAGCGGCTGGGTCAGCAGCAGATACCACCGCCCGGCCGCCCGGGTCAGCTGCCAGGCGTTTTCGCCGTCCGTCAGGGCCTGCTTCAGCGCGGTGCGCGGCAGGGCCGCAGGCAGGCCGGAGTAAAGCGCATACGCACCGTCCAGCCAGAGTGCCATGCTGCTGCCCGCATCGGCTGTCTGCTCGGCATACTGCTGGGCAGCGGACGCCAAAATGTAATTTTCAAACTGCGCGCTGTCTGTGGCTTGAAAGACGATGCGTTCCAGCGCGTATTTTTCTTTTCCCTGCTGGGCCTGCAGGGCCGTGCGGGTGCTGGCCAGACTGCCGGAAAAGCTCTGCCCTGTCAGCAGCAGCCCCGCCGCGCCCAGCGCGCAGGACAGCAGCGCAATGCAGCCCAGAGATAGCTTGGTTGCAAATTTCATCACTGTTTCCTCATACCAGATCGCGGCCCTGCAGCGTCACCTGCACCCAATCCTGACTGCCCGCCAGATAGTCTGCTGCCGAAATGATCCCATACTCCCCGCGGCAGGTGGTAAAGCTGTAGGGTGCGCCATCCGTGCCGATGTCATTTGTCGTGTAGTAGATCTCGCCGTATTTCACAAGCAGCATCGTGTCGCTGGCCGCCACAATAAATGGGCTGCGCTCCACCGCCTGATCCTTGAGCCATGTGGTCGGCAGCGGGGTGTAGACGCCGGTCTCAGGGTTCAGCAGCCCCTCGCTGTCATCGCGCACCGTCACAGGGATCCAGCCGTCCAGCCTTGCGCCTTCCACGACACCGTATAATACTCCCTGCAGGTCAAGCTGTCGGGTTTGGGCTGTGCCCGCAGTCAGGTCGAATTTTGTCACCAGCCCCGATTCGTTCAGCACATAGGCCGCACCGTTGTGAACAAGCTGGACATTGCCCGCATCACCGCGCCATGTCATGTCAGTGTCGGTCATGTTGCCCGCCGTATCCAGCAGACAGAGGTTTTTCGTCTGCTCGTTCCGCGCCTGCTCGTCGGCGGCCAGCCATGCGCGCAGTTCCTCATCCGTGGCGGCCTCTCCGGCCGGGTTCAAGGGCTGCTGCAGATAGCCTCCACTGTGCTGCAAAACGATTTTGTCCTGCCAGCAGCCTAAGGCGAAATAGTCCTCGCCGTCCGGTATGCTGCGGGTAAAGAAGCACGCCGCACCGCCCTCATCCAGACGCAGAGCGGAATATTTGTCATAGCTGCGCACAAATGTATACAGTGCTGTGCCATCCGTGTACCAGACATAGGCATTAGTCAAATCGGGCAGGTCATCACCCTCGGCCACACGGCGGCGGTCACTGCCGTCCGGATTGCTCACATCCAGATACGCGCTGTCACTCTCATTGTGGCGGCCATCCACAAGCCAATAGAGCCGGTCGCCCACGGGCAGCAGCATGGCTTGCGGCACGCAGCCGTTACGGATGGCCGTCATGTAGGCCGGGCAGCTTTCATCCGTATGGCTGCAGCCGAGCTTTTTGCAGAGAATACGCTGCTCGCCCGTGGAAAAATCAATCGTTGTGGCGAAGTATTGGCCGGCATCGTCAATGTTCATCGCGCTGTAGACGGCATCTTGGCCCACCGCCGCGCCCCAGGTCGTGTAAATGGGTGTAAGTGTGTCCTGCACGGCGGGTGTTTCTGTGGTGGGCTCTGCAGTCTGCGCGGGTGCGGCGGCTGTCTCGGTGGTCGTGCTTGCAGGCATATCCTGCGGCGCGGCCGTGCAGGCCGTCAGCGCCAGCGCCAGCAGACAGGCGGTCAGCCTTGCGGTGCGTTTCATCGTAGTTATCCTCCTTTGTTTGTTGTACCCCCAGCATACCGCAGGATTGTTTCCGGTTGGTTACAGCTTCGTCACGGGCGGGTTACAGTTTATTCCTTTTCCAGCATATACCCGATCTGCCGCACGCTGCGCAGGCGGTCGCCAAGGTTCAGCTTGCGGCGCAGGCGGGCAATGTGGGTGTCAAGCGTGCGGGTGTCACAGCCCGTGCCGTCATCGCCCCAAACGGTTTCGTACAGATAATCCCGGTACAGCGCCCGGCCCCGGTTGCGCAAAAATAACAGAAGTAAGTCATATTCCTTGCGGGTCAGGTGCATTTCCTCCTCACCGCGCAGCACACGGCAGGCCGCAGCGTCCACCGTATACTCCCACATCGTATAGACGGCGGTGCTGCGCCCGGCGCGCCGCAGCACGCTTTCCACCCGGGCCACGAGCTCGGTGGGGGCAAACGGCTTGACGATGTAGTCATCCGCGCCGCTGTTCAGCCCGCGCACCCGCTCAGCCACAGCGTCCTTCGCCGTGATGAAGATACAGGGCGTGCCCGTGGGCCGCAGGTACGCCAGCAGATCGTACCCGTCCAGATGGGGCATCATCACATCGAGCAGCACCAGATCATAGCGGTTCTTTTCCAGCAGATTTGCCGCCGCGCGGCTGTCGGTCACGGCCTGACAGCGGTAGCCCGCCTCCGTCAGGATGCGCCGTACCAGCATGGCAATGGCGGCTTCATCGTCCACAATCAAAATCGGATTCATTCAACAATCCCCCTTTATAATCCCTATTGTACAACAGAATGTTACATTTCGGTGAACTTTTAGCCAAAATTTACAAACCCATTTTGCAAGCTACTTTGCCACGTCACGCGTGAACATAAAGTAATAGCCCCTTCTGCTGAAATCACATCAGCGGAAGAGGCTGTCTTTTTAACCTATGTGGTTTTCTTCATTTTTCCAATATTTTACGCCGATCTGCCACATCAATGACAAGCCCGGTAATAAAGGCGGCAATATCCAAGAAGAACGCCAATACAAGAGAAAATGCTGCCAGCTGCCAATATGGGCTTCCCAGATAAATCAGTGCCTGATCAACAGGATTATGCTCTGAAATATAGAGGCGCTGTGCATCGTCCAACTTATCAAGGGCATCTGCACGGTCATACTCCTGCCCGCTGTCACTGACAGGCAGACCACTGATTGTTGCCTTCAGACGCTCAATTTTCTCTGTCCATAGGGGCTCCCAGTTTTCCGTATCCTGTGCAGTGTCTGCCGTCATGCTGTCAATCTGGTTTTGCAACGCGTCACCTGATGATTTTAGGACTGCGTAATCCTGCACCTTGCGGATAAAACTGTCCATATCATTCAATAATGTCTGAAAATCTGCATCCGATCCACTGTCCTGTGCGGCTTGCAGCTGTTCAAACACGGTGCGTGCCTGCTGTTCAATAGCTTCCGTATCCACATCCGTCTGTAGCAGCGCACTTTGGATACTACGCAGCGCCTGACCTGTCTGCACGGAGGCTGCATTTCCGGCAATTCCCAGCACACCTGCGTATCGTTGCAGGATTCCCTGCGCCTGCTGATAATCCTGTAAGTCCTGTTGTTGCTGATTTACCGTATCCTGCAAGTTACTCAATCGGGATGCCGCACTGTTATAGGCACTCTGCAAAGCGTTAGTATTACTTCCATACGGCGCATTTCGCAACGCACTGGCTGTGCTGGTTTGCGCATCTGCTGCTGCCGTCAAGGCGTCTTGCGTCTGGCTTATCTGCTGCGTCAGCTGTCCGATGCGAGTTTCCACCTGTTCGGTAAGCTGTGTCAGGGCTGCGGTAGCCTGTTCGCGCACGCCGGAGGATGTTCCCTCCTGCGTGGCGGTCTGCATCGCTTGGATTGCCGAAGCAATTTCATTTTTTGCCGCAAAGTCCGCATTATCGGCGTAGCTTGCCTTGTCCGCTGTCAGATCCAAGCCGGAAGGATTCTGTGTTGTTTCGGTATCGGCGGTCTTGCTGGCAGTGTACAGAACCGCCACCTCGTCGCCCAGCGTTTCCCGCAGGGCGTTGCTGCTGATTTGTACAAATTCATCTGCTTTGTACAGTTCATTTCGGTACACCGACTGAACCAACAGGCGGCTTTCGGTCTGCCAGCTTTTTTCATAGACCGTGCCAACGATAAAAACATAGCTGAACCACGAGGAGCAGAACAAGACCACGCCGCTGAGCGCCAGCACGCAGATTTTCCCGCGTAGACTATGTATCCAGCGCCAGAAGGTCGGCAGGTAAAAGTTCAGTCCCAGCAGGATGCTTTGTATGGCAAACGAGGCAAGATTTGCCTGCCACGCCTGTGAAAACACATAGTCCCGCATCCCCTGTGCGGTACTCCACCAGGAAACGATTGCCAACAATACTGTGGCAAGGCGCAGCAGCATCAAAATTATTTCCTGCGAGTTTGTGGCTTTTGGTTTTAGCTGTCCCCCTACTTTTTGTAGGCGATTCCAAACATTGGTTTCGCTTGCTCCGGTCTCTTGCTCAACCGTTGGTTGCAACACTGCCTGTATCAACAGCGAAATTCCTTGAACAACTGCTACCAGTACCCACATACCGCAGAGACTGTTCATAAAGATTCCCGTATCGCTCAAAGGAGTGGGAATTCCGGCTACGCAGGTATTGAACACAAATGCCATCAGTGTAATAAAACCTGCCGCGGCGATCGCCACGGATTTTTCTGTGCTTTTTTCCCCACGCAAAAGCCCCACATAGCTGAAGAAATTCAGTACCAACAGCAAAATGTTCACCGTGACCACGCCGGATGGATTGGAAGAAGCCATCTGCTGGCACAGCAAAACCACCGCCGCAGTCAATGGAGGCAAAAGAAAAGATTGTCGTCTCCAGAAGCCGCCTTTATCCGATTTGTTCTCCATCATTATCACCCCTCGCGTTCTGATTATTTCCAGTACACTTTATATAGTTAGCATACCATAGCTTTCTGCATTTGCACAACGGGTCGCCATAAATTTTACATCCGCTTTGCATGATTGGCAAGATACTGCACCGAACTCTAACCAAGTTATATATTTGCACCACTTCACAAAAGGTCCTCTTTCACAGCGAAAGAGGACCTTTTGTTTACTTACATCCCAGTATTTCCAATGCCCTTGACAGGGGCATCACTTTCTGGCACTTTGCCTCTTTGGAATCATATCTTGCTTTCTTACCGTCCGGCATCACCGCTATGGCGTTTTCTGTCAGGACGGCTGCTTTCAATTTGGGAACATATCGATGTATCTTCCCCTGCCGGTCAATCTTGGCATGAGGCATGATAAGTTCTGCCGTTCCCAGCTTGATTTTTGCTTCTTTCGGCAGCGGTGAAAGCCATTTGTAGGTTTCACACTCAGAAGCAGTATCCCACATAGAATACTGGTATGTTCGCCCGCCGAAGAAGCTATCCTGCTGTTCCCTATATTCAAAGTGTTCTGTCTGTTGCGTTACCATCTGTGCCACACGGGCGGCATTCAGTTCCATCTCCTCTAAGCGGATGTACTCATGCCGTTGGTGTTCGCAATAATAGCCGCAGCTGATATTGACCGCAGCTGTTTCCAGATACGGCGCAATGTAGGATATATCACTGCGTGAACCACCCGCTGTTTCAAATCCGAACGAGGTGATGAAGTCCTCAAACTCCGGGTTATCGCAGCGGTAAAACACAGCATCATTGCTACCCCGGCGGTCAAGCTCTACGATGTAGTTTACCTGCGGCCGCAAAGAACCTCTTGTGAATTTCTTTGCACCTACACAGCCGACTTCCTCATCCTCACAGAACAGCACATGACAGTTCGCCGTGCGCAGGATCTGCAAAATCATCCAGACACCACAGCGGTCATCGCCGCCGATTCCTTCCGGGGACATCATCACCCGTCCATCCGTTGAGTAGCAGATGCTCTGTACCGGCGTTTTATGCACCGTGTCCAGATGAGCCACCAGCAGGACCGGGTGCTCACCTTCCGCATACAGAAATCCCTTTTTGGAAATGGGCTTATAGCCCATTTCCTCCAACTCCAGCTTGACCTGCTGTTTGAGTTCTTTCTGAGTCAAGCGAACAATGCTTTCCAGTTTTTCGTTTCTCTCCATATTCTAAGCCTCCTTTCTGGTTATGCCACGGCGGGTGTAATAGCGGCTCTTGCGCAAAGCCGGGAGCCGGAGAGCAGCCCGCAGATCGGCTGCACACTGCAATGTCCGCAGGCGGTCGTCATCTGCTGATAGCAGTCCGCACAGACCTCAATCAAATACCCGCGCCGGTTGAAGGCCGGA
>ERZ773193.4400-NODE-4400-length-11367-cov-3.376061_pt1 | contig 11367 bp, 7 predicted proteins | sample MGYA00511110_ERZ773193 | MGnify/ENA primary metagenome ERZ773193 (study PRJEB29015, sample SAMEA2737784) | human gut metagenome | biome: human gut; feature: human-associated habitat; material: faeces | place: China | collected 2012 ...
CGCCATCGACACCTGCGTCGATATGGGTGCTTCGATCACGATGGCCAAAGGAGCCTGTGACGCCGGATTATTCCCAACGGTAGCGGTTATCGGCGACTCGACTTTCACCCATTCCGGTATGACCGGTTTATTGGATGCCGTCAACGAAAAAACGCCGATCACAGTGATCATCTCCGACAACGAATCGATTTCTATGACCGGAGGTCAGGAATCCTCGGCCCTGGGAAAAATAGAATCGATCTGCCAGGGTATCGGAGTAGAACCCGAACACATCCGGGTATTGCTGCCGGTACCCAAGAACCATGAGGAACTGTGCCGAATTATCCGGGAAGAACTGGAATACAAAGGAGTATCGGTCATCATCCCCCGGAGAGTATGCATCCAGAAAGCAGCCAGGGACAATAAGAAAAAATAGAATAAGTAATAAGCTACAGGCTAAAGGCTAAAAAGTTAAAGGTAAAAAATTATGAAAACAGATATTATATTAGCAGGCGTAGGAGGGCAGGGTATTTTGTCTATCGCAGCGGCTTTGGGCTCGGCTGCACTGACTAACAATCTATATATGAAACAAGCCGAGACTCACGGTATGAGCCAGCGAGGCGGTGATGTACAATCTTTCATGCGTATTTCAGACCGCCCGATCTATTCGGACCTGATCGCCAAAGGACGTGCCGACATCATCTTATCCGTAGAGCCGATGGAAGCTCTTCGTTACCTCCCCTATCTACGGGAAGGCGGATTTGTGGTGACCAACTCCACACCTTTTATCAATATCCCCAACTACCCCGAAGTAGAAAAAGTGATGAGTACACTCAAAAGCCTTCCCCATCAGGTGATTATAGATGCCGATACCATTGCTAAAGAATCTGCCGGTAACGTCAGAGCCAGCAATTTCGTCATGTTGGGAGCAGCTTCTCCCTTCATCGAAATTCCGTTCGAATACCTGGAAGAAGGCATCCGTGCCATCTTCAGCCGCAAAGGCGCTGAAATCGTAGAGATGAACCTCAAAGCCCTACGTGCGGGCCGCGAATTCGCTCAGAATTACAAGTAACGGACGAAACGGTAAAAGCGGCTAAAACGGGAACAACGGCAAAAATGCCTCCTTCCTCCCTGCCGCTTTTACCGTTCCCTTTTTCTTTTCCACCACTTCCACCGTTTCATCCCTTCACTTCCTACTTTTTTCACTTTTTACCTTTTACTTTTCACCTTTTACCTTTATTGTATTATCTTTGCTCACCAAATAGTTACAAGTTTCCGGTACTGCCGGAAGTGATCGGAATCGCTTCAAAGTGTTTGGAAAACCTGTACTAAACGGTGTAATTCAGCAAATATTAATCTTAAAATCCTTTCGACTTTTTCAATCGTTTGAAGGGATGATAACTTAAATAATGTAACATGAAAGGACTGAAAATTGTTGTTCTTGCGAAGCAGGTTCCCGATACCAGAAATGTGGGAAAAGATGCTATGAAAGCGGATGGAACTGTAAACAGAGCAGCCTTACCTGCTATTTTTAACCCTGAAGATTTAAATGCCCTGGAACAGGCATTACGGATAAAAGATAAAATTGAAGGGACTACAGTGCACATTCTGACGATGGGCCCCGGCCGTGCTGCAGAAATCATACGTGAAGCCATGTACAGAGGCGCAGATGGCGGATATTTGTTATCCGACCGTGCTTTTGCCGGTTCCGATACCCTGGCCACTTCTTATGCGTTAGCTTGTGCGCTCCGGAACTTGCAGACCGACCTGCTGATCTGCGGCCGTCAGGCTATCGACGGAGATACGGCTCAAGTGGGGCCTCAGGTAGCTGAAAAACTGGGGCTGCCACAAGTCACTTATGCAGAAGATATTCTGGATATTACAGCCGGCAAGATCACGATCAAACGTCGTCTCGAAAGAGGTATAGAAGTGGTAGAATGTCCGGTACCCTGCGTCGTGACCGTTAACGGTTCTGCTGCCCCCTGCCGCCCCCGTAACGCACGCTATGTGATGAAATATAAATACGCCCGGGCTACCCAGGAAATGCAGGATGCCGATGAAGATTACCTCAACCTGCTCCAGGAACGTCCTTACCTGAAAATTACCGAATGGAGTGTCAACGACATCACTTGCGAAGCCCAGGAACTGGGATTGAGCGGTTCTCCGACGAAAGTGAAAAACATTGAAAGCGTCGTATTTCAGGCCAAAGAAGCCAAAGTACTCGAGCCTAGCGACACAGCCATCGATGAAATGATGAAAGAACTGATCGTTAACCATACCGTGGGGTAAGGTAAAAAGTAAAAGGTAAAAAAGTAAAAAGTAAAAGGCGAAAGGCTATAAGCTTAAGCTATAAAAGCTAAATATTTATGAACAGTGTATTTGTATATTGCGAAATAGAAGAGGGTATTATTGCAGATGTAAGCCTCGAGCTACTGACCAAAGGACGTACCCTTGCCACTGAATTAGGCGTAAAACTCGAAGCTATCGTATTGGGTAGCGACCTCAAAGGAGTTGAAAAACAAGTCTTCCCTTATGGAGTAGACGTACTTTGGCTGGGCGATGACAAACGTCTGGCTCCTTACACCACTCTCCCTCATACCTCCATTTTAGTCAACCTGTTTAAACAGGAAAAACCTCAGATCGCTTTTATGGGAGCTTCCAGTATCGGCCGTGACCTGGGTCCCCGGGTATCTTCGGCCCTGCACAGCGGTCTGACAGCCGACTGTACCAGTCTGGAAATCGGAGATTATGAAGACAAGAAAAACAATAAAATATATCACAACCTGTTATACCAAATCCGTCCGGCTTTCGGCGGAAACATCGTTGCTACGATCGTAAATCCGGATTGCCGTCCTCAGATGGCTACCGTCCGCGAAGGAGTGATGAAAAAAGAAATCTTCAATGCGAACCACCAGGGAGAAATCAAAATGATCGATGTGAATCAGTTCACCACTCCGGAAGATTTCGTCATCCATGTGATCGAACGTCACATGGAAAAATCCAAAGTGAACCTGAAAGCAGCTCCGATCATTGTTGCCGGAGGCTATGGTGTCGGTTCGAAAGAAAACTTCCAGTTACTGCATGAACTGGCTACCGTTCTAGGCGGAGAAGTCGGAGCTTCGCGTGCTGCCGTCGATGCCGGTTTTTGCGAACACGAGCGTCAGATCGGCCAAACCGGTACCACCGTACGTCCTAAACTGTACATCGCTTGCGGTATTTCAGGCCAGATCCAGCATACTGCAGGAATGGAAGAGTCTGCCATGGTGATTGCGATCAATACCGATAGCAACGCCCCGATCAATAAATTTGCTGATTATGTCATCACCGGCGACCTGAATGTCGTTATCCCGAAGATGATCCAGTATTACAAGAAAAACAGCAAATAAAACTTAAAATCAAAACATTATGGCTAATTTTTATACAGATAATGAAGATATAAAATTCCACCTCGGCCACCCGCTGATGGAAAAGATCGTTGCCCTGAAAGAGCGCAATTACACGGAAGCCCAGCAATATGACAACGCACCGCGCGACTTCGAAGATGCTTTCGACAACTATGATAAAGTATTGGAAATTGTCGGAGAAATTTGCGGGGATGTCGTAGCTGTGAATGCCGAATCGGTAGATGCCGAAGGCCCGCAGGTAGTCGACGGTCATGTAAAATATGCCGCCGGTACCCAACAAAACATCGATGTGATCAATCAAGCCGGCTTGAACGGTATTTCTCTCCCGAGAAAATACAACGGGTTGAATTTCCCGATCACCCCGTTTATCATGGCCGCCGAGATCGTTGCCCGGGCCGATGCCGGATTGCAGAACATCTGGGGATTACAGGATTGTGCCGAAACGATCAACGAATTTGCCAGTGACGAACAAAAAGCCAAATACCTGCCCCGCGTATGTGCCGGCGAGACCTGTGCGATGGACCTGACCGAACCGGATGCCGGTTCCGACTTACAGGCCGTACAGCTGAAGGCAACCTATAACGAAGCCGACGGACAATGGTATCTGAATGGTGTAAAACGTTTCATCACCAACGGGGACGGACATATTTCCTTAGTACTGGCCCGTTCGGAAGCCGGGACGAACGACGGACGCGGACTTTCCATGTTCATCTATGACCGCAACAGCAATGCCGTTACCGTACGTCGTATCGAAAATAAATTAGGGATCAAAGGTTCTCCGACCTGTGAGCTGGTATTCAAAAATGCTCCGGCCGAACTGGTAGGCGAACGTAAAATGGGATTGATCAAATACGTGATGGCACTGATGAACGCAGCCCGTCTGGGTATCGGCGCCCAATCGGTCGGTATTGCCGAAGCCGCTTATCGCGAAGGATTGAAATACGCTCAGGAAAGGAAACAGTTCGGTAAGGCCATTATCGAGTTCCCGGCTATTTACGAAATGCTTTCCAATATGGAAGCCAAGTTGCATGGTATCCGTTCCGTTCTTTATGAAACAGCCCGTTTTGTAGATATGTACAAGACCTATTACCATATCTCCAAAGAAAGAGCCCTGGACAAAGACGAACGCAACGAGATGAAGGAATATCAGAAATTAGCCGACATCTATACTCCGCTACAGAAGCTTTTCGCCAGTGAATATGCCAATGAAATCACTTACGATGCCTTGCAGATCCACGGTGGATCAGGATTTATGAAAGACTATCCTATCCAGCGTTACGTGCGGGATGCCCGAATCACCAATATTTACGAAGGTACTTCCCAGTTGCAGGTAGTAGCTGCCATCCGTGGCGTCACCACCGGACAATATGCAAAACATATCCGCGAAGTATACGAGAAAATGGAGATCGCTCCGGAACACGAATACCTGCGCGAAACCCTGAAATGCATGACCGGTAAACTCGAAGCCGCAACAGCCAAAGTAGCTGAAGCCGGCAGTACCGAATATACCGACTTCCATGCCCGCCGTCTGGTGGAAATGGCCGGTTATACCATTATCGGTTACCTGTTGCTGCAGGATGCACAGAAATGCGATAAGTATGTGAAGTCTGCCGAAATTTTCATCAATTACGGTAAAGCCAAAGTAGCTGCCCACGATGAAATGATCAACAGCTTCAATCCGGACAAACTGGGAATCTATAAAAAAAATTAAAGCTAGTGATCAGATAAATTAAAAACGTCCTTTCGGGGACGTTTTTTTATTCTAAAGCATCGGGTACTTATGAATTTCAGTAACTTCTGTTCCGAAATTAAACACGCCTCCATAAATCACTTTTTGATTTTCATCCGGAATAATAAAATCAATGAAATTATTTAATTCATACACCTTTCCCAACTTTCCATTCCAACTCATCACAACAATTTTAGTGGGATATTTTCGAGCATCCTCAATTTTACATCCTTCCCATAGAAGATAACAATAATTTTGAGTAGCATAAGCTCGATAAAAGGTTACTGTAGTATGATCATCCACCCGAATTTGTGTATTTATCTCTTCTTTGATCCAATCCAAAGCATAGGTCACCTTTAAATTTCCATCCAAATCATAACAGTTAATTAAATTCATATATTTAAACGGGACGATAATCGAATTGTCCTTTTCAGAAACTAGTACATGATGGCAATAAGCATCTTTACGTCCCTTTTCATAAAAATAATAAGGAACATAATCCGTATTTTTTATCTCTCCGTTATTTCGGTTACAAAAGGAAAAAAGCCCCTCGTCTTTCTCGATAAAAGTTCCGATAAAAGCAGAATCTATCTTATTGAAGTTATACATAAAATTCAGGTTTCTATATAAATGCTCCGAATTTACGCATTTCGCTATATCCCGGCTTTCCACAAGGGCAGCTAAATCTATTTTTGTTAACGTAGCGGCAGGGCTATCGTAAATAATCAGCGAATCATAAGCAAAGGAGTTAACTAGAAAAAAAGGATAATAAAACTCACAAACGCCCCGTCCTTCCCTTCCAAATCGAAAAATTTCCCGGTCAGTGTTCGTACTGAAAAGATAAAACATGGTATCCGTACATTTTTCTTTCAGTACCAAAAAAGAGTCTACCAATACACCGGTTTCATAACACCGGGGCAGAATAGTTTCAACCTTTTCACCGGTCAGATGAATCACCGGAGGCATCTTCAATTCAGTGATCCGATTCTTTTTGCTACAAGCCATCGAAAGCAGGATAAAAAATAGAGAAAGATATTTTTTCATCATACACCTATTAAATTATGACAGAGACAAGAATAAACACTTTTACAATATTTAATTAAAATGAATAAAAATCCAGATTAGTTTACAAATCAAATAATAATTATATTATTTGCAAAAATAAAATATTCTATAATATACTATTATCTATTTCAGTTAAGACACTGTAATTATACTTTACCTAAAAATTATCTATAAAATAAAAGTATATCGGTTTCCGGGGCTGTTTGGAGAATACCATTCATTCTATAACAGCCCCGTTTGTTTATCCAAGTCCAAATCCAAATTTTTCGTTAAACTTCTGCAACCGATTTCGCTTTACAGTTAAAATCACTACTTTTAACACCGTTTTATACCGAGGTCGTTCGATTTCGGGTGATTTCAAATGAGGGTGGATATAAATTTAACATCAATTATAGCAAAACATGAACCTGATCAAAATTATCTGTACAGGGTTTCTAGCCCTTGTTTTTTCCGGGCTGTCAGCTCAGGAAAATTCGCTATGGATGCGTTATCCGGCGATTTCTCCCGACGGAAAAACCATCGCATTCTGTTACAAAGGAGACATCTTTCTGGTAAGCAGTGAAGGTGGTAGAGCTACCCAGCTGACCACCCATCCGGCTTATGACAGCCGGCCTGTTTGGTCACCGGACGGAAAAACCATCGCTTTCACTTCTGCCCGGGACGAAGGATTGAACCTATATACCGTTCCGGTAAGCGGCGGCACCCCTACCCGCCTGACCTATTATTCAGGCAGCGAAATCCCCGTATGTTTCACTCCCGACGGTAAAGAAATCCTCTATCGTTCCAATGTCATGCCCGATGCAGAATACGGCCAGTTCCCCAGTGGAGGGCAGGTGTACAAGATCAGTGTCGATGGAGGACGGCCGGAACAGTTTCTGACGTTCGACGCCTTCGACATCAATTTCAACAAAAAAGGCGATAAAATCATTTATCACGATTATAAAGGATATGAAGACAACTGGCGGAAACACCACAAATCTTCCGTATGCCGGGATATCTGGATTCACGACTTGAAAAGCGGGGAATTTACCAACCTGACGAACAAACAGGTGGAAGACCGCAACCCGGTATTCGCCGATAACGACGAAAACATCTATTTCCTGAGTGAACGTTTCGGGGATTTCAATGTATGCAAAATGTCCCTGAAAAATCCTTCGGACATCAAACAAATCACCAAACACAGCAAACATCCGGTCCGCTTCCTGAGCAGCTCTGAAGACGGCTTGTTGTGTTACTTTTTCAACGGAGAGATCTACACCCTGCAACCCGGAAAACAACCGAAAAAATTAGCGGTTGATATCATCGCCGACAATACCGAATCCCCTATTGCTAAAATGAATTGGAACCGGGGAGCTTCCGAGATGGCTCTGTCACCCGACGGCAAAGAATTCGCTTTCATTGTTCGCGGAGATGTATATGTAGCTAACGCCGAATACGGTACGACGAAAAGAATCACCAATACGGCCACTCAGGAACGTTCAGTCGAATTTTCACCGGACGGCCGTTCTTTGGTATATGCCGGTGAACGGAACGGTCACTGGAATATCTATGTCGCCCGGATCAAAGACAAAGACGATAAATCTTTCGCTTATGCCAAAGAAATCGAAGAAGAGCAGATCACCAAGGGTACTAATGCTTGTTTCCAACCCTCTTTCTCTCCGGATGGTAAAGAAATCGCTTACCTCGAAAACCGGACCGAAATCAAGGTAATCAATCTGAAAAGCAAAAAATCGAGAACGGTACTTCCGGCTAAATACAACTATTCCTATCAAGACGGCGACCAATGGTATCAATGGTCTCCCGACGGTCGGTGGATCCTGGCTAAATATTTCGAACACGGCGGCTGGCAGCATAACGATATCGCTCTTGTAAAAGCCGACGGCAGCGGAGAAATCCACAACCTGACCAACAGTGGATATAGCGATCAGAATCCCAAATGGATGATGAACGGAAAAGCCATCATTTGGTCGACCGACCGTCAAGGTATGCGTAGCCACGGTAGTTGGGGAGCTCAATACGACATCTATGCCTTATTCCTGGATCCGGAAGCCTGGGATGAATTCAGAATGAACAAAGAAGAACTGGCTCTTCATAAAGAAATAAAAGAGTTACAGAAAAGGAAAGAAGCCGAAGAAAAAGCCAAAGCTGAAAAGAAACAGGAAAAGAAAGGTGACAAAGCAGATAAAGCCGGGAAAAAAGGTAAAAAAGAAGAGGGAGATAAAAAAGACGAAGGAGAAAAAGAAGGTAAAAAAGCGAAAGCAGAAGAAAACAAGCTCCCCGAACTCAAAATCGACTTTGAAAACCTGGAAGACCGGATGGTACGCCTGACCATCCATTCTTCCCGTCTGGGCGACGCCGTACTGACCAACGACGCTTCAAAACTATATTACCTGAGCGCTTTTGAAGGCGGTTACGACCTTTGGGTCAGAGACTTCAAAAACGGAAGTACCCGTATGTTATCCAAACTGAACAAAGGAGGCGGTGCTCTCGTTATGAGTAAAGACGGCAGAAACCTGTACCTGCTTTCCGGCGGACAAATCTCTAAAGTGGATATGAATTCCGGCCAGTTGAAAGGTATGAGCTACAATGCCGAGTTCGAATGGAAGAAACCCGAAGAACGGGCTTACCTGTTCGATCACGTCTGGCAGCAAGTAGTAGATAAATTCTACGATCCTACTATTCACAATATCGATTGGGCTTTCTATAAAAAAGAATATGCCCGCTTCCTGCCTTATATCAACAACAATTACGACTTTGCCGAAATGTTGGCCGAATTACTGGGCGAACTGAATGCTTCCCATACCGGTGCCAGCTACAAAGGAGGCGGCAGTTCTTCACAGACGGCAGCCCTGGGTGTTTTTTACGACGAGACATTCGACGGCGATGGCCTGAAGATCAAGGAAATCCTGGAGAAAGGTCCGCTGGATCTAACCAGTGGTAAAATCAAACCCGGTATGATTATCCGGAAAATCAACAATCAGGAAATCAAAAAAGGACAGGATTATTTCCAGATACTGGAAGACCTGAGCGGTAAACGGGTAATGCTGACAATCTACGATCCTTCTACCAAAAAGGAATGGGAGGAATATGTGAAACCGACCACTTACGGCAACCAAAACGGTTTACTATATAACCGCTGGGTAAAACAACGCCAGGAAATGGTTGAAAAACTATCCAATGGGAAAATCGGTTACGTACATGTGAAGAGCATGGATAGTCCCAGTTTCCGTAAAGTATATTCTGAAATACTGGGCAAATACCGGAACAAAGAAGCGATAATCGTCGACACCCGTTACAACGGCGGAGGCTGGCTACATGAAGACCTGTTACACCTGCTGAGCGGTAAGAAATACGCCGAATTCGTTCCACGTGGCCAATTCATCGGTGAAGATCCGTTCACTCAATGGAACAAACCGTCGGCCGTATTAGTCAGCGAAAGCAACTACAGTAACGCTCACGGATTCCCCTGGGCCTACAAAGAACTGGGACTCGGTAAAGTAATCGGTATGCCTGTACCGGGAACGATGACCGCCGTATGGTGGGAAACTCTGATGGATCCGAGCCTGGTATTCGGTATTCCTCAGGTAGGAATGAAAGACAACCAAGGCCGCATCCTGGAGAATATGCAGCTCGAACCGGACATCAAAGTGACCAACGACCCGGCCAGCGCCATGAAAGGCCGTGATCTGCAACTGGAAGCAGCTGTAGAAAGCCTGATGAAGGAAATAAAATAATCAGGTGCCAACCGATAAAACGGTAACAAGGGTAATAGCAATAATGCTTTCCGTTGTTACCGTTTTTTCTGTTTTATCGGTATTAAAACAAAAACACCCCGGCTTTTTCGCATTCGGTCAATACCTCATCGGGCCATAAGCCGGCTTGTACCTCTCCGATATGACATTTCTGCAATAAGAGCATACAGAGCCGGGATTGTCCGATTCCTCCCCCCATTGTTTGGGGTAATTTCCCTTCCAACAAAAGAGAGTGGAAATACAATTTTTTCCGGTCCCCTGCATTTTTCAGCCACAATTGTTTTTCCAAGGCAGCCCGATCCACCCGGATCCCCATCGAAGAAATCTCGAAAGCAGACTGTAATACAGGGTTCCATACAATGATATCTCCGTTCAAACCTACCGAACCGTCTTCCGCCTCAGTGGACCAGTCGTCATAATCCGGTGAACGGTCGTCGTGAATCGTTCCATCCCCCAAAGCTCCTCCGATCCCCCGGATAAAAACCGCCCCGAACTGGCAGGCTATTCGTTCTTCCCTTTCCTTGGGGGACAAACCGGGATATTGCTTTCTCAACTCTTCGGCATGTATAAAATGAATCCGATCGGGTAAAAAGGGTTGTAATACCGGTAATTGTTCACTCAATAAAAATTCGGTACGTTTCAAGGCCGCATAAATTCTCTCGACACAAAGCTGTAACCGCTCCGGCGTGCGTTCTTCCGGGGTAATCACCTTCTCCCAATCCCACTGATCGACATAAAGGGAGTGGATGTTATCGGTATCTTCGTCACGACGGATTGCAGTCATGTCAGTGTAAAGACCTTCGCCGGAATGAAAACCGTATTTTTTTAAGGCATATCGCTTCCATTTTGCGAGGGAATGAACGATTTCCGCGCAGGCATCGTCCTGCTCTTTGATTCCGAATGATACCGGACGTTCAATTCCGTTTAGATTGTCGTTCATACCGGACTGCGGAAGAACAAACAACGGGGCAGATACACGCGTCAAATGAAGAGATTTTGCAAGCGCGCGCTCGAAATGATCCTTAACTTCTTTGATAGCGACTTCTGTTTCACGGATTGTAAGCGGAGAAGAATATCCCTCCGGTATTTTTAAATGTTCCATATATAACCACTCCTCTTTTGATGTATTGACATTTATGTTTTATTTTAATGGGGAGAAGGGGAGAAGTCAACTGTGACTTTTTTGATTATGTTACTGACAGATTTTTTCATGGAGAAAATTCATTGAGCTTTTCTTTTTGCTGCTCGTTTGCTGTCTGTATTTCAGATTATTCACAATGAGGATATAAAATAACAGATAATTTAAAATAAAATGAAAAAATATTAGAAATAATATTGACAAACACATAATAGAGTGATATTATTAAATCAACAAATAAAACAAACTAAATAATCAATCAAAACTAAATAAAAAATATTTTGTTTTGAAAGAATTTTA